>CAEMXZ010000001.1_pt1 | contig 61203 bp, 62 predicted proteins | sample 7263481 | NCBI WGS metagenome assembly CAEMXZ01 (sample SAMEA6813769, study PRJEB35770) | uncultured Microthrixaceae bacterium | biome: Freshwater; feature: Freshwater reservoir; material: water | place: Czech Republic | collected 2017-04-14 | depth 0.5m m
ACCAGATGGAGGTATTCGGTATTAGCACGAGTTTCCTCGTGTTATCCCAAAGTTCGGGGCAGGTTTCTCACGTGTTACTCACCCGTTCGCCGCTAGATCTTCACCGGTATTGCTACCGGATGGATCCCGCTCGACTTGCATGTGTTAGGCACGCCGCCAGCGTTCGTCCTGAGCCAGGATCAAACTCTCCGTCGAGATTTCAGTCGCAGCCCTAAGGCGTTGACTTCGATCATTGTTAGAGAGCCGAGACAGAGGGGCTCACCTCTGTGAATTCTCAGCTTTGGTGTCATGCGGGTTAGGCACAACACCGGAATTGCATTGTGAACGATCACGACTCGTACACCTTCCCCACTGGAGACCCGAAGGTCTCACTCAAGACCCAAGGGTCTTGCAAGAACTCAAGAGTTCCCGGTGAGCACAAGAAGGTGCCGGTTGCGGTGATCGCCCGCACTGGCTTTTTCGTCCTCTGTTCTGTTTTCAAGGAGCACATACCCGGACGAACCGGGCCGAGGAAGCAGGGCGCAAAATGCGCCCGAGCCAGAACTCGGTGCAGGTCCTACCCGATTGCTCGAGCAGTTCCATCTCCGCCACATGTGGGACTCTCTCAGTGGAGAGCCGCTTCAGGTGCGGATGACCACCCTACAGGGCTTCCCTCAACCGTGCAACTCGGCATTTCCAGGTGACTGGGATTCCAGGCGACTGGGCAGCTGAACTGCGTTGCTCGGGGGGAGCCCCGCTCTCCGGTGGAACCGGTGAGCGGGTGGAGCAGAGAACCTAGACCACGTGTGAACGCAGCGCAAAATCCATCTTGCTCAACCCTGTGCTCGACGTAGGCTCTGGGCAGCGATTATCGAGGAAAACGCAGGAGATACCGCTGTTTCTTGCCTCGTCGTACCATCGCCCAACCACTGGCCAGAAGGTCAGCCTCGGCGAGGGCCTGACCTTCAGAGACCGGCGTGTCATTGAGAGAAACGCCCTTTTGGGCGATGAGCCGTCGAGCCTCTCCCTTCGAACCCACAATCTGGTGCTTCGCAAGAATTTCTGGGAATTCGAGGCCGATATCGCTGGGATCAAGGTTTGACACGGGCAGGCTGGTCGCCAAGGTCTCCCACTCGGCATCATCGAGCTCGGCAGCAGATCGGGTGAATCCCCGCGACGCACTCTCTGCACGCTTCGCTTCGTCGTCGCCATGAACCACCGCAGTGACCGATCGAGCCAATTCCTGCTGGGCGAATCGCTTCTCCGGGGCTTCGAGGTGCTGGGCCATGATCCCGGCGATGGCAGGCACCGTCAAAAGGGTGAGCTGCATCAGGAAACGTTCAACATCGCGGTCGTCGGTGTTCACGAAGTACTGGTAGAAGGCGTAGGGGGTGGTGCGTTCGGCAGAGAGCCAGACGGCGCCGTCAACGGATTTTCCAAACTTTGACCCATCGGCCTGGGTGACCAGAGGAACGGTGAGCCCGAAGGTGTGCCCGCCCGAGGTGCGTCTGATGAGGTCGATGCCGGCGGTGATGTTTCCCCATTGATCGGACCCTCCGACCTGCAACTCGACCGCCATCGTGTCGAACAGATGCTTGAAATCATTGGCTTGGAGCAACATGTAGCTGAATTCGGTGAATGAGATCCCGGAGTCGCTCTCGACCCGATTTCGCACCGAATCCTTCGCCAGCATGGTGTTGACCGTGATGTGCTTTCCCACGTCACGAAGAAAATCGAGCACGCCGATCGGAGCGGTCCACACCCGGTTATCCACGAGCCGAGCCTGCGCCGGGCCGTCGGTGAAGTCGAGGAGTCGTGCCAGTTGCTCGGTGATCGCGATCAAATTCCGGTCGAGCGTGTCCGCATCGAGCAGGTTCCGCTCGGCGGATCGTCCGCCGGGGTCACCGATCATGCCCGTGGCCCCGCCCGCTACTGCCACCGGCCGATGACCGAACTGCTGGAAACGACGCAGGAGCAGCAACGGGACGAGATTGCCGACGTGCAGACTGTCAGCGGTCGGGTCGAACCCGGCGTACACGCCGATCGGCCCCTCTCCAAGTCGTTCACGCAGTCGATCGAGGTCGGTGGAGTCGTGGATCAGACCGCGGGCGGCAAGATCATCGATGATGTCGGCATGGCTCACCTGACCACTCTCCCCGATCGGCGGCCCACATTCCAACCCGTTTTGGGTCTGAACTGGCGAATCGGGCCACATCGGGTAACAGTGACGGCATGGTTCCGCCTGATCCACAGCCCGAGGATGCGACCGGAGCGCCCGAACTGGTCGAGCCGGCAGCCGTGATCGACTCGGAGATCGACGATCTCGAGCCCCTGTCGTTCGGTCGACGTACCGCACGTGTTCTTGCCGTTGGCGTGATGGTCTGTATCGCTGCGCTCTGGGTCTACACGTTGTGGGGCCCGACGAAGAAGACCCCGCCCGGCCTACTCGCCGATGCAACCTGGGCGGTGCAGGCGCAGGCGATCTGCACCGACGCCGCCGCTGAACTCGATGTGCTACCGCCCGCGTACACCGCCGCTGATGCACCGGCCCGAGCCGATGTGATCATGACCGCGAGCGAGAGTCTCCGAACAATGCTCCGGCGTCTCGGAGCAAGTGCACCGGCAGCAGACGCAAGCAACGACGGCCGGATGATCAACGAATGGCTCACCGATTGGCAGATCTACATGGGCGATCGCGACCGCTACGTCGCCGCCCTCGAAGCCGACCCCTCCGCTCGGTTCTACGTCACCGAAAAGGTGAAGGGCCAGCAGATCACCAAGCCGATCGACTTCTTTGCCAAGTACAACGACATGCCGAACTGCGTGACACCCGGGGATCTCGGCTAGCCGAGCTCAGCATCCGGCAGCTTCCGAGCGACGGTGAGCCCCCTGCGGATCAGGCGCAACACGCTCTCGTCAACCTCGAGCTCAGCAGCCTCATCGGGCGTGAACCACCGCAACGACTCCGACTCGTGGTTGCCCACGGGAAGCGACCCCTGCGGCGCCAGGACCAGAAAGCGAATGTCGTGATGCAGATGGGGAGGTTCCGCGGGCGGTCGCACCTCATGGATATCGAGGTCGATCGGATCCGTGAACACTCGTAGGGAGTCGATACCGGTCTCCTCTGAGGCCTCCCTGAGTGCGGTTGCGGCCATGACGGCCTCGCCATCGGTATGCCCTCCGGGCTGCAGCCACTTCTGGAGCTTGGTGTGGAACAGCAGCAGGACGCGCCCTGTCCCCTGTTCCACGACCATTGCAGAGCCGGTGAAGTGACCCTCGAGGGAGCTGCGATGCAGCGCATCCGGATGCTGCGCAGCAAACGTCAGCATTGCGTCGCGAACCACCGTCTGTTTCAGGTCAAGGTCGTCGAGTTCATGCAGCAGCGAGACGACGGTTTCGAGACGATCGTCAGCTGACAGCGCCGGGGAATCTGCGCCGACCAACAGCGGTCCGCGAGTCACTCCCCTACCCTCAACCGCGCGGCTGCCACCAACTGCTCGAAAGCGGCCAGCTGTGGCGCAACGGCAGCGGGACCTGCGCCACCGGGGGTGGTGCGGCGACGAACGGCAATCCCTTGATCAAGCAGGCTGAGCGCGTCGGGTCCCAGCTCGGGTGACGCCGCCACGAGTTCACGCAGCGCGATGCCTTCATCGAGGCTGCGGCGCACGAGCGCACCCACGATTGCATGGGCGTCTCGGAACGGCACACCGCCGGAAACGAGATGTTCAGCGAGATCGGTGGCGGCGCTCGTGGGTGCATCGGCCGCCGCTGCCATCGCATCGAGGTTGAACGTGGACGATGCGAGGAGCCCCGTCATCGCGGCAAGCGCGAGCGCAATGGTGTCCAGCGAGTCGAAGAGCGGTTCCTTGTCCTCTTGGAGATCCCGGTTGTACGCCAACGGCAAGCCTTTGAGCATGGCGAGCAGGCCGGTGAGATTGCCGATGAGCCGACCAGTCTTACCCCGTGTGAGCTCAGCGATATCGGGATTCTTCTTCTGCGGCAGCATCGAGGAGCCGGTGGAATACGCATCGTCGAGACGGAGGAAGCCGAACTCATCGGTCGACCACAGGATGATCTCCTCGGCCAGCCGGGAGAGATGCACCCCGATGAGTGCGAGGTCGAACAATGACTCGGCGACGAAGTCGCGGTCGCTCACAGCATCGAGGGAGTTCTCGAACACTCTCGCGAATCCGAGGTCGGCGGCGGTGCCGGCCGGGTCGAGTGGAAGGGAGGATCCCGCAAGTGCTCCGGCACCGAGCGGGGACACATCGAGACGTTCGATCGTGGAGCCGAGTCGATCGAGATCCCGGGCGAGCGCCCAACCGTGGGCCAGAAGATGGTGCGCAAGCAGCACGGGTTGGGCACGCTGAAGATGCGTGTACCCGGGCAGATAGGCATCCCCGGCGGTGCGCGCGCGGTCAAGCAGAGTCTCCTGAAGCGTGACGATGCGCGTGGCAATGCCGGCAAGCTCGCGCTTGGTGAAGAGTCGGAGGTCTGTTGCTACCTGATCGTTGCGACTCCGGCCGGTATGAAGTTTCGCTCCGGCCGGCCCTGCCAGTTCGGTGACCCGACGCTCGACCGCAGTGTGGATGTCCTCATCGGAAGCTTCGAACTCGAAGGTTCCAGCTGCAAGTTCGGACTGCACCGCATCGAGCGCAGCAAGGACGTCGTCGCGCTCGACATCGGTGAGGATGCCCGACCGACACAGACCGCGAACATGCGCTCGCGAACCGACGATGTCGTCGACGGCGAGGCGCTGATCGAATGGAAGGCTCACGGTGAACGCCATGAGTTCCTCCGCCGGACCACCTTCGAACCGGCCGTGCCAGAGCGTGCTCATCGCCTACTCCCCTGAACCCGGATTGGCTGACTGCTTGGCCGCCCAGGTCTGGATGCCGAGTCCCCAGAGCTTCACAAAGCCCTCGGAGTCAGCATGCTTGAACGTATCGGCCGCATCGTAGGTTGCGAGGCCGTAGTCGTAGAGGCTGTGCGGGCTGCGCCGGCCGACCACGTAGCACCGGCCCGGCTCCAGACGGAGCCGCACTTCACCGGTCACGAATTGCTGGGTCGACTCCACGAACGCGTCAAGTGCGTTCTTCAGTGGCGAGTACCACATGCCGTCGTAGACGAGATCGGCGTAGCGACCCTCGAGGCGTTGCTTCTCGTGCATGACATCGCGCTCGAGAGTGATCGACTCGAGGTCCTGGTGAGCGAGGATGAGCGCGAGAGCGGCCGGAGCCTCGTAGGTCTCGCGGCTTTTGATGCCGACGCGACGGTTCTCGACCATGTCGAGACGTCCCCACCCATAGGCACCAACGGTGTCATTGAGTTCGACCACAAGCTCGTGCAGTGGCATGACCCGGCCGTCGACAGAGACGGGCACACCGCGCTCGAAACCGATCGTGATCTCCTTGGCCTCGGACGCGCGCACGGTGGTCATACTCCACACACCTTCGGGCGGACGCGCCCACGGGTCTTCCATCTCGCCACATTCGATGGCGCGACCCCAGAGGTTGTCGTCGATCGAGTAGAGCTTGTCCTTGGTGGCCAGCACGGGGATGTCGTGGGCTTCGGCGTACTCGATGCTCATCTCACGGGTCATTCCCCAGTTGCGCACGGGGGCGAGGATCTCGAGATCAGGCGCAAGCGCACGGGTTGCCACTTCGAATCGCACCTGATCGTTACCCTTGCCGGTGCACCCATGGGCGACGGCGTCGGCGCCATGCGCACGCGCCGCGGCGACCAGATGTCGAACGATCGTGGGACGTGACAGCGCCGATACCAGCGGGTACTTCCCCTCGTAAAGGGCATTCGCCTTGAGCGATGGAACGAGGAAGTCATTGGCGAACTCCTCGCGGCAATCGACAACGATCGCTTCGATGGCCCCAGCGGCGAAGGCCTTCGCCTGGAGTCCCTCCCAGTCGCCCTCTTGCCCGAGATTGCAGGCCACCGTGACGACCTCGACCCCGTAGTTCTCGATCATCCAGCGGACTGCGACTGAAGTGTCGAGACCACCGCTGTAAGCAAGTACGACTCGTTGTGCCATGTTCATTCCTTCGTTGTTCGATGGGGTTCTGTGGTGAGATTCAGTGGAGCGGTTCTGCGAAGTGTTGGGCGGTAAAGGCGTAGTGCTTCAGGCGGAGAATCGAATGAGGAGCAACTCGCCCGGGCGATCCGACGGTCAGAGTCCTGCGAGTTCGGCGAGTCGGCCGGCGAGGACCTCGCCACCGACATCGCTGGCCACGACAATGAAGATCGTGTCATCACCAGCGACCGTGCCGAGAACACCGCGAAGCCCCGAGCGATCGAGGGCAGACGCGACAACATGGGCTGACCCGGGCGGAGTGCGGATCACGACGATGTTGTCAGAGTGGGTCACCTCGACGACCCAGTCGCCGAACACACGTCGGAGATGATCCTCGGGGGCCTGCTGCTGTTTGGGCAGCGCGGGGATGGCGTAGGCGGTTTCGCCACCGGGCATACGCACCTTGATGGCACCAAGGTCCTCAAGGTCGCGTGAGACCGTTGCTTGGGTGGCAGTTACGCCTTCCGCCGCAAGGAGTTCAACGAGAGCACCCTGGCTCGCGACCGGCTGCGACTCGATGAGCTTGGCGACGAGGTACTGCCGTTGGGTCTTCCCCATTTTGGATGGACTTGAGGAGCGTTCGGTCATCGTTGCTCCAGAAGCCAGCGCATGGCACCCCGAGCGGCATGCATGCGGTTCTCAGCCTGAGGCCAAACCCGACTGCGATCGCTCTCGAGCACATCATGGGTGACCTCCTCGCCCCGGTGTGCTGGGAGGCAATGCAGGAACACCGAGTCCGGTGCGGTGACCGCCATGAGGTCCTCAGTGACGGTGAAACCGGAGAAAGCCTGAAGACGAAGTGCGGTCTCTGCTTCCTGACCCATTGAGGTCCAGACGTCGGTGTACACGGCGTCGGCACCTACACAGGCAGCAACAGGGTCCTGGGTGCAGAGCAGTTCCACACCAGCGGCACGTATCCGGTCGGTGTCGGAATCGCTCAGTTCGAAACCTTCTGGCGATGCCACGCGCACGGACATTCCGAGCATCCCCGCGGCCAGCGCAAGACTGCGAGCAACGTTGTTGCCATCGCCGACGTAGGCGATCGTGCGGCCGGCCAACGCGTCCGCCCCACCGAATTCATCGGCCAGCGTGAGTACATCGGCGAGTCCCTGCAGCGGATGGCCCTGATCGGAGAGCATGTTGACGATCGGCACCGAGGACACTGCTACCGCCCGTTCGAGCATCGAGTGTTGAAAGACACGCGCTCCGATGAGCGCGTGGTAGCAGCACAAGGTGCGAATGACGTCCTCGACGGTCTCGCGAGTGTCGAGGCCGACCTCGTCGGGACGGATGGTGAGCGGGTGGCCACCGAGTTGCACCACCGCCAACTCCATGGAGTTTCGCGTCCGGGCTGACGGCTTCTCGAACAGCAGTGCCGCCCCTTTGCCCTCGAGCGGATGCGCGCTGATCGGTTCGCTCGCGAGGGCCAGCACCTCACGAAGCTCGATTGCGGTGAGATCATCGATCTCGAGTAGATGTCTCATGCGACAACTCCATGGGCAGCAAGGACACTGGCGAGGATCGCCACCGCCTCTTCGATTTCGGAATCGGTGACGATGAGCGGCGGCGCGAACCGGATAGAGGTTGGTGACACGGCGTTGAGCACCAGACCTGCAGTGAGAGCTTCAGCGACGACAGCCTTGGCGTCGATGCCATCAGCGAGTTGCGCGGCGAGCAGTAGTCCGAGACCCCGAACTTCGAGGATGCCATCGACAGCGAGAAGGCTGCGGCGCAGATGTGCGCCCGCGTGCTCGGCGAGCTGCGGAGCATTCAAGCGCTCCATGATCGCAAGGGTGGCCCGTGCCGCTGACGCAGCAAGCGGCTGACCTCCATAGGTGGTGCCGTGGTCTCCAGCGGTGAACGCTGACGCGACGTCGCGACGAGCCCAGCACGCACCAATGGGCATTCCATTACCGAGCGCCTTTGCCATCATCACCACATCAGGTTCGACCCCGAAATGCTGGAATCCGAACCACTCGCCGGTACGACCAAGACCGGTCTGGATCTCGTCGACGATGAATAACAAGCCGTGCTCGTCACAGAGTCGCCGCACGCCCTCGAAGTAGGCGGCAGTTGCGGGATTCACACCGCCCTCCCCCTGGATGGGTTCGAGCATGATGGCGATCACGGAAGGGTCGATGGCGGCCTCGATGGCATCGAGGTCGTTCCAGACCACATGCCGGAACCCCTCCGGAAGGGGTTGGAAACCCTCCCACTTCGCTGGCTGGCCGGTGGCAGCGAGTGCACCAAGCGTGCGGCCATGGAATGACCCGTAGGCGCTGATAATGCCATGTCGACCATGGCCACCGAATCTCCGGGCCAACTTGATCGCACACTCAACCGCTTCGGCACCGCTGTTGGTGAAGAACACCTGACCACCACCGCCGAGTAGACGGTCAAGAGTGATGGCCACCTCTCCACCCGGGACCGTGCCGAAAAGGTTCGAGACGTGCACGAGAGTGCGCGCCTGCTCCGCTATCGCGTCGGCGATCTCGGCATTGGCATGGCCCAGACCGGTGACAGCGATTCCCGAGAGGAAGTCGAGATAGGACCGCCCGGCGCTATCGGTGAGGCGGACTCCGGTGCCGCTGACGAACTGGACGGACGGCACGCCATAGGTCGGCATGAAGGGGCAATGGTCAAGCCCTGGCGGAGCGCCCATGGCCTGCGCGTGCTCGGATCTTGTACTCATCGGGTGGCCTCCGCTGCGGTGATCATGGTTCCGACGCCGGCGTCGGTGAACAGTTCGAGAAGTACCACATGCGGCACCCGGCCATCGAGGAGATGTGCCGCCGAGACGCCGGCTTCGAGCGCTTCGAGACACGCGTCGATCTTGGGAATCATGCCTCCCGACAAGACGTCGTCGGCGATGAGTTGCGCGATCTCGACGTTGTCGGTTTCGGCGATGAGGCTGCTGGGGTCATTGATGTCGCGGAGAAGCCCGGCGATATCGGTCAGGTAGATGACTTTCTCAGCATGAAGTGCGCCGGCAAGTGCACCCGCCACAGTGTCGGCGTTGATGTTGTACGCCTGCCCATCGAGATCAGCGCCGATGGTAGAGACCACCGGAATGAGGCTCTGGGCCAGCAACGATTCGACGATGGCCGGGTTCACCTTCTTGACATCGCCGACGAATCCAAGTTCGGGGTCGCGAGCATCTGCCTCGATGAGACCCGCGTCCTCCCCCGACAGACCGACTGCGAGCGGTCCGTGGGTGTTGATCGACGCGACGATGTCGCGGTTGACCTTTCCGACAAGGACCATGCGCGCGACGTCGAGAGTTTCGGCATCGGTGACCCTGAGCCCGTCCCTGAACTCAGAGACCTTTCCGAGTCGGGTGAGCAGGTCACCGATCTGAGGACCGCCACCATGCACGACAACCACCCGAATGCCGACCGCATGCAACAGCACGATGTCGGCAGCGAATGAAGCCGCGAGTGCATCGTCGGTCATTGCATTGCCGCCGTACTTCACGACGATCGTGCGACCCCAGAAGCGCCGAATGTAGGGAAGCGCCTCGATGAGTACCTCAGCAGCTGCGTAGGCATCGGTTGTGGGCACATGCGCCACGCTGACGCCTGGTTTGGCTTCGCTCATGATGTCCCCATGTTCTCGTCGATGTATGCGTGGCTGAGATCGTTGGTGAGGATGGTTGCTCTTCCTGATCCCAGGCCGAGGTCGGCAACGATCTCGAGGTGGCGGCCGGCCATGTGCGCGGCGACCGCTGTGTCGTCGTGGTCAGCGTCGATGGCTCCCTGACACACAGTTACGCCGCCGTAGCTGACGCTGAACGTTGCTGGGTCGAAATCGATCCCGCACGAACCGAGGTCGCTGGCGATCCGACCCCAATAGGGATCGCAGCCGTACCAGGAGCACTTCACCAAATTGCTGCGGGAGACGTACCGGGCTCCGATGAGGGCCTGCGCATCATCGGCCGCACCGGTGACCGTGAACCGGACAACCTTCGTGGCTCCTTCGGCATCGCCGCACATCTGCTCGGCCAGACTCCGGCAGGCCGCCGCCACGGAGCTCTCGAGCACGTGTTGATCAACGGGCCCGGCGAGGCCACTGGCGAACAACAGCACGGTGTCATTGGTCGAGGTACAACCGTCGACGTCAAGAACATTGAACGAATCAGCGACGCCGGCAACGAGGGCAGCCTTGAGTTGTTCCGGAGTGGCCTCGGCATCAGTGGTGAGCACCGCAAGCATCGTGGCCATGTTCGGCGACAGCATTGCCGCGCCCTTCGCCATTCCTCCGACGGTGAATCCATCGCCCTCGATCACGACGAGCTTGGCGTGCGTGTCGGTGGTCATGATGGCGGTGGCCGCAGCCTCCCCACCATCGTGTGAGAGCGCCGCCACGACACCGGGGATTCCAGCCTCAATCGTGGCGATCGGCATCGGAATCCCGATAAGGCCAGTGGAGCACACCAGCACCTGCTCGGGTTCGATCGAAAGTTCGGCAGCGACGGCCGCACACATAGTGCGAGCGTGGGCAAGCCCGGCATCGCCAGTAGCGGCATTGGCATTGCCGCTGTTGAGCACCACCGCCACGCTGTGACCACCAGTGGCTTCGAGATGCGCTCTCGTGGTGATGACAGGTGCCGCAGTCATCTTGTTGCGGGTGAACACTCCGGCGCTCGGAACGGGCCGCCCATCGGCTGTGGCCACAAGCGAAAGATCGGGAGCGCCCGAGGCTTTGATACCGGCGGCGATACCAGCAGCAACGAAACCCTGCGCAGCGGTGACACTCATGGATAGACCCCAATGGAAGACAGACCGGTTGCTTCGGGCAGGCCGGTGAGGATATTGGCGCACTGCACGGCCTGGCCGGATGCACCCTTGGTGAGATTGTCGATAGCGGCGAGCGCCACGATGAATCCTGTCCGGGGATCGGACCGGACCGTGACGTGGGCGGTGTTCGAACCCAGACATGCCTTGGTGGACGGAGATTCGTCGGTGACGACCACGAACTGCTCGTCGTTGTAGTCACTGCGATAGAGGTCGAGTAGTTCAGCTGTCGTTGATTCAGTCGTGGGCCGCAGATAGCAAGTTGCGAGCATGCCGCGATTCATCGGAGCGAGATGCGGTGTGAACAGCACCGAGACTTCTGAGGACGCCACACCCGAGATCCGGGCCACGCTCTGCTCGATCTCAGGAGTGTGACGATGGGTGAGGAGTCCGTACGCAGTGAAATCCTCATCAACAGTGCAGAAGGTGGTGTTCGGCTTGGGCGGCCGCCCTGCACCCGAGACTCCGCTCACCGCATTGATCACGATCGAGGTCGTGTCGACGAGTCCGGCCCGCAGCAGCGGCGCAACGGCGAGCGCCGCAGCAGTTGGATAACAGCCGGGAACGGCGACGGCGTCGGCGCCAACGATCGAGGACCGGAAGAGTTCAGGCAACCCATAGACGAACTCCGAAAGAAGTTCAGGGACCTCATGGGCTTCGCCGTACCACTGCGGGTACAGCGATGCGTCGAGCAGTCGGAAATCAGCGGCGAGATCGACGACCCACCGAACCCGTTGCCGGAGTTCAGTCATGAGCGACTGCGAGGCCCCGTGCGGCAGCCCACAGAACACGAGATCTACTCCGGCGAGCACGGAGGGTTCGTAGGCCACGAAATGCCGATCGCCATACGCAGCAGCCAGACTTGGATAGAGCTCGGCGATGCCGACGCCGGCTTGGGAGTCACCCGTGGCGAACGCCACCTCGAATCCGGGATGGGCATGGCACAGCCTGAGGAGTTCCGCACCGGTGAAACCCGATGCGCCGATGATGCCGACGTTGATCACTGGTTCATCGTAGCCAGCTCTGCATGACTATGCAATCATGCGAATGAACCACAAGGAGTCCCCGGCGCAGAACTCACGCCCGGAGTGTCGCTCCCAACCGAGCCGCGGCATCGACCGCCGAATTCATCACCGTGGCAACATCGTCGTCGGTGAGAGTTCGATCGGCAGCCTGCAAACGGAGACGGTAGGCCAGCGATCGGGTTCCGATGGGGACCGCTCCCCCCCGGAAGACATCGAAGAGCTCGATCGAGATCAGCAGTGCGCCAGCTGCGGATCGAATGACATCTGTAAGGGCGTCTGCCGCGATGTCGTCGGGAGTACCGAACGCAAGGTCGAGATCGCTCGAGGGATACCGGCTGATCGACCGATACGGGTGTTCGCCATGGGGCAAGGTGAGCAACGCAGCAACATCGAGCTGCAACCACGCGGTTCGCTCCCGCACCGAGAATGCCTCGAGCACCGCTGGGTCGATCTCCCCCACCTCGCCGATGACGAGGTCGCCGATCCGCACAGTTGCGGAACGAGCGGGGTGCAGACCGGCAGGAACCAACGACTGATCCATCGTTGATGAGGCCACGCCGAGTGTCTCGAGGATGACATCAAGGACTTCGACCGCTGCTGGGGCGGCCCGGCCGGCGAGGATGACCGCAAGGTGCTCACGTTCGTCGGGGAGCACCTGGCCGACCCCCGGTAACGCGAAGACGCGCCCGAGTTCGAAAAGCGATGCATGTTCTGTGCGATGCGACTCGTTGTAGGCAATGGAGCGGAGCAGACCCGGACGGAGCGAGGTGCGCAACACACTCTCTTCAGCAGCCAAAGGGTTCGTGAGCGTGACAGCGGCGGCGGGAAGACCTGCTCGGTCGAGATCACCCGGAGCGAGGAACGGCAGTGGCATCGCCTCATGCACGCCAAGCCCGACCAGAACCTGCCGCAGGATCCGCCGGTCGCGCTGGAGCGGGGTGAGTGAGCCGGTCTGGGTCGAGGTCGGGATACGCCCGGGGATACGGCTGTATCCGTGGTGACGGGCAATCTCTTCGATGATGTCGGTCTCGGTCGTGGTGTCGGGTCGGAAGGACGGAACCGTGACGGACCAGTCGCCGGAAGAATCGCTCGGTTCAACCAAAAATCCGATCGGGCGCAGAAGTGCCGCGATGGTTTCGGATTCGAGTGCGGTGCCGAGAAGTCGGTTGACGCGGTCGGTGCGAACCGTGATCGGCGAACGATCGGGAAGATTTCCATCGACGTTGACTGATCCGGCGACAAGTCGTGCACCCGATGGCGCGAGCAGCTCGGCCAGACGACGAGCGGCGAGATCGAGGATCTCGGGATCGGTGCCGCGCTCGAACCGGGCAGACGCCTCCGATCGCAGACCCATGAACTTGGAACTCCGAGCGATGGCCATCGGCTGCCACCACGCGCATTCGAGGAGCACACGTGTCGTGGAGGAGGAGATCTCGGTGGACGCGCCACCCATGACACCTGCGATGCCGACTGCCTGATCGGTGCCATCAGTGATGACGCCATCGCGACCGGCGGTGAGTGCCCGTTCAATGCCGTCGAGGGTGGTGATCGGCTCGCCATCGCGAGCCCAACGGACCCGGAGTGCACCATCCGGGAGCGTCGCGAGATCGTAGGTGTGGTTCGGTGCACCCAGTTCGAGCATGACGTAATTGGAAGCGTCGACCACGTTATTGATCGGCCGCATACCGAGCGCAACGAGTCGGTCGGCGATATGTCGGGGCGAGGGTTCGATACTGATTCCCTCGATGACCCGGGCGTAGAAACGACCACAGAGATCTGGGTCGATGATTTCGACCGAGACCATCGAGGCTGCGTCGCCGGGCACTTCCTCGATCTGTGGCTCGGGGATGGAGAACGGAAGGCCGAGACGGGCGGCGAGGTCGCGGGCAACGCCAGCAACCGACATCGCGTCGGGCCGATTCGGGTTGATCTCGAGGTCGAACAACACATCGGGCGTGATACCGAGCGCATCGGTGATGGCGGTGCCCAGCGTCAGCGCACCGTCGAGCAACAAGATGCCGGAGTGGTCGTCGCCAAGGCCGAGCTCGCGACCCGAGCACAACATGCCGTTCGACCATTCGCCACGCATCTTTCGGCGGGCGATCTCCATACCGTCGGGCATCGTGGTGCCGAGGGTGGCGAGCGGAACGGTGTCGCCGACCGAGAGGTTGGTCGCGCCGCAGCAGATCTGCAATGGCTCGCCATCGCCCGTGTCGACGTCGACGAGTTGGATCTTGTCGGCATCGGGATGGCGACGCAGTTCAAGAACCTTGGCGACGACGATGCCGTCGAGCCCCTCCCCGATCCGATCGATGGACTCAACGGCCATGCCGAGGTCGCTCATGACATCGCCGAGGGCGATCGGGTCATCAGACGGAAAGGGAGCGAACTCCTGCAACCAGGAGAGAAGAACCTTCATGATGGGAACTGCTCCAGGAATCGGACGTCGCCGGTGTACATCTCGCGGATGTCATCGACGCCGTGGCGCATCAGTGCGAGTCGATCGAGGCCGAAACCGAATGCGAATCCGGTCCATTCCTCGCCATCGAGACCGACATTGCGCAGAACATTCGGATGAACCATGCCGCATCCGCCCAGTTCCAACCACCCGGTGTGCGAGCAGGTGCGACATCCGCTTCCTTCGCAGAACACGCAGTTGATGTCGTACTCCGCCGACGGTTCGGTGAACGGAAAATAGGACGGACGCAGACGTGAGTGGATCGAACCACCGAAGTATGCGCTGGTGAATGCCTCGAGTGTGCCCGCCATATCGGCGAACGAGATGTTGCGGTCGATGACCAGACCTTCGATCTGATGGAACACCGGCATATGGGTGGCGTCGGCGGTGTCGCGCCGGTACACGCGCCCGGGCATAACGGCGTAGATGGGGGGCGGCGTCTCGGTCATGACCCGGATCTGCACCGGAGACGTGTGCGTGCGCAGCAGCACCGTTTCGGGATCTCCGAGATCGACATACAGCGTGTCCCACATGCCTCGAGCTGGATGGGCGGCGGGAATGTTGAGCGCCTCGAAGTTGTACCAATCGGTCTCGACCTCGGGACCTTCGGCCACGGTGAATCCCATCCCGACGAAGACATCGACGAGGCGGTCCCAGGTCTGGGTCACCAGATGCACCGAGCCACGGACGGGCCCTCCGATGCGCTCAGTGAGATCGAGACGCTCGGCGGCAAGAACGACAGCCCGTTTCTCGGCCTCGAGTTCGGCCCTGCGGTCGGCAATGAGAGCGGCAATCGATTCGCGGGCCACGTTGAGCGCCGCGCCGACCTCGCGGCGACCCTCTGGATCGAGACCGGCGAGACCCTTTTTGAGTTCGGAGAGCGACCCCTTCTTACCGAGCAGTTCAGCCTCGAGGTCGCGCAGGTTCTCAATGGTGGCGGCGGCGCGCACCTGCACCGGGGCCTCCGAGCTGATTCGCGTGATGTCGTCGATCATGAGTAGGTGAGCCTGTCGTCCATAGGTGATGCAGTCCAATCAATTCTGTGTCATGCGGAGCGTCGTTGGCGGGAGGCCTCGAAGAGCACCACTGCACCGGCCACCGACACGTTGAGGGACTCGACCGACAATGCGACAGGAATCGTGACATTGCGGTCGCATTGTTCGATGATCACGGGAGAGAGTCCGTGGGCCTCGGAGCCGACAAGGACAGCGAGCGGCCCGGTGAGATCGATGGATTCCGGTGCTGCACCGCCGCTCACAACAGTGGCGAGCGTGGTTCGACCGAGTTCCCGGAGGCGATCGATCACAACTGTCGTGTCGGGCTCCTCGACGATCGGGAGACGCAGCAGAGATCCGGCAGCAGCGCGCACAGCCTTCGGTCCGAAGGCATCGGTACTCGTGCCGGCGAAAACCACCCCGGCGGCGCCGAATGCCTCGGCTGCCCTCACGAGAGTTCCGGCATTGCCGGGATCGGCAACGTCGACGAGCACAAGAACCGGGCCCGACGCCTGTGCGATCTGCTCCAACGAGGTGGTGCGCCGAGGTGCCACGGCGAGCAACCCCTGCGGGGTGACTGTGTCGCTGATCGAGTCGAGTACACCTTCCGACAGTGACCAGACCGACGCTCCCGCAGAAGCGGCCAGATCGACCGTGACGATGAAGGGGTCATCGTCGGCGGCGCGTGTGAAGGCCTCGGCCCAGGTGCGAGCATCGACATAGAGCTCGTCGATCGTGATGCCCGCCGAAAGCGCTTCAGTCAGCGCGACCGGTCCTTCGATCACGAACTGACCAGCCTCAAGACGCGCCTTACGGCGCCCGGTGAGGCGCCGCAAGGTCGCAAGTCGTTGGTTGTTCGCCGACAGCGGCGTGGGTTCGACGGCCACCGAAGTGGTCGGAAGCCGTGGATCAGGCGCTGGCCGATGCAGCGTTGGCCGCTTCGACAAGTGCCGTGAACGCTGCCGGATCGGTGATGGCGAGATCGGAGAGGACCTTGCGATCGACCTCGATACCAGCGTTCTTCAGTCCGGCGATGAAACGCGAGTAGGTGGTGCCGTTGAGACGGCACGCGGCGTTGATGCGCTGGATCCAGAGCTGACGGAACTCGCCCTTCTTGGCCCGACGATCGCGGAATGCGTAGTTGAGCGAGTGCATGACCTGCTCATTGGCGGCACGGTATGAGCGGCTCTTGTTGCCGTAGTAGCCCTTGGCCCGCTCGAGTGTTGCCTTATGACGCTTCTTGGCAGTAACTGCACCTTTGACTCTGGCCATCGGTGACTCCTTCCAGACATGCCCCGTGATCGGAGCTCATGATTTCGGTGATACCTGCGAACTGCGTGGAATCGGTCCACACGCCCATCAAGGGCCGGACCTTGGATTGATCGGAATCAGTGGTTCCGAACGAGGTGGGATCAGATCCCGAGTTGGCGCTTGACGCGTGCGGCGTCGCCCTTGGCGAGAACGAAATCACCCTTGAGACGGCGCTTACGGCCAGGGGACTTCTTCTCGAGGATGTGGTTGAGGTTCGAGGAACGACGGGTGAGCTTCCCGGTTCCGGTGACCTTGAAGCGCTTCTTGGCGCCGCTGTGGGTCTTCATCTTCGGCATGTGGTTCTCCAGTGCGGATACTCGCCTCGGCGAGTGCTGCGGGTCAGGCCTCGGGGATGTCCGAGTCCTCGGTTGCTTCTGCTTCTGCGATGACTTCTGCTGCTTCGATGTCAGAGACTTCGGTTTGGTTCGCAGCGATTTCGGTTGCTTCGGTTGCTTCGGTTTCGAGTGGTGTCATCTCGGGCACCTCAGCAGCCTGAGTTGCGGCTTCGCTCGTGTCGGTGACGGGTGCCTCGAGAGTTGAGGGAGACGCAGTTGAATCCTCGGGAGCGGAGCGCTTCTTCTCCGCAGCGGCCTGGGCCTTCTTGTCAGGCCCGAGGACCATGGTCATGTTGCGACCGTCGAGGCGGGGGTAAATCTCTACCTTGCCCACCTCGGTGACCGTTTCAGCGACCTGATCGAGGATCTTGCGACCCAGTTCGGGATGCTGCATCTCGCGACCACGGAACATGATCGTGATCTTCACCTTGTGGCCCTCACCAAGGAACTCGGCGACTTTCTTGGTCTTGGTCCCGAAGTCTCCGGCGCCGATCTTGGGCCGGTACTTCATTTCCTTGACCACCACGTTGGTGCTCTTCTTGCGCGATTCCTTGGCTCGTTGTGCGGCCTCGTACTTGTACTTGCCGTAATCCATGATCCGGCAGACAGGAGGATTGGCCTTGTCAGCCACCTCCACGAGGTCGAGTTCGAGTTCCCGGGCCATGTCAAGGGCCTGGGGCAGGGGTGTAATTCCGATCTGGGCGCCGTCAGGTCCAACCAATCGCACCTCGCGGGCGCGAATGCGTTCGTTGATCCGTGGCTCGTTATTCGTGGCCGTTGCTATGGCCAGTCACTCCTCATTCGTGCGAGTTCCTCTCTCGGCTGTTCGGGTGGGCTGGGAAGCTGAAACCCGACCGCCGGAGAACCACGAAGGGATCTCTGGACAGTTCGTGAATCGACCTGAGCGCACTGGCCTGCGGTATGCAGGATGGATCCGGAGGATCCACGGTGTAGATGGTGAAGCTGGCGTGGTCAGGTGGGGGCGAAGCCCCGCTTCCGTTCAGTTGTAGGCGACGTACGATACCGGTCCCGGGTCGGGAATGCGAACTACGACCCCCGCCAACTGCGAATCACTCTGAGGAGAACCAATCATGAGCCTGTGGACACCAGGGGGCGAAGTCCCGATTGAACGGAACCCACGCTCGACCGAGGCAACTCCGTCCGATGGTTTCGACCCCTTCGACGGCAGGGATCTCGAGGACCTCTCCCCCGCCGAACGCGAGCAGGTCGAAGCGATGATCGCCGAGATGGCAGAGGCACAGCGGCAGGTGCTCGCCGCCCCCGCAGCAGTGGTCGTCGCCAACCACGCGATGGGGCTGTTCCAACTGGCGGCACTCCATCTCAAGCAACCCGAACCCGATTTCGACGCAGCCCGATTGGCGATCGACACCATGGCCGGCCTGCTCGATGCTGCTGGCGATCGCCTCGGAGAAGACGGCGCAACCCTGGCCGAAGGCGTACTGGAACTGCAGCGGGCGTTCGTGGCCCGACGCAGCGCCCCTCCCGTTGCTGATTCAAACCTGACCTCAGACGAGTCGTGAATCGCTCGTAGCTTCCGAGCATCGCCCTTCATGCAGTGGGAATCGACCGATTCCATCTGGCTACCCCGCAAAGCGGTGAGCGACTCCAGACGGATCGCCACCGATGGGCTCAACGCTGGGGGTTCCTCTCCGACGACCTGATGTCGGAGGCCTCCCAGCGGCCGAGTCGGCCCGGGACGACCTGCCATCTGACTCCAGCCCCGACCTCGATCGAGCGTGATCCGTCGGCGATGTTTGCGCAGTGGAACGGATAGGTGATGCCGGTGGCGGTGATCACAGTTCCGAGACCCCTTGGGTCGTCGAATGTAGCGACCGTGCCCTCACATGCACCGAGCGGTGCAGCGGCGACAGGCCCGGTGGGCATCACGGGACGATCTTGGCGATGGGGATCTCGATGATGTCGGTAGCGCCGGCATCGGAGAGTGCCGGGATCAGGACATTGATCCGCTTCTTCTCGACAACGGTTTCGACGGCGTAACCGGCGCCGCCATAGAGCTCGTTCACCGTGGGCGACTTCATCGACGGGAGCAGTTCGATGACTGCACTGAGTCGATCGGTGGGCACGTTGAGCTTCACCAGCACTTTGCCCCGCGCATCAAGGACACCCTCAAGCAGCGTGCGGATCTGGTGCATGGCGTGGGCCTTGGCCGGATCGGCGAATGCTGCGGGGTTGGCGATGAGTTCGGTGTACGAAACGAGGATCGTGTCGATGATCTTGAGGCCAGCGGCACGCAGTGCATTGCCGGTCTCGGTGATGTCGACAACACACTCGACGATGTCAGGGACCTTTGCCTCGGTGGCGCCATAGGACAGCTTGATGTCGGCGGGAATACCTTTGTTGGCAAAGAACCGACGGGTGAGTTCCGGATACTCGCTCGAGACCCGAACGCCATGCGGAAGGTCGGCCACGCTCTCGGCTGGCGAATCGTTGGGCACGGCCACGATGATGCGAACCGGATTGCTCGTGACCTTCGAGTACTTCAACTCACCGAGCGAGTGAACCTCGCTCTCGGTCTCCTCGATCCAATCGCGACCGGTGATGCCCATGTCGAACAGGCCGTCAGCCACATACATGGGGATCTCCTGCGGACGCAGGATGCGAACCTCGGCGATCCGGGGATCGTCGATGGTGGCCTTGTACTGCACGGAAGAATTTCGCGAGACCTTGAGGTCGGCGGCTTCGAAGAGTTCGAGCGTGGCCTTCTCGAGCGAACCCTTGGGGAGGACGAGCTTCAACATTCTTCAAACCTATCGCCTGCCCCCGACGCCGACCGAACGAGTTCCGACACCTGTCCCGTAGGATCGAGATATGGCACGGCATAAGGAACGACATCTGAGCCACCGAGCTAACTGGCTGCGGGCCTCGGTGCTGGGAGCGAACGACGGAATCATCTCCACTGCCGCACTGATTCTCGGCGTTGCCGCATCGGATGCGTCCCACTCGGCAGTTCTCACCGCCGGTATCGCCGGGCTCACCGCCGGTTCCATGTCGATGGGCCTCGGGGAGTACGTCTCCGTCAGTTCCCAGCGCGACACCGAGAACGCCGATATCGCCAAGGAGAAGTGGGAACTTGAACACACTCCCGAGCGCGAACTCGCGGAACTCACCGCGATCTACCAGGAGCGCGGCCTCAGCCACCACCTCGCAAGGCAGGTCGCAGTTGAGCTCACTGAGCACGACGCATTGGCCACCCACCTCACCGAAGAACTCGGAATCACCGAGGAGACCTTGGCCCGCCCGTTGCAGGCTGCAGCCACTTCGATGATCTCGTTCGCCATCGGCGCCGCGCTTCCTCTCATCGCCGCTGCCGTCGGTTCCAACAACAACCGAATCGGCCTCACGCTCATCGTCGCCATCCTGGCTCTGCTCGCGCTTGGGATAGCGGGAGCCAGAGCGGGTGGAGCGAAGCCGCTGCGTCCGACCCTGCGTGTCGTGGTGGGCGGCGTCGTCGCTATGGGAGTCACCATGGCAATCGGAAGGATCTTCGGCACTGCAGTGGGCTGAGCCCGCTACTCGGCCTCGAGTCGCCTCACGAGGTTGACCATCTCGATAGCCGTACGCACGGATTCCTCGCCCTTGTTGTCCTCATCGGAGGACCGGGCCAACGCCTGCTCGAGATTCTCCGTGGTGAGCACCCCGAAGATCACTGGCGAACCGGTAGTGAGCTGCACGTCTTGGATGCCGCGGGCACATTCACCGGCAACGAAGTCATAGTGCGAGGTCTCGCCCCGGATGACGGCACCGAGACATACGACGGCGTCGGCATGCCCGTTCTCGAGCAGAGCAAGAGCAGCGAAAGGGATCTCGTAGGCGCCCGGAACCCAGACGACGATGACGTCAGCCTCGGCAACGCCGTGGACGGCGAGGGCATTCTCTGCGCCCTCCAGCAGACGGTTCGTGATGTGGTCGTTGAATCGACCGCACACGATGCCGATACGCATGCCGGTGCCGTCCACATCGCCAGAGACCGAATTGGCGGCTTTGAAATTGGATGACATCAGTCGAGACCTTCCAGCATGTGGCCCATCTTCTCCCGCTTGGTACGCAGATAGGCGATGTTCTCAGGATTGGGAATGGATTCCAGCGGGACGCGCTCGACGATGTCGAGACCGAATCCTTCGAGTCCGCCGTACTTGGCAGGGTTGTTTGTCATGTAACGCATGGTGGTGATGCCCAGATCGACGAGGATCTGCGCGCCGATGCCGTACTCGCGACTATCGATGGGGAGACCCAGCGCAACATTGGCTTCGACGGTGTCGTGACCCTGATCCTGCAACGAATACGCGCGGATCTTGTGACCAATACCGATGCCACGACCCTCGTGACCACGCAGGTAGACAACGACACCGAGGTCCTCATCGGCAATGCGCTCCATGGCTTTGTCGAGCTGGATGCCACAGTCGCAGCGAAGTGAACCGAAGACGTCGCCGGTGAGGCATTCGGAATGCACGCGGACCAAGACATTCTTCTCGCCCTGCACCGCGCCCCGAACCATTGCAATGTGCTGTTCGCCATCGAGCAGCGACTCGTAGACGTAACAGGTGAAGTCGCCCCATTGGGTCGGGATTCGAGCTTCGGACACGCGCTTCACAAGCTTCTCGTGCTGACGGCGGTAACGGATCAACGACGCGATCGAGATGAGTAGGAGATCGTGCTTCTTGCAGAACTCCACGAGATCGGGGACCCGTGCCATGGTGCCGTCGTCATTGACGATCTCGCACAGAACGCCCGAGGGCGCCATACCGGCCATGCGGGCGAGATCGACGGCAGCCTCGGTATGGCCGGCCCGCTTGAGCACGCCTCCCTCGGCGTAGCGCAGCGGGAAGATATGGCCGGGTCGGGCCAGATCGCCGGGTCGGGTGGTCGGATCGATCAGCGCCAGGATCGTTGCGGCACGATCGGCGGCGGAAATGCCTGTGGAGGTGCCATGGCGATAGTCGACGCTGAAGGTGAACGCAGTGCGCTGGGCCTCGGTGTTATCACGCACCATCAGCGGAATCTCGAGTTCATCGAGTCGCTCACCAGTGAGCGGGGTGCAGATGACTCCAGAGGTGTGGCGCACGAAAAAGGCGATGGACTCAGCAGTCGCCGACTCGGCCGCCATGATCAGGTCGCCCTCGTTCTCCCGGTCCTCGTCGTCGACCACCACGACGATCTCGCCACGGGCGATCGCCGCGACGGCGTCGGGGATGCTGGCGAAATGCTCCGAGTATTCGGAACGTTCTGAGCTGGTCATTGGGCCTCCTGGGGCCGTGGGGGGACGGACTGGGCGAGAGTGACGAGAGCGGCAAGCTGCCCTTCGAGAAGCTTCTCGGTGTACTTGGCCATCACATCGACCTCGAGGTTCACCCGGGAACCGGGGCCCTTCACTCCGAGAGTCGTGACCGCCGAGGTATGGGGAATCACTGCCACCGTGAACGAGTCGGAGTCGGGAATCACCACAGTGAGAGACACTCCATCGACGGTGATCGAACCCTTCTCGACGACATAGCGCATGAGCGGCTGGGGCACACGGATACGAAGATCGGGTACGCCATCGAGGATCTCGCCGACGGCGTCGACGTGTCCCTGCACGAGATGACCGCCGAGTCGGTCCTCGAGCCGCACGGGACGCTCAAGATTGACGGGATCACCAGGCTCAAGATCGCCGAGCACGGTGCGGGCGAAGGTCTCGTCGCTGACATCGGCATCCCACCATCCGGCGGCGGTGTCGAAGGCAACGATTGTGAGACAACACCCGTTGACAGCGGTGGAGTCACCGATGCGAGCGCCTTCGAGCACAGCAGTGGCACCGATGCGCAGGCGCGAACCTTCTCGGGAGATCACTGTTCCGAGTTCTTCAACTATTCCGGTGAACATGTCACATACCTTCCAGATCCAGCCTCAGATCGTCGCCCAACCGGCGCATCTCCACAATTCGACCGTGACGCAGCTCTGAGATTGAGGCAATTCCGGGGCCGGAGAACAGCGGCGTGCCATCCTCGCCGCCGAACAGCGTTGGTGCCAGATAGACGACGTAACGATTAACCAGACCGGCCCGGTGGAAGGCACCAGCAACCGAGGAACCGCCCTCAACCATGAGCTGCAGAACCCCGAGCGAACCAAGCTCGTCGAGGATCGGGCCGAGTTCGCCGCTGCGCTCGAGACATGGGTGGATGGCCGCTCCGGGAGGCGCCATGCCGAGAACCACCCGCAGCGGCTCGGTGTCGTCCGGGTTCCGTTCATCTTCGGGCAGACGAACGGTGAGCGCCGGATCATCGACCCGGACCGTGCCGGCTCCAACGAGGATGGCGTCACTATCAGCCCGCAGTCGATGCGCATCGAGTCGGGCTTGCTCGCCGGTGATCCACTTGGAGGTGCCATCGGGTGCGGCGGTGCGCCCATCGAGGCTGGCGGCAAGCTTGAGCACCACCCATGGTCGGCCCGTTCTGCGATGGTGGAGGTAGGGGGCCAATTGCGCCTCGACCTGGTCGGCACAGACTCCTACTTCGACCTCGATACCAGCTGCTCGTAGACGGGCGATCCCCTCCCCTGCCACCCGGGTGTCCGGGTCGGTGAGGCCGATCACGACTCTGGCGATACCGGCAGCGATGACGGCGTCGGCGCAGGGCCCGGTGGTGCCGTGATGGGCGCAGGGCTCGAGGGTCACATAGAGCGTGCTCCCTGCGGCAGCCGCGCCGGCAGACGCAATGGCCACAACCTCAGCATGGGCACCGATACGACCGTCAGTGGCACCCGGGAACCCAGCATGCTCGGGCTCGCCGGAGGGAACGATGATGGCTCCCACCCATGGGCGGGGAGCCACTCGCCGACGCGAAGAGCGAGCAGCGTCAATGGCCTGACCCATTCGGGCCTCATCGGTAGTCGAGGTCACTGCGGTCACGGTACCAGTTCGTCTCCGGACACCTCCTGCCCGGACGAGGAGGTGGGAAGCCAATTACTGCCATACTTCCGCGGCGTAGTCGACCACAGGCAAAGGCCCATGAACAAAGACGATGCAGGCGCTGATGCACCACCGGCGAGAGACGTTCATTGCCTCGAAGCATCGGTGATCATTCCTGCGTACCAGGTGGAGCATCTGATCAGCGAGTGTCTTGATGCAATCGGTCCACAACTCGTCGCTGGCCGACATGAACTGATCGTCGTCGACGATGCATCCACCGACGGCACGGCCGCCGAGGTTCGTAGATGGTCGGCAGCACATCCGGGCGTTCCGCTTTCCTTGCTCGTCGCACCGAAGCGCTGCGGCGCGAATGCCTCCCGCAACGCAGGGGCTCTCCACGCCTCGGGCCGGTTGCTGGCATTCACCGATGGAGATGACCTTGTCCGCGAGGGTTGGGTCGACTCGATGGTGCAGGCCTCAGCCCACTCGGCATTCCTCGCCGGAGCCGTGCACGATCTTCACACCAACGCGCCGATCACGTACGAGTTCCGGTTCACCTCGATCAAGTACGCCCACGGTAATTCCATGGCAGTAGCGAGAAAATTGCTGGTAGAGCTCGAGGGATTCGACCCGCGAATCTTTCGAGGTGGAACAGAGGTCGAGTTCGCCGCTCGCATGAAGCAGCAGTTCGCAATTACGCCTACGGAGGTGCCAGGAGCGATCACGCTCTATCGACAACCCACAACCTCAACTGGGACCCTGTTGCGGATCTACCGACGACAATACGGACACGTACTGATCGGCCGACTCCACCCTGACCTCGTACCCGCCGACAGTTCCTATCGGTCAATCCGAACCGCACTGCGCCTCATCACCACGGAGGTCTGCCAACTCCTTCGCCGCCGGGCGCCATCTCGAGACCTCTGCCTTCAGAACATCGTGCGCGCTGCATCCCGCATCGTGGCGATACTCAGACTTCGCTTGATCACTCCGGGAGATCGCCGAACCTTTTCGGAATCCCTTGACGGCTATCGGGTCGAGATCGACAACCGTTGAGAGGAACGACCCATTGGTCAGTCGCCACCAAGGAGCCGCACCGCATGGGGGATGACGTCGAGCACTGCTTCGAGTGACTCCAGCGCCCCTCCGGGTGAGCCGGGGGTGTTGATGATCAATGCAGTTCCCCGAGTGCCGGCGAGCCCACGGGAGAGTCGACCGAGCGGGTTCACTGCTCGCATGGCCTCGGCGAGTCCCGGGGCTTCACGATCGAGCACGACCTTGGTGCCCTCCGGGGTGAGATCACGGGGTCCGAACCCGGTTCCGCCGGTTGAAATGATGAGGCCGTGGAAATCTGACGCAAGCTCGACGATCGCCTCACCCACCGACTGACGACCATCGGCAACGACCCGATGCTCGACCACCTCGAATCCGGCTTCGCGCAGACGCTCGACCAGCACCACCCCGGACCGGTCGTCACGCGTGCCGGCAACGACCCCATCGGACACAGTGAGCACTTTGGCCGCAAGACCGGCGCTCGGCGTTGTGGTGGCGGCGTGCTCGGTCATTGCGAGGACTCTCCCCCATCGGCGGACTGCGGCACCTTGAGACGCAGTAGGTACATGCCATCAGTGTCGGCGCTCTGGGGCAACAGGATCGCCCCGCGACCGAGGGGCGTCCAGACTCCACCCGGGGCATCCAGTGCCACGAGATGGGGATACTCGGCGAGCGACCACTCGTCGATCTCGACGGACTCGGCCCGCGACAGCGTGCACACACTGAAGATCAGTTCACCGCCGGGACGGACGAGTCTGATCGCCGAAGCGAGCAGACTTCGTTGGAGCTCGGCCAGCATGTCGATGTCGCCGGGATTGATGCGCCAGCGGGCGTCGGCTCGCCGACGCAGGGCTCCGAGCCCGGAACATGGAGCATCGAGCAGAACCTTGTCGAAGACTGCTTCCCGGAGGGGCGGTGCGGTGCCATCGGCGGCAAGCACCATGAAGGAGTCCGCAGCCAGCGAGAGCCGACGGGCGTTGTCGGCGATGAGGCCAACCCTGCTGGGACGCACATCGGCGGCCACCACCCGAGCTCCAGCAGCGGCGAGCGCCGTTGCCTTTCCGCCGGGTGCGGCGCACATATCGAGCACGAAATCACCGATGGTGACCTCGGCGGCGTCGACCACCCACTGCGAGGCGAGGTCCTGCACATAGCCGTCGTCACGGACCGTGGAGGTCGCCGAGCGGTTCATGGCCTCGAGGGCACCGATCGCTGCGTCGGAACCGAGATCGGCCGAGAGCAACTCCAGGATCCAGTCTGGCTGACTGAGTCGAACCTGCTCGCTCGGCCATTTCGCAGGCAACGAAGTGGCGACCTTGCGCAGCACCGCGTTGCAGAGTCCACTGATCCGGCGCGGTGCCGCTTCGACAGTGGCTCCGACTGCGGCGTGGGGCGGTGTGTCGAGGAACGCCAATTGGAACGCACCGATTCGCAACCAAGCACGGGTGTTGGTGTCGATCCGCTCGGGATCGGGCAGGAAGCGATCGACCAGCCAGTCGCAGGCCCGCCGCATTCGTGTGGTGCCGTAGACCAACTCGGTCGCAAAGGCGCGGTCACGCTGATCGAGCGAACTACGCGAAAGCATCGGTGGAAGCGTGAGATTGGCGTAGGCGCCTTCCGAATCGATACGCACGAGGGCATCGACGGCGAGGCGACGAGCCGCTACGCCGGCGGGAATGACGATCTTCGCGGGGCCCGGGTTCTTCTTTCCCGAAGAGCGCTTCGGCCCCGAAGCACCCTGTGACCGCCCACGCCCCTTTGCTGAGGAGTTCCGCGATGAATCCGGTCGATCACTCATGATCCGACTCGTTCCCCCATGTGAGGTTGTGCCCCATTGCGCCAAGCGTCGGCGGCAATTCTCGCCCGACCCTCCGGCTGCACCTCGACCAGTTCGACTGCGCCAGCGGAGGTACCGATGACCACGCCGTCAAGAACACCCGGGGCGAGATCATGGCGATCGACGAGATTCACCGCCCAGATCTTGAGCCGCTTCTCGCGAAATATCGTCCAGGCACCGCCGAGGCGCACGACACGCGACAACTGCACAGCGGGTTCATCCCAGTCGAGCTCGAGTTCGGCGGGAGCGATCTTGGCGGCATGCACCGGTTCGCCAATCTGGGGCCGCGGTTCCGGCAACCCTTGGCTCAGACAGCGAACCACCATTGCGCTGCCGGCCTCAACGAGTCTCATCCGGAGTGAGTCGAGCGTGTCATCCGGAGTGATCTCCATGCTGACCACGTCGTAGATGTCACCGGTGTCGAGACCCTCTGCCACCTGCATCAGGCACACTCCGGTAGTGCGGTCGCCAGCGAGTATGGCGCGTTCAACTGGAGCGGCTCCTCGCCACCGGGGAAGCAACGAGAAGTGCAGATTCACCATGGGAATACGTTGAAGGAACGCGACCGGGATGATTCGACCGTATGCAACCACCACGGCGATATCCACGGAGACATTGTCAAGAGCCGCGAGATCATCGGAGACTTCGAGACCAAGGTCGAGCGCAGTTTGCTTGACCGGGCTGGGTGACAGTGCTCCCCCACGACCCCGACGGCGATCGGGACGCGTGATCACGATCGGAATTTCGAATCCGGCGGCGTGGATCGCACGCAGCGTCGGCACAGCGACATCGGGTGTGCCCAGAAAGGCAACTCGGGTGATGGATTCCGCGGGACGAGCGAGTGGCTGGGTCACCGGGTCAGATGAGCCGGAGTCGGCCGGGAGCGATATCGGGCTCGGGTGCGGTGAGATGTCGCATCCGGAGATCGCTCAGGGCGCGCCGCGCCTCACGACGCTGCTCGTCGGTGAGATGCTCGACGAGGAGAACGCCGTCGAGATGGTCGATCTCGTGCTGAAACACTCGACATGCAAAATCGTCGAGTTCGAGATTGAGTTCATTGCCATTGAGGTCATAGCCGTGCACATGGATCTCCGCGGGCCTGAGGATCTCCCAGTGGAGCCCCGGAACCGACAGACACCCTTCAACGAATTCCGCCTCGCCCCTGCTCTCAACGATGGTGGGGTTGATGATCACACCCGGATCGTCGTCGTGGTCGAACACGAAGAAGCGCTTCTGCACACCGATCTGCGGGGCTGCCAGTCCCACGCCCGGGGCGTCGTACATCGTGACGAACATGTCGTCGACGAGCTTGACGAACGAACCATCGACACGGTCGACGTCGGCAGCGCGCTGCTTGAGCACGGGATCACCAATGATGCGGATGACATGAGGGGCCACACCTCAAGGGTAGCGTCGGGCGATGGCCGGTCGATCCTCCCACTACTTCTCCCGGCAACCCGAGGTGGCGTCGAAGCGGCGCAGCATCGAGCTTTCGCTACCCGATTGCGAGCTTCGCCTCACCACCGACAGCGGGGTGTTCTCCGCTGAACGGGTCGATGCCGGCACCCGCCTCCTGCTCCAGGAGGCCCCTTCGCCCACCGCAGCGATGGGAGATATCTGTGACGTTGGGTGTGGTTACGGCCCCATTGCCCTCACGCTCGCGACCAGATCCCCGCACTCCCGGGTGTGGGCGATCGATGTGAATGAACGTGCCGTTGCCCTGTGCGCCGAGAATGCCGACACGAACGGGAACGACAACATCCGCCCCGTTGTGATCGACACTGATGGAACCGCGCTGGTCGGCGATCCGGCACATGTTTCCGCCCTCGCCGAGGTCCGTTTCGATGGCATCTGGTCGAATCCGCCGATCCGTATCGGCAAACCGGCTTTGCACGCGCTTCTCACCACTTGGCTCGATCGGCTCACTCCCGAGGGTCGGGCATGGCTCGTGGTGCAACGCCACCTCGGAGCTGATTCACTGGCCGAGTGGATGCAGTCGCAGGGCTGGGCCACCACCCGACTCGTGTCACGAGCCGGCTACCGACTCCTCGAGGTGTCAGCACGATGACCAGATCACTTGGTGGCACCGAACTCAAACGCCTCCACCGCGAATGGCGACGCAAGAACGAGAACCGCTTGGGTCTCTTTCTTGATGGAGTGCAGAACCCGTTCAATGTCGGCGCCATCATGCGCACCGCTGCGGCCTATTCGGTCGAGCACATCTGGATGGTGGGAGCACCCTCACCGAACGACACGAAGGTGAACAAGACCGCTCTCGGGTCGCAGAAGTTCCTCACCTGGACAGCGTGTGAGACCTCCGCCGAGGCGATCGCCTCGATCCGAGCCCGCGGGTACCGGATCATCGGCGTGGAGCTCGCCGAGGAAGCGGTGCCGCTCCACATGCTCGATCTGAGCGGCGATGTCTGCCTTGCGATCGGCCATGAGGATCGCGGGCTCTCGAAGGATCTCCTGGCCGACAATGACGGCCTGGGGTACATCCCCCAGCTCGGCCGGATCGGATCGCTCAACGTGGGAACCGCCGCGGCGATCGCCTGCTACGAAGCCCGACGTACTGGTTGGACAGCGGGATCATCCGCTGGCGGCGCGGCGCAGCCCCAGTCCCAGTCCTGATCCACGCCTTCCTGCACCTCCCCGGCTCAGACCCGCAGCGGGTCGACTTCGATCCGGACTCGGCCCGGCGGGCGTGGAACCGCGGCGATCGCATCACACAGCACCGAATGGTTCTCGCTTCGCAGGAGCCATCGGCCATCGGAAGGCCCACGTACCTCGACACCGTCGACCACGCCGAGCGCATCGATCCAAGCGCTCGCCGAGGCTCCGGAAATCGACGCCAGCGCTCGTTGTGGCGGATAGCCAAGCAATTGTCGACGGGCGGCATCGCTCGCCGAAAGACGCGAGGGATCTGCGTGCAGAGCGGACTGGATGACCTCGTGGTCAGGCAGACGAGTCTGCACGAGAAGTCGGCCTCCCTGTTCACGAGCGCCGAGAACGCGAGACGCTCGCACGAGCAGTGCCAATGCCTCTTCCGATGCGCGATAGCGAGGTGCGAGCAGTTCCTGATCGAAGTCAAGGAACGCCACTACTGAGGCGTCGTGCACATGGTGGAGGACCGCTTCGGTGCCGATGATGATCCGGGTGCCGGTACCCGCAGCGCCGAAGTTGCTTTCGGATGTGAACTCAGCGACTGGCTCACGGGCGAGAGCCTCGAGTTCCTCGCGTACGCGTGTGACTCCGGCACGGAGATTTCGCATTCGGGTTCCGCCACACGTGATGCAGACCGGAGGCCGCTGGGCCGCACAGGTGACGCAGACGAATGTTCCGTCGTCATCCTGGGTCACCGACGACGAACACCGCTCACAGGTCGCCAGGGCCCCACACGTGCCACACCCGGTGAGTCGGGAACGTCCCTTGCGATTGAGAACGCAGATGATCCGACCACCCGACCGCACTGCGGCGACGAACCGCTCGCTGAAGAGCCCTTCGCCCGGCGGCGAGTCGCGACGGTCTATGACGTCGAGAATCGGCCATCCCGCACGTTCCGAGGATCGGGAAGGAACGAGTACCGGCCCGAGGCTTTGCGCTTCGAGCGATGGCATCGGAGAGATCAGAACACACGGGACCCCGAGCCGCCGTGCACGTTCGACGAGAACATCGCGTGCATGCCAGGTTGGCGCCTGTTCCTGTTGCAACGACTCATCGTGCTCGTCGAGAACAATGATCGCCGACGGAGATTCGATCGGGGCCCACGCGGCCGAACGGGTACCGAAGACGCTCACACCTCCCCCTCGTGCTGCGGCCCAATCATCGGGCATGAGAGCGACGTCGAGTCCGGCGCGTCGCACTCGAATCGCGAGTCGGCGCATCGTGGCCGCCACCGGCCCGACCACCAAGATCGGACCACGCGCCGCTGCCGCCATGAGGATCGGATAGGGATCGGTGTTCGGTGCGAGACGCACGGTGCTCACGGCAGAAGCGAGTGCCTCAGCGGCGAGTTGATGCAGTTCGTCGGTGGCGACGATTGTCGCAGGGGCGCGGCGACCAGTGTCGGGACGAGCAACCGTCCGGATCGCCCGCTCGGGTGAGGCGGTACGCAGCAAGGAAGCGGGTCGCCCCGCCCAGCGCCACGCCGCCCAATCGGCGAGGTTGAACAGGGCGGGAGGAGGTCCCCACCCCGTGACCTTCGCAAGAGGTTGAAGCGTGACACCAGCAGGTGGCTCGACGTGATCGGCAACGACCCAACCACCGACACGCCGACCGTGGAGCGCGATCCGAACCATGGTGCCGACACGAACCTGATCACTCATCGAAGGTGGGACCGAGTAGTCGAAGAGTTTTGCGATCGCTGGTTGATCGGGCCTCACCCTCACAACGTGGAGCGCCGGATCGGCTCCGGATTCGGCAGTGAGACCCGGGACCGTGCCCGGGCTATCGCTGACGTTGTCGTCCGGGTCATCGATTGGATCCTCAGGATCGTCGATGACCTCCCCGAAATCGAACGAGGGCTGATCAGGACGAGCGGGCATGGGCACGCCGCCTGATGACGTGAGGAATCAGAGTCCGAGTGCCGACTTGAGATCGGCCACGCGGTCGGTGCGCTCCCAGGTGAAGCCCGGGCCAGTACGACCAAAGTGACCGTATGCCGCAGTGGCCTTGTAGATGGGCTGACGCAGTTCGAGGTCGCGGATGATGGCTGCGGGGCGAAGATCGAAAACGTTTCGCACGGCCTCGGCGATGCGTTCCGGGTCGGCGTGTGCGGTACCGAAGGTCTCGACCATGATCGACACCGGATGCGCGACGCCGATGGCGTAGGCCACCTGAACCTCGCATCGATCTGCGGCACCTGCAGCGACGACGTTCTTCGCGACCCATCGAGCTGCGTATGCGGCAGAACGATCAACCTTCGACGGATCCTTGCCCGAGAAGGCACCGCCACCGTGACGAGCCATGCCGCCGTAGGTGTCGACGATGATCTTGCGGCCGGTGAGGCCGGCGTCGCCCACCGGACCGCCGATCACGAAACGACCGGTCGGATTGACCAGCACCTCGTAGTCATCGTCGGCGAACTCGGCCGGCACGACGGGGCGGATGACATGTTCGATGAGATCCGGACGGATGTCGTCGTCACGATCGATGCCGTCGTTGTGCTGGGTGGAGATCAGCACGGTGCGCAGACGCACGGGACGGCCATCGACGTAGTCGAAGGTGACCTGGGTCTTGCCGTCGGGACGGAGGTACGGCACGGTGCCGGCCTTGCGGACCTCGGCGAGGCGCTCAGCCATCCGATGGGCCAGCTGGATCGGCAACGGCATGAGCACATCGGTCTCGGTGCAGGCGTAGCCGAACATCATTCCCTGATCGCCGGCGCCCTGCTTGTTGAGGATGTCCTCACCGGACGTGCCGGAACGGACCTCTTCGGAGTCGTCAACGCCCTGAGCGATGTCCTTCGACTGAGCGTCGAGCGACACCATGACACCAACGGTCTCACCGTCGTAGCCGAAGGATTCACGGTCGTAGCCGATGCCCTTGATGGTCTCGCGCACGATGCCGGGGATGTCGACCCAACCGGTGGTGGTGATCTCACCGGCGACCACGGCAAGACCGGTGGTCACGAGGGTTTCACAGGCGACCCGACTCATTGGATCCTGGGTCAGCATCGCGTCGAGGATCGCGTCGGAGATCTGGTCGGCGACCTTGTCCGGGTGGCCCTCGGTGACCGATTCAGAAGTGAAGGTCCAACTGCTCACAGCGTGCTCCTTGTCGCCGCTCGGGGCGCATGGTGGGGGTGGATCAGTCGGGACCGGCCCGCAACGCCATGACAGCGTCGAGGATGGCTCGGGCGACGATCCGCTTGTCGGTCAGGGGAACATCTTGGTGCATGCCGTCGGCTCCGAGGAGCACCACAGCATTGGTGTCGTACTCGAACCCACAACTGGCGGCTCCGACGTCGTTGGCCACGATCAGATCGAGGCGCTTGCGCTCCAGTTTGGCGCGTGCGTTCTCGACCACATCATCGGTTTCGGCGGCGAAGCCCACGAGGACCTGACCTGCGGGTTTCGCCAGGCCTAGGTCGACAAGGAAGTCATGGGTCGGTTCGAGAATGATCTGAGGAGTACCGCCCTCACCGAACTCGTCCTTCTTGAGTTTGCGACCGGCCACAGTGACCGGCCGAAAGTCAGCCACGGCCGCCGCCATCACCACGATGTCGTGATCGGCGGCGATGGGCATGACTGCAGCCTGCATCTCGGCTGCGCTCGAAACCTTTATGACTGTGGCTCCAGCTGGTGCAGGGCGATCGACAGTCGTGACAAGAGTGACAGTCGCTCCCCGCGACGCCGCCTCTTCGGCCACGGCATACCCCTGCTTACCCGAGGACCGGTTGGTGATGACCCTGACGGAATCGATGGCCTCACGGGTGCCGCCTGCGGTGACCAACACGCGAAGTCCGGAGAGATCAGCGGACGCCAGCAGCGCCTGTTCAACTGCGGCGACGATGTCGGACGGCTCGGCAAGGCGGCCCGTGCCGATGTCGCCACCGGCGAGGCGACCTTCAGCCGGCGGAACGATGATGACGCCGCGCGCCCGGAGGATCTCGAGATTGGCCTGCACCGCGGGGTGCTCCCACATCTCGGTGTGCATCGCGGGGCACACAATGACCGGCGCACGTGTGGCGATCAGAGTGGCGGTGAGCAGATCATCAGACAGTCCGTGGGCGTATGCGGCGATGGAACGCGCCGTGGCCGGCGCCACCACGATGAGATCCGCACCCTGTCCGAGCCGCGTATGCGGGATCGGCGATTCTTCGTCCCACAATGAGGTTTGAACCGGTTCCGAAGCGAGCGCGGAGAAGGTGGTCTCACCAACGAAGTGCAACGCCCCATCGGTGAGGATCGGCGACACGTGGGCTCCCCCGTCGACCAGACGACGACAGACCTCGATCGCTTTGTACGCGGCGATCCCGCCGGTGACGCCGAGGACGATGCGGCGGCCCTGAAATGCGGTCATGACAATGGAGTGGACCGGCGCGAACGCCGATGGATCACTCGGCCTCGGCCTCGTCGGCGGCTGCAGCGTCGGCGTCGACGACGACCTCAACTGCCTCGATACGCACCGGCACGATCTTGTCGGCGGCGATCTCTTCAAAGGCGATCGAGAGCGGCTTACGGGCTGCTGAGGTCACCTGCGGAGGGACGCTCGAGCCCATACCCTCGCCGAGCTGGTTGAAATAGGCATTGATCTGCCGGGCACGCTGAGCGGCCAGCGAGACGAGCGTGAACCGCGAGTCGACCTTTGACAGGAGGTCCTCGATTCGCGGGTTGACCATCGAGTCAGAGATCTGAGCCACAGGAGACACCTTCGGAGTGCTGGAGTGAAGCGGGGATGGAGAGGGGTGCTGCCGTCAGGATCGCAAACTGCGGATCCGACCGGCTTCGGGAGCCGTATGGGCCCAACCGGAGCCTCACAACACTAGCAGCGGATCCCCGATTTCAACCAAGACCCGGATGTCGTGCGTCGGTGATCAGTTGCGCACAGTGAGCCACGGTCCGGTCGAGATCGTCGTTCACGATGCAGATCGCCCCGAGTCGACGACCTTCTGCGAGTTCTCCCTGAGCCACGGCGATCCGGCGCTCGGCCTGTTCGGGAGGATCGCCCCTCCCCCGCAGGCGCTCGGCCTGAACTTCCGCAGACGGGGGCTCGAGCAGGATGAAGAGTGCTTCCGGCGACCGTTCGAGAACCTGCGCGGCCCCTTGAACATCGATCTCGAGGACGACGTCTCGATCGTCGTGCGCATCTGGCCAGGGGGTTCCGTACAGGTTGCCGAGAAATTCGGCGTATTCGAGAAATCCGTCCTCTGCGATGTGCTGCTCGAACTGCTCCCTGGTCACGTACGTGTAGGCATCGTCGGGCTCACCGGGGCGCTGCGTCCGGGTGGTCCAACTCCTTGAGAGCCAGAGCCGACTGTCGTCGGCCACCAGACGGGCGACCACAGTGCCCTTTCCCACGCCGCCGGGTCCGCACATCACGATGATCATGGCGAGGGTCTGCGCCGTTCCCGATCAGGCTTCGAACGCGGCGAGCAATGCGCGGCGCTGATTCTCACCGAGGCCACGGATACGGCGGGTATCCGCGATTCCGATCTCCTCCATGGTCCGCCGCGCTTTGACCTTGCCCACTCCGGGGATGGATTCGAGAATGGCGAGGACCTTGATCCCGCCGATCATCTCATCGGATTCTGCAGCGGCCAGCACCTCGGCGAACGTGATCGAACCCATCTTGAGACGCTCCTTCACCTCCGCACGCGAACGGCGGGCTTCTGCGGCCTTCGCCAGTGCGGCGGTGCGTTGTTCGGGCGTGAGTGAAGGGGGCTGCGGCATGGGGGCACCATAGTGCGTGCTCCGAACAAGCCCTCAGCCGCACTTCACATCGATGCTGCAACCTCGGCGGCAATGGCGGCAGCAGCAGCGCGAGGATCGGCGGCGGCAGTGACCGCGCGACCGATCACGAGCAGGCCCGCGCCGGCGGCGATCGCTCCGGAAGGCGTGGCCGGGCGAGCCTGATCATCGGCACCGACTCCAGCGGGACGGATCCCGGGAACGACAGTGAGTAGTTCTGGAGCTCGGTCGATAACCATCTGTAGATCGCTCGCTGCGCACACCACCCCGGGACAGCCGGCGGCAACGGCGAACGCGATCCGCTGCTCGAGCGCTCGCGGGTCCGCCTGCTCGCTGGTGAGCACGGTGATGCCGAGGCAGGTGGGGATCGGAAGTCCAGCGGCGATCGCTCCGTCGGTGAACCCTTCGACACCGGCGGCGAGATGATCGACGCCCGCCCGGGTATGCACGGTGAGGTAACTGGCGCCGAGAGATCCCATGACCCGAGCGGCCTTGCGCACGGTGGTGGGGATGTCCAGGAGTTTGAGATCAGCAAAGACCGAAAACCCATCGTCGATCATGGTTTCGATGACTTCGGGTCCCGATGCACTGAAGAGTTCGAGCCCGACCTTGGCCACGCCGAACCATGGTTGAAGCACGCGTGCAAGTCGCTGGGCCTCGACGATGTCATCGACGTCAAGAGCGAGGGCGAGACGCGAGCGGACAGCTTCGGGGGCCCCTTCGGTGAAGTCTTCAGCGGTCATGCACTGCTCCGATCAGTTCGGTGACGGCGCGCACGCCATGAGCGGCACACCAATCATGGAGTTCGTCGAGTACCCGGCCGACACTTCGGGGATCGGCGAAACTCGCGGTTCCTACCTGCACGGCCGAGGCCCCAGCCATCATGAGTTCGATGGCATCGATGCCCCGGGCGACACCGCCAACGCCGATGATCGGCAGTTCGGGGATCGCGGCGTGCACATCGTGAACAGCTCGAACCGCCACAGGGTGGATGGCCGGCCCCGAGAGTCCCCCGCCGCCGCCGCCGAGTCGTCGGGTTCGGGTTTCGACATCGATAGCCATACCGAGCACGGTGTTGATGAGTGTGACCGCTTCGGCTCCGGCCTCGGCGGCAGCCCGGGCGATGGACGCCAGGTCGGACACGTTCGGGCTGAGCTTGGCCCACATGGGCAGCCCGCAGACCGACGCAGCCTCAATTGCTTCGGTGGTCGAGGCCGGCGAATGAGCGAACATGCGATTGCGATCGTGATGATTCGGGCAGGAGATGTTGACCTCGACTGCGATCACGCCGTCGGGTGCACCGGCCAGCATCGCTGCAGCACGGGCGTAATCCTCGACCGATGTGCCCCAGATGCTGACCACCACACGGGCGCCGGTTTGCAGCACAGCGGGAAGTTCCTGCTCCAGCCAATACGCAACACCCGGACCCTGGAGGCCGACGCTGTTGATCATGCCCGCAGGAGTCTCATGCACCCGCGGCGCGGGATTCCCAGCCCACGGATCTGCTGAAAGCGATTTCACAACCACTGCGCCAAGGGTTGAGAGGTCGACGTACCGGCCGAGTTCGTCGCCGTGGCCTGCAGTTCCCGATGCGGTCATCACCGGGTTCGCGAGCGTGACCGAACCGATAGTGGTGGTGAGATCCACCGCCAAGCCGGGACGACGACGCGTGCTCACGCCGGCGCCTCACCATCGAGCAGATCCGAGCGGCGCACACCGAGGTGATACTCCTGCAGTGGGCGCACCTGAAGCCGATGGCGGGAGCGATCGGCCATGCCATTGGCTGCTGCGAGACCGGCAGCTCCCGTCGTGAGCAGTGCCACCCGGTGCTTTCCAGCTGCGGCCCGGATATGAGCACCATCGGCGCGGGGACCTCGGCCTCGCGGTGAGTTGACCACGAGGGCCACCTGGCCGCCCTCGATGAGATCAACCGCATCGTGGCCGTCGGCATCACCAATTTTGGCGACGACCGTGGTGACATTGATCCCGGCGGTCTGGAGATGGGCCGCCGTACCGGTGGTGGCGGCGATGGTGAATCCAAGTTCGGTGAACACCCGAGCGGCCTGAACACCGATCTCCTTGTCGCGATCGGCGAGTGACATGAAGACCATGCCGTCGGTGGGAAGACGCGTGCCGGCTGCGAGCTGACTCTTCGCAAACGCGAGTCCGAACGTGAGATCGATGCCCATGACCTCACCCGTGGAGCGCATCTCGGGCCCGAGTAATGCGTCGGCCTCGGGGAACCGACTGAACGGCAGCACCGCTTCCTTGACCGACACGTGGTCGCCCTCGACCGGATCGGTGAGGAGTCCCTCGACGCGCAACTGCTCGAGGCTGGCGCCGAGCATGACGCGCGCAGCGATCTTGGCCAGGGGGCGACCAGTGGCCTTCGCCACGAATGGCACGGTGCGACTCGCGCGAGGGTTCGCCTCGATCACATAGACCTGACCTCCCTGCACCGCGAACTGCACGTTGAGGAGCCCAACCACACCGAGTGCATCAGCGATCCGGTGGGCATAGTCGGCCAGTTGCTTCTGGATCTCCGGGGAGAGCGAATACGGCGGGATCACACACGCAGAATCCCCGGAGTGCACGCCAGCCTCCTCGACATGTTCCATGATTCCGCCGATGATGAAATCACCCGAGGAGTCGCGGATGGCGTCGACATCCACCTCGGTGGCGTCCTCGAGGAACCGATCGACCAGCACCGGACGTTCGGCGGAGAGTCCGCCCTCCTTGCCGAGGCTTCCAAATCCGGCGAGTTCGGCCATGGCCCGCGCAAGGCCGGCGTCGTCATAGACGATCTCCATGGCCCGCCCACCCAGCACGTAGCTCGGGCGCACAAGCACCGGATAGCCGATGCCTGCGGTGATGGTGAGCGCGGCGTCGATATCGGCAGCGGTGCCACCGGCGGGCTGTGGGATACCGAGAGTGGCGCACAGCGCGTTCCAGAGTTCGCGATCCTCAGCGGCATCGATGGATGCAGGGCTGGTGCCCGCGACGAGTTCGGCGGGAATCGTGTTCGCGAGCTTGAGAGGGGTCTGCCCGCCGAGCGAGACGATGACGCCAACCGGATTCTCAGCCTCAATGACGTTCATGACGTCCTCATGGGTGAGCGGCTCGAAATACAGACGGTCGGAGGTGTCGTAATCGGTCGAGACGGTCTCGGGGTTGCAGTTGACCATGATGGTCTCGTACCCCGCCTCGCGCAGGGCGAAGCTGGCGTGCACGCAGCAGTAGTCGAACTCGATGCCCTGACCGATGCGGTTCGGGCCTGAGCCGAGGATGATCACCTTGGGTCGATCAGATGCCGCGACCTCATCGGTGTCCTCGTAGGTGGAGTAGTGGTACGGCGTCGCTGCCTCGAACTCGGCAGCACAGGTGTCGACGGTCTTGTAGGTGGGGATGATGCGCAACGCGAGTCGTTTGGATCGGACCTCGGACTCGGCCACGCCCCAGAGCCAGGCCAACTGGGCGTCGGCGAAACCAAGCCGCTTGGCGCGACGCAATTCGGAACGGCTCACACCATCGAAGCCGACGGATGCGAGGTGGGCTCGCTCCTCGGTGATCGCCGACATCTGATCAAGGAACCACGGGTCGACGCGGGTCGCGGCGGAGACTTCATCGACCGAGAGTCCCCGACGCATTGCGGCCTCGAGTTGGAAGATCCGCTCGGGGGTGCCGATGCACGCTGCCGCAAGGAGTTCGTCGAGAGGCATGGACTCGTACTGGGCTTCACCGGGATCGCAGTTGAGTCCGAGACGGCCCTGCTCGAGGGATCGGAGTCCCTTCTGTAATGACTCGGGGAACGTGCGACCGATTGCCATGACCTCGCCCACCGACTGCATCTGGGTGCCGAGGATTCCCGATGTGCCAGCGAACTTCTCGAAGGCCCAGCGAGGGATCTTCGTGACGACGTAGTCGATGACCGGTTCGAAACTGGCAGGAGTTTTCTTGGTGATGTCGTTGGGGATTTCGTCGAGGGTGTAACCGACTGCGAGACGAGCGGCGATCTTCGCGATCGGGAAGCCGGTGGCCTTGGAAGCGAGCGCCGAGGAGCGACTGACCCGGGGGTTCATCTCGATCACGACCATGTCGCCGTTGTCGGGATTGACGGCGAACTGCACATTCGATCCGCCCGTCTCCACACCAACGCGGCGAATGACCGCGAACGCGGCATCACGCATCAGTTGATATTCGACATCTGAGAGCGTCTGCGCTGGTGCCACTGTGATGGAGTCGCCGGTATGAACACCCATGGGGTCGACATTCTCGATGGAGCAGACGATCACGCAGTTGTCGGCACGATCACGCATCACCTCGAGCTCGTATTCCTTCCATCCAGCGATCGAACGTTCGATCAGGATTTCCGAGATCGGACTGGCATCGAGTCCGATGGCAGCCAGCTTCTCGAACTCCTCATGAGTGGAGGCGATGCCGGTACCGCGACCGCCCAAGATGTACGCGGGACGGATGACGGCAGGAAGACCGATCGACTTGATGGCCTCGAGAGATTCCTCAAGCGTGTGTGCGGTGAGCGAAACCGGGGTGGCCAGACCGATCTCGGCCATGGCCTGCTTGAACAGTTCACGGTCCTCGGCGGTGGCGATGGCGGTTGCGTCGGCACCGATGAGTTCGACGCCGTACTGCTCAAGCACACCGGCTTCGGCAAGTTCCATGGCAAGGTTGAGCGCGGTCTGACCGCCAAGGGTCGGCAGCAGTGCATCGGGGCGTTCGCGTTCGATAATGCGGGTGAGAACCTCGATATCGAGCGGTTCGATGTAGGTCGCATCGGCGAAATCAGGGTCAGTCATGATCGTGGCCGGATTGGAGTTGGCCAGGATCACTCGGAACCCTTCTTCACGAAGGATGCGGCAGGCTTGGGTTCCGGAGTAGTCGAACTCGCAGGCCTGGCCGATGACGATCGGACCGGAACCGATCAGCAGGATCGAGGAGATGTCAGTGCGGCGCGGCATCAGCGGCGGCCCTTCGTGAAGTCGGTCATGAGTTCGTCGAACATGGTGAAGAGATAGGCCGCGTCATGCGGACCGGGCCCGGCCTCGGGGTGGTACTGCACGCTGAACGCAGGGAGATCAAGACTGCGGAGACCCTCGACGACACCATCGTTGAGATTGCGATGGGTGACCTCGACGGCGGCGCCGAGCGAACCGTCGTCAACCGCGTAGTTGTGGTTCTGACTGGTGATCTCGACCGTGCCTGTGTCGAGACGGCGAACAGGATGGTTGCCGCCGTGATGGCCGAACGGGAGTTTGTAGGTCTCAGCACCGAGTGCGGTGGCCAGGAGTTGATGGCCGAGGCAGATACCGAAGATCGGCACCTCACCGAGGAGGGCGTCGATGGCGGCGGGTACGCCGGTGACCGCTGCGGGATCGCCGGGACCGTTGGAGAGGAAGACCCCATCGGGGGCACGGGCGATCACGTCGGCGGCAGGTGTACCGGCCGGCACAACCTCAACAGTGGCGATACCCGAGAGGTGCCGGAGGATGGTGGCCTTGATCCCGAAGTCATAGGCCACGACTCGCCGGGGCGTGCGGCCGGCAGGACCGGTGTAGGCGACCTCATAAGCGCTCTCGCAGCTCACCATGCGGGCAAGATCGAGTCCTGACGTGCCGGGCTCGGCCTGCGCAGCGGCGAGAAGTTCGGACTCTGACGCTGTGCCGAATGCTCCCGGCAGAGAACCGGCATCACGGATGTGGCGGGTGAGGCGCCGGGTGTCGACGCCACCGATCCCGGGTACACCCATGCTCCGCAGATACGCGTCGAGATCGGTCTCCGAGCGCCAGTTGCTATGTCGTCGGGCCAGCTCTCGAACGATCACGCCACGGGCGTGCGGGCGGGGTGCTTCGTCGTCGAGCCTCGTGACCCCGTAGTTGCCGATATGGGGATAGGTGAAGGTGATCATCTGTCCCGCATACGAAGGATCGGTGATGATCTCCTGATACCCGGTGAGCGCAGTGTTGAACACAACCTCACCAGTGGCGACACCAGCGGGAGCTTCGGCGCCGAAGGCTTCTCCCTCGAAAATGGTTCCGTCGGCGAGCACCAGAAGTGCGTCGCGGATCGTCCTGCTCATCGTTGTGCCTCACCGTTCATGACCATTGGGACGCCGCAGAGCAGCGTGTGACGAACCCTGCCGCGCACCGAACGCCCGGCGTAGGGGGTGTTGTGACTGCGACTGGCGAGCTTCGCTGGATCGACGATCCATTCCTGCGTGGGGTCGAAGACGACCAGATGCGCCGGTTCGCCAACCGCGACCGCGCGACCGTGCACCGATTCGATACCGGCGATGACTGCGGGCTGCCAGGACATGAGAGCAAGGAGTTGCTGCATGGTGATCACACCCGGATCGACAAGCTCGGAGATGCCGAGGGCGAGCGCTGTTTCGAGTCCGAGCATCCCGCAGGGAGCGTGATCGAACGGAGCTTCTTTGACCTCGGCGGTATGCGGGGCATGGTCGGTGGCAATGGCGTCGATAGTTCCGTCAGCGAGACCAGCCTTCACCGCAGCAACGTCCTCAGCCGCCCGCAGTGGCGGGTTGACCTTGAAGACGGGGTCGTAGGAGGCCACCTCCGCATGGGTCAGGGTGAAATGGTGCGGTGTGGCTTCAGCCGTTACAGGAAGGCCCTTTGCTTTTGCCTGTCGCACGAGCTCCACCGAGCCCGCCGTCGACAGATGCTGGAGATGCACCCGCGCACCGGTGAGTCGGGCCAGTGCGATGTCGCGGAACACCATGAGTTCCTCGGCCTCAGCCGGAATACCCGGAAGACCGAGCCGGCTCGACCACTCCCCCTCATGCATATGCCCGCCTTCGCTCAAGGCCTCGACCTCACAGTGCTGGGCAAGAGTGACTGGAACGCTGAGCCCCGCCGAGTACTCGAGCGCGCGGCGCATGAGTCGGTCGTCCTGCACACCGCAACCGTCGTCGGTGAACATCCGAACGCCGAGAGCCGCCATCTCAGCCATGGGGGCGAGTGTTGTGCCGCTGCGATCGACCGTGATCGCGCCAGCGACCCGCACATCACACAGGCCGGCAGCGACTCCGGCATCGAGCACCTGCTGCACGACTGCAGCGCTGTCGATGGTCGGTTCGGTGTTGGGCATGGCCACGACAGCGGTGTACCCACCGAGAGCCGCGGCGCGGCTGCCGGTCTCGACAGTTTCGGCTTCTTCGCGACCCGGCTCACGGAGATGGGTGTGAATGTCGACCAGTCCGGAACTGATGATGCAACCGGTGGCATCGAGTTCGATTGCATCATCGAGCCCGAGTACGCCGGCATCGAGCGCCGAATCGACTCCCACGATGACGCCATCGGCGGAGATGGCCACATCAGCCACACGTTCGCCGACCCGATCGATGATTCGACCGCCCCGGATGATGACTCCTGAACCGCTCACAATTCCCTTTCGTGGTGTCTGGACATCAGGCATCGAGATCGCCGCCCCATGCGGTTCCGCTGCCGAGCAGCAGGAAGAGCACAGCCATGCGCACCGCCACCCCGTTGCGGACCTGGTCAATGATCACTGCGTTGGGGTGATCGGCAACCTGTGCAGCGATCTCAACCCCTCGATTCATCGGACCGGGATGCATGATCAGCGCATGGTCGGCGAGCTTCGACGCCCGTGCTTCGGTCAATCCGAAGAGCGCGGTGTACTCGCGCAGCGAGGGGATGAGTGCTTCGTGCATGCGCTCGCGCTGCATGCGGAGCAGATAGCAAACGTCGACCGTGGGGAGAACGGCATCAAGATCGTGGGAGACCTTGACGGGCCATCCCTCGAGACTCGGCGGCAGAAGGGTCGGAGGGGCAACCACGGTGACTTCCGCACCCAGCGCCGTGAAGGCAGCGATATTCGAACGGGCGACTCTCGAATGCTTGATATCGCCGACGATGGCGATGTGACGGCCGGCGAGATCTCCGAGGCGCTGGCGGATCGTGTAGCAGTCCAGGAGCGCCTGGGTCGGGTGCTCATGCCAGCCATCGCCCGCGTTGATGACCGCTGAGGTTGCCCATTGCGCAATCTGTCTCGGAACCCCGGCCGATGCGTGTCGGACGACAATGGCGTCGACACCCATAGCCTCGATGGTCTCGATGGTGTCGCGCAGCGATTCGCCTTTTTTCACCGAAGACGTGTTGACACTGAAATTCATGACGTCGGCGGAGAGACGCTTGGCGGCCGTCTCAAAGCTGAGTCTTGTGCGTGTGCTGTCCTCGAAGAACAGCGACACCACTGTGCGACCGCGCAGTGCCGGCACTTTCGGATTCGCCCGTTCGCTGACCTCGACGAATGAGTCGGCGAGAGTCATCACTTCATCGATACCCGCAGCGATGTCGGGCCCAAGATCCGCGATGGAGAGCAGGTTTCGCAGGTCACCGTGGCGATTCGAGGCTGACGCTGCGCGACTCACTTCACCATCTCCCCGAGATCGACGCCCTCATCATTGACATCAACTGCCTCGTCGCGTCGGGTGGGGAGGTTCTTGCCGACGAAATCGGGGCGGATCGGAAGTTCGCGATGGCCTCGGTCGATCATGACTGCTAACTGCACCTGTCGCGCCCGACCATGATCGATGAGCGCGTCGAGGGCGGCTCGGATGGTTCGGCCGGTGAAGAGGACATCGTCGACGAGCACTACCGTGCGGCCGTTGAGGTCGCCGGGGATGTCCGTGACCGCTTCGGGCAGCACCGGACGCAGACCAATGTCGTCGCGATAGAAGGCGACATCGACACAACCTGTCGGGACTTCGACACCCTCGATCTTGGCGAGCGCTTCGGCCAGACGGGCGGCGAGTGGGATCCCACCGGTCTGGAGACCGATGAGAACGACATCATCAAGACCGTGGTTTCGCTCGATGATCTCGTGCGCCATTCGCCATGTGGCCCGTTGCATGTCTTCGGCAGACATGACGCGGGTTCGGGCAACAAAAACGCCTCCATAGGGAGGCGTGAGTCGTCGTTCGCGTTCAGCCAAAAGAATCAGCCACGGGTGTTTCCTCCTGTCCGTGCGAGCCTCACAGGACTCGCTTCACGGTCAGGACGAGACTCTACCGCACCGCTGCTGCGATTGCCGACAGCACGCCATTCACGAACTTGCCGCTGTCGTCGGTGGAATAGCGCTTGGCAAGATCAACCGCTTCGGAGATGACCGCTCCGGTTGGCACATCTGGTCGAAACGCCAGTTCATAGGTGGCGAGCCGCAGCAGCGCCCGATCGAGCGAAGGCATCCGATCAAGCTCCCAGTTGTGGGCGTGGTCGATGATGAGTGAATCGATGGTCTCGCTCTGCTCGGCAACGCCCGTGACCAGTTCGACCGCGAACGTGTCTGGTTCAAGCGGAAGCGCCGCCAGAACCTCGCTCGACCCCTCATTCTTCATCTCTGACTCATAGAGCAGATGAAAAGCACGCTCTCGGGCCTCGCGGCGACTGCCCGGGAGCGGATCGGAGTGCTCGGTGTCGGGACTCACGCTCGGGTGATGTAGTCGCCGGTGCGGGTATCGACCCGGACCCGCTCACCCGGACCGACGAACAATGGCACCTGGATGACCAGACCGGTTTCGAGGGTGGCGGGCTTGCGTGCACCTGAGACGCGATCGCCCTGGATTCCGGGTTCGGTCTCGGCGATCGTGAGTTCAACTGCGGCGGGCAGTTCGACTCCGACGATCTCGTCGCCGAACATCTTGAGGATGGCCTCGGCGTTCTCGATCAAGTAGTTGGCGGCGCCGCCGAGCGACGAGGGCTCCACGTTGAGCTGGTCGTAGGTGGTGGTGTCCATGAACACGTAGTCATCACCGGCGCGATACAGAAACTGCATCTCTCGCTTATCGATCATGGCACGTTCGACCTTCTCGCCTGCACGGAAAGTGCGGTCGCTGTTAGCACCATTTCGCACGTTTCGCAGGGTGGTGCGCACGAAGGCACCGCCCTTTCCGGGCTTCACATGCTGGAACTCGACGACCTCGAACAGGCCATCATCGAGATCGAGCGCCATTCCGTTCTTGAGGTCGTTGGTCGTGATCGTGGGCATGTGGTCTTCCTCGTTGGGGGACGGCTCAGGCGGGCCGGGGACGCGCTGTGGGCGTCGGATCCTTGGTGCTGTGAGTGAGGGGACGGCACCCCTCGGTGGTGACGACGACGGTGTCCTCGACTCGGACTCCCCCGTGTTCGGGGAGATACACCCCGGGTTCGACGGTGACGACATCGCCGACAACCAGCGTAGCATCGCTGGTCGAACCGACCCCCGGGGCCTCGTGGATGTCGAGACCCACGCCATGTCCGGTTCCATGGCTGAAGGCATCGGCCCAACCCGCGTCGGCGATCACAGCACGACACACCGCGTCGACATCACGAGCAGCGATACCGGGACGAATCGCGGCGACTCCTGCTGCCTGGGCGGTGGTGACTACCTCAAGCATTCGCCGAGCGGTCGCTGATACCTCCCCCACCGCAAGAGTTCGGGTCATATCCGAGCAATAGCCGTCCACCACTGCACCGAAGTCGAGGACGACGAGGTCGCCCACACGAATGACCCGATCCGACGGACGAGCGTGTGGCCGCGCCCCATTCGGGCCGGATGCCACGATGGTCTCGAAGCTGGGTCGGGTGGCGCCCAACGAGCGCATGGTCATGTCGAGCTCGCGACCGAACTCCTGCTCGGTGGGTTCCTCGAGCAGTCGGGGTCTCATCAGGTCGAGCGATTCATCGGCGATGCGCGCTGCGAGCTCGATTCGAGCCAACTCGCCTGCGTCCTTGCTCCGACGCAGTGTCTCGACAAGGGCAATGGTGGGAACCACGGTGTGATCGGGAAACCACTCGTTCGTATACCGAAGCTGCATTGACCACGACACATGATCCGCCTCAAGACCCACACGAGCCTGATCGGCAAGCACGGCCGTGATGATCTCGCGCTGGGCGGTCGAGGAGATCTCGACCCGAGCATCGACTCCGGCTGCACGAACCTGATCGGCCGCCTGATCCCGGTAGCGACCATCAGTGACCAGAACCAGTTCTTCGGAGGTGACCAGAACCACGCCGGCCGAACCCGTGAACGATGTGAGGTAGCGGATGTTCACCGGGTTGGTGACAACGAGCGCATCGATACCCGCGGCCGAGAACGATGGTCGTAACCGGTCTGCTCGCGCCGCGACGTCCATGGCAGGAAGACTGCCGATGTCGGAGAGCTCCAGTGGTCGCCCTCTGGTGAACGATTCAGTGGTCATGGACTCAGGAACCGTCGACTCAGGCAGACGGCTGGCCGACGAGACGAGCCACGGCTTCGACGGCGAGCCGATATCCGTCGCTTCCGAATCCGGAGATTGTGCCGGTGGCCACGGGAGCCACGACCGAGGTACGCCGCCAAGGTTCGCGGGCATCAGGATTCGAGAGATGCAGCTCGATGACGGGCCCGTCGAAGGCTGCGAGCGCATCGTGGATCGCCCAGGAGTAGTGGGTGAAAGCCCCCGGATTGATGATGATCGAACCGCACCGCCCACGCGCTCCGTGGATGGCCTCGACGAGCTCGGCCTCGGCGTTTGATTGGAGGTGTTCGATCCTGAGACCGAGCGCGCTTGCTGCGGACCTCGCGGTGTCCGCGTGGTCTTCGAGTGTCGCCGAGCCGTACACCGCTGGTTCGCGGTCGCCAAGGAGGTTGAGGTTCACACCCGAGAGCAGCAGCACGAGCGTCGGATCAGTAGTCATGATCGATCTCCTTCGGAGCGGATGGCGTCGATAGCGGCCTCGATGTGCTCGAGCGGAACACCGGTGATGGATTCGACCCCTTCGGGGCCATCGAGGACGAACGTGAGTCCATCGAGCGCCTTCTTGTCGCGGCCCATCAGCGCGATGAGTTCGTCGGAGCGCAGTCCGAGCGGCAGTGTGGAAGGGAGGTCATAGGCAGCCACGACCCTGCGGTGCTCGGCGACACGGGCTTCGCTGATCCGACCGAGTCGATAGGCGAGTTCGGCGGCGAAGATCAGACCGACGGCAACAGCTTCTCCATGACGGAGGTCGTGATCGCCAGCGATTTCGATGGCGTGGGCGAGCGTATGCCCGTAGTTGAGCGTTGCCCGGCGCCCGCCTTCGCGTTCGTCGTCGACAACCACCTCGGCCTTGATGGCCACGCAAGCTGCAACCCGTTCGTCGAGCGGAAGCGCGTCGAGGTCGCCTCCTCCGAGGAAGTGGTACTTGGCGAGCTCTCCGAGACCGCTTCGGTATTCGCGCGGGGGAAGCGTACTGAGCAAGCCGGTATCGCAGAGCACCGCTGCTGGCTGCCAGAAAGCACCGACGAGATTCTTGCCCTCTGGGAGATTGACCCCGGTCTTGCCACCGATAGCCGCGTCGATCTGGCCCAGCAGGGTTGTGGAGACATGCACAACGGGAATACCCCGGTGGTAGACAGCCGCGGCAAAACCAGCAGTGTCGGTGACGATTCCGCCACCCACCGCTACGACGCAATCGGACCGGGTGAGACCCCATCGCGAGAATTCGCTGCAAAGTGACTCGACTGTGCTCATGGTCTTGGCGGTTTCACCATCGGGCATCTCGAAGACTCGATGCTCGCGGCCTGGGTCGACGGAGATGCCGATACCCGCCTGGGTGACGACCGCAACCCGCTTCACGCCAGCAGGGATGACTCGAGCGAGTTCGTGGCGAACGCCATTGCCCACGAGAACGTCGTATGGGTTATCGCTCAGCGCGACCGGAATGGTGATCATGTCGTCACCGATTCGCGTGCCGCGACGGCGGCAAGGATCTCGGCGAGTGCAGCATCGAAACGCTGTGACGTGCTGATCGTCAGATCCGCCACCTCTGCGTAGAGCGGCTCGCGCACGTTTTCCATGTTCCTCAATGTGCCTTCGGGGTCATCGGCGAGAGCAGGCCGATGTGTTCCGTTGACTACCCGACCCACAAGAACCTCAACTGGGGCGCGCAGCCAGATCACGGTTCCGGCAGTGGAGAGTGCGGCTCGATTCTCGGGTCGCAGCACGATGCCACCCGCAGCCGCGATGACCGAAGGTTCGTTGCGCGCGAGGAGCTCGGCGAGCACTGATGCCTCCAGATCACGAAACGCTGGTTCGCCGTCGGTCGCGAAGATCTCGGGGATGGAACGTCCGGCACGGGCCACGATCTCGGCATCGGTATCGAGCACCGGACGATTGAGCGTGCGGCCGATGCGCTTGGCCAGGCTGGACTTCCCCACACCCATCATGCCGACGAGCACGATATGCCCCGTCGCAGAAGGTGCTTCGGCGCTCATGGGGTGACGGCTGGGTCGTCGGCGAAGGCTTGTGTGGCATCCCAGTTGAGTGGCGCCTCAGCCGACGCCGGGGCATCTGCGGTATCGATCTGCGAAGTTTGTTCCCTGACCTGCTCGACATAGGTGTCGTGATTACGAACGAACTCTCCGAGCGAGTCGCCGCCGAATTTGCGTAGCGCCTCGTCGGCGATGACGAGAGCAGCCATGGCCTCAGCCACCACACCCATCGCAGGCACGGCGGTGACATCGGTTCGTTCCTTGAACGAGACCGTGGCGTCCTTCGTGGCGGTGTCGACGGTGGCGAGCACCGGACGGTTGAGCGTGGCGAGTGGCTTCATGGCCACGTGGGCCACGACGACCTCGCCAGTGGACATTCCGCCCTCGATGCCGCCAGCGTTGGTGGTATGTCGGCGGTACTCGCCGGTCTCAGCATCGAACACGATGGCATCGTGAGCCTGCGAGCCGGGACGGCCAGCGACATCGAAACCATCGCCGATCTCGACACCCTTCACCGCCTGGATCGACAGAAGCGCCTGGGCAAGACGGCCGTCGAGTCGACGGTCCCAGTGCACATGCGAGCCGAGTCCAATAGGAACGCGGTAGGCGAGAACTTCGACAACCCCTCCGAGGGAATCGCCTGCCTTCTGCGCAGCCTTGATCGCTGCGATCATCTCCGCCTCCGCTGCAGCATCGGTGCAGCGGACCTCAGAGTCGTCGACAGCAAGAAGTGCATCGGCACCCGGACGGGACGCTGACGCAGCGCGAACGGATCCGAGTTGAATCACATGGGACCCGATAGCAACACCGAGGTGCCGGAGAAGCGCCTTTGCAACGGCACCTGCGGCAACTCGGGCGGCGGTCTCGCGAGCCGAGGCGCGCTCGAGGACATTGCGAGCATCGTCGAACGCGTACTTCTGCATCCCTGTGAGATCGGCGTGGCCGGGCCGGGGCGTGGTGAGACGTTGGGATGTGGCACCGGGATGCGGCGACATCTCCTCGGTCCACTTACGTTCCCATTCGCTGTTTCCGATTTCGATGGCGATCGGCGAACCGAGGGTCAGACCGTGGCGGACACCAGCGACGATGGTGATCTCGTCGGCCTCGAACTTCATCCGAGGACCGCGGCCGTAGCCCAGTCGACGACGGGCGAGATCGGTATCGAGATCGGCGATGGTGAGCGGCAGTCCCGCGGGCACACCCTCGAGAATGACGACGAGGGCCTTGCCATGGGATTCACCGGCGGTCAGGTAGCGCAGCACCTCGCCAATCTACCGGTAGGAGGGGTCCTGCCCGAAGACAGTTCCATTCGGCGGGCCGGCGGGCAGGGTTTCCGATGCTCGACGTTCGAGCTCACTGGCTCAGCGCCGGAGGAATGTGGAACTCGCGAGCAGGGCGATCATCGTGCCCGCGGCGAGATACGGCCCGAACGGGAACGGATGATTCCCACCCCGACGAACAAGGATCGCCAGCCCGGCAACCGTTCCCATTGCGAAGCCGATGACCATTGCCCACAGGACCAGGACCACGGCGTCCATCAGCGTGGTACTCGACGCTCCGAGAAACAGTCCCATCAGCGCCGCAAGTTTCACATCACCGAAACCCATTCCTCGCGGGGAGATCAGGTGGGCGACCAAGAGGGTGCCGAAGAAGACGAGAGCGCCACAGATCGCGAATTGGATCTTCTCGGGATTGCCGTCGATGAGCGCCACAGCCGTGATCCAGACGATCGAGAGACACAGCATCGGAAGCACGATCCGATCAGGAAGTCGATAGGTGGCTGAGTCGATGATGGCCAGCGCCACGAGCACGGTGTAGAGGGTGAGCATCCCGGCCAGTAGTCCGAATGAAAGCTCATCGAAACGCAGCGTGATGAGTACGAATCCCAGACTGATGAAGACCTGCGTGAGAAGCCGCCGCCGACTCATCCCGCCAAGTCGCAAGGGAAGAAGAAGGGGCTCCTCCGTCGGGCCTCGAACGATCAGCAACTCGGCGAACCAACCTGCCGGAAGGCTGAGCGCCACCACGAGCACGAGACGCCAGAGCGTCATGTCAGTCGACCAGCATCGAGGATACGGCCGCACTCATGGCTGGGATCGGAGCGGCATGACCGGTCCAGAGGGTGAACGCAATGGCCGCCTGATGTGTGAGCATCGAAACCCCGTTCGCGGTGCGCGCTCCGCGAACCTGCGCCGCGGCAAGAAGGGGGGTGACGAGCGGCCGATACACGATGTCGACCACGGTGTGCTCCGGCCTGATGAGCTCGGTGTCGAACGGGACATCAGCACCATCGGCAGGTTCGGCTCCCATGCCGATCGATGTGGCATTGACGATGAGGTCGCAGTCGCTGATGAACGTGGCGGCTTCCCCGGGAGCAACCACGACTGCAACTTCGGGGAACAGCGCCGCGGCCTCCTCGGCTCTCGCAACTGTTCGGTTGATGATCGCGACCTGCGCAGCCCCTCTTCGAGCGAGTGCTAATCCGATCGAACGAGCGGCACCTCCAGCCCCGAGCACCACGCAACGCAACCCGGCCGGATCGAGCCCGAGTTCGGTGGCGAGCGCATCGGTGAAACCGTCGCCATCGGTGTTGTGACCGATCAGTCGCCCCCCGTTGTTCACGACGCAATTGACTGCACGAAGCGCAGCTGCATCGGCGGTGAGTTCGTCGCAGGCGGCGGCGACAGCCTCTTTGTGCGGCATCGTCACGGAGAAGCCAGCAATACCGAGGGTGCGCATGGCGGAGAGCGCCTCGATTGCGGACCCCGGGGCAATCTCGAGAGCCACGTAGACCCAGTCGAGACCGAGCTCAGCGAATGCGGTGTTGTGCAGTAGTGGCGAAAGCGAATGACGCACGGGAGAACCGATGACAGCGGCGAGTCGTGTCGAACCGGTCGGAGCGAGCATCAGAAGATCCCCCGGGCCTTCGCGTCGTTGACTGCTCGCTGGAAATCCGACGCGCTCTTGGTGAAGTAATGACGACCGTCTTTGTCGGTGAGCACGTAGTAGAGCCAATCACCCGGCGCCGGGTTGAGTGCCGCGTGGATGGAATCCTGACCTGGCGAATTGATCGGCGTCGGTGGCAGACCGTTCTTGAGCCTCGTGTTGTACGGCGAATCGACGCGAAGATCCGAGTTGGTGAGCGAGGTCTTCCGCTTCTGGAGGGCGTAGAGCACCGAGGCATCGATTCCGAGCATCTCGCCACGCGCCATCCGGTTATAGATGACCCGTGCGATCTTCGGCCGATCCTCGGCAACCTTCGCCTCGGATTCGATGAGCGATGCGACGATGAGCGCTTGGTACGGAGTAACTGTGAGCTTGCCAGCGGCCCCCGCGAGTTTCGTCGAGGCATCGGGAAGACCTTCGGTCGCGCTCACCCGGTCAAAGGCGCTGATCATCTGGTCGATGACCTTCTGGGCATTGCCGACATCGGCCTGCGCCACTTCGTACTTCGCAGGGAACAGGAACCCCTCGAGATTGGTCGAACCCGTCGGCTGCAACGTCGGATGAGTGGAGCCCATCACCTGGTCGAGCGTGGCCGGATCGATGGTGGGGAACGACTCGAGGATGAGAGCCCGGGTCTCACTCACCCACAGCCCCTCTCGGACCAAGAACGAAACGGTCTTCGGCGGCGCAGGTCCCTTCTCGAGAACGTTGACAACGGCACTCATTGACGAGTGCAGATAGAGACCGTCGTACTCCCCCGCTTGGAACGGGCCGCCACCATTCACCTTCAGGTACCAACCGAAGACCGTCGCATTGGTGATGATCCCCTCCTTCTCGAGCGAGCTCGCCACATCGGCGCTGGTGCTGCCCTTGGAGATGGTGAACGCCACTGCCTCGCCCGGGGATCCGGGATCCAATTGCGAGCGCACCCAGAAACCTGCGCCCACGAACAACACGACGATCACCGCCAGAACTGCGAGCAGAACCTTGCGGCGGCCAGCTGATCGACCAGACCCGCCCGCCGCAGCGACTGTCGAGGGATCGAACTGCGTGACCGGTACCGCATCCGCGGAAAAGGTCACCGGGCCGGTCTGCTGTGCAGGGACGGCCGGAGTGCTCTCAGGTTCGAGTCCGAGCAACTCGAAGGGATCAGGGAGATCAGGCACGTTGGGTCACTCGTTCGGGGAATCGGGGGTTCGGGAGTCGAGCCAAGCTTGCAGAAGTACCGCAGCAGCCACCTTGTCGACGACCTGACGACGGGACCGCCCCTTGACCCCTCCATCACGAAGGAGTCGGTGAGCGGTGACCGTGGTCAGGCGTTCATCGTAGATTTCGATCGGTACTGGGGTGGTGGCACGAAGCACCTCCACCTCGGTCGCGATGAGTTCCGCCGCCGGACCATTGGACCCATCAAGGGAATACGGCATCCCGATCACGAGTAGGTCTGCCTCCCACTCAGCGACCAGCGCGAAGAGTCGCCGGTGGTCGAGCGCAGGGTCACCCGACCGTTCGATGGTGTCTGCCGGGGAGGCCACCGACCCTGAGGAGACAGCGATACCGATCCGCCGGCTGCCGAGGTCGACGCCGAGCGCTCGCACGATCTACTCGATGCCCGCTGCCGACCGGGCCAGATCGAGCGCGTGGTCGAGGGCCGCGGGATCCTTGCCACCGGCGACCGCGAGGTCGGCACTCTTGCCGCCGCCACCCTTGACCGCCTTTGCGGCCTCGGCGATGAGTTCAGACGCATTGAACCCGGATTCCGCGGAGACCGCGGCGACGATGGTGACGCCGCCACCTTCAGGAGCTGACCCGAGGACCACAGCGCGGATCGACGCGTGATCGCGTACCGCAACAGCGAGGTCGCGCACGCCTTCGCGGTCGAGCCCGTCGACGCGGGCTACGACCACGCCATCAACAGCGGCGGAGACCAGCTCGCCCGAGCGTCCGGCAGCGGCGGCACGCTCGAGATCTCGCACTCTCGCCCGCAGTTCCTTCACTTCGGCAACTCGACGTTCGACGGCATCGACGAGTTCGTCGGTGGAGACACCCATGGCATCAGTCGCAGCGCGAATGCGTTCCTCATCATGACGGAGCCGTTCGATGGGTCCCATGCCTGATACCGCCTCGATCCGGCGGATGTTGGAACCGATCGAAGCCTCGCTGATGATCTTGACGGGGCCGATGTCGCCGAGCGCCCGAACATGGGTTCCGCCGCAGAGTTCGATCGAATGCGGACCGGCCTCGAGCACCTTGACGACATCGCCGTATTTGTCCCCGAAGAACGCGATTGCACCGAGTTCCTCAGCGGCGGCCTTCGTGGTCTCGAAATGATGGGCCGGGTCGTTGGCGAGGATGTCGATCGCGACGAGATCCTCGATACGACGAATCTCGTCGTCGGTCACCGACTCGTAGTGACTGAAGTCGAATCGGAGGCGATCGGGTCCGACCTGTGACCCCTGCTGCTTCACATGTTCGCCGAGGACCTCGCGCAGCGCCCAGTGGAGCAGGTGAGTGGCGGTGTGGTTTCGTCGGATTGCATCGCGTCGAGCCCCATCGATGGATGCCGTGATGGTCTGACCCACTTCGATCTCACCGTCGAGTTGGCCGATGACGTGGCGCACGACACCGGGAGCGCCGTACACGGTGTCGATGATCTGCACCCGACCCGAGGTGGAAGAGATCGTGCCGGTGTCGCCGAGCTGGCCACCCGATTCGGCGTAGAAGGGAGTTTGGTCAAGCACAATGCCATCGTCGGTGAGGCCGAGAACGATGGCCTCGATCTCGTAGGTGTCCGACCCGACGAAGCGCGTGGGACCTGTCTTCTCGGAGATCTCGGCGTAGAGGGAATCACCCTCGACTCCGCCACCCTTGCGGGCTTCCTTCGCCCGACGACGCTGTTCTGCCATCTCGACATCGAACCCGCCCTGATCGACGTCATGACCACGCTCGAGGCCGATCTCGCGGGTGAGTTCGAGCGGGAACCCGTGGGTGTCGTGAAGAAGGAAGGCAACAGAACCCCCGATGGGGGCACCTTCATCGAGCTTGTCGAGTTCGGTGTCAAGCAGCGCGGTACCCGACTTGAGTGTGGAACGGAAGCGTTCCTCTTCGCGTGCGACCACATTGCGCACGAAGTCATGCTGCTTCACCAGATCGGGATAGGCCTCCCCCATTACCTCGACCGTGGTGTCGACAAGTTGGGGAGTGACAAGTTCGCCGACATCAAGCAGGTACGCCTCACGCACCGCGCGCCGAATGATCCGGCGAAGCACATAGCCGCGACCTTCGTTCGAGGGGAACACCCCATCGCTGACAAGGAAGCTCATGGTTCGGGCGTGTTCGGCGAGGATCCGCAGGGAGATGTCCGAGCGCGGATCGGCGCCAAGACGATGACCAGTGAGCTGTTGGGCGCGATCTACAAGTGGCGCGAGCACATCGGTTTCGAAGACAGTGTCGACACCCTGAAGCACACCGAGGATGCGCTCAAGGCCGGCACCAGTATCGATGTTCTTCTTCGGCAGTTCAGTGTCGGTGCCGTCGAGATCACGGGCGTACTGCATAAACACGAGATTCCAGATCTCGAGGAAGCGTTCGTCGCCCCCGACGGCCGGGCCGCCGTCGGGGCCATAGGCGGCACCCTTGTCGACGTAGATCTCCGAGCAGGGACCGCAGGGTCCCGGCGGGCCACCGGGGGGACCCCACCAGTTGTCGGCATCGAGGCGCTGGATTCGATCAGGGTGCACGCCAACGGCGTCACGCCAGATCTCGGCGGCCTCGTCATCGGTGATGTGGCATGTGACCCACAGCAGATCGGGGTCGAGACCGAAAAGGTTGGTGACCATGTCCCAGGCCATCGGGATGGCCTCGTGCTTGAAGTAGTCGCCGAAGCTGAAGTTGCCGAGCATCTCGAAGAAGCTGAGGTGCCGGGAGTCGCGGCCGACCTCCTCGAGATCGCTGTCCTTCCCACCCGCTCGGACGCACTTCTGAACGGTCGTGGCCCTATTGAACGCCGGTTGTTCCTCGCCGAGGAAGTACGGCTTGAACGGCACCATGCCCGCCACGGTGAACAACAGGTCTGGATCATGCGGGATCAGACTGGCGGACGGAACGATGGTGTGTCCGCGCTGTTCGAAGAAGCCGAGGAAGGCACGTCTGAGTTCGTTGGCAGTTTTCGGGGCCATGATTCGATCAGCCTACAGATCAGTAGAGGCCGGCTCGTTCGAGCTGCCGACGCAGTAACTGCTCCGCCTCACGTCGGGTTCGCTTCGTATCGGCCGCGGTGAGTCGCAGCTCATCAATCGTGGTGCTCACGCGATCGGCGAGCTCCCGAACCTCGACGTCAGTGCGCTGCACCACTCTGGAGGCAGCGTCCTGCACGGATTCGGGGACATGACGGCGCGCGATCTGACGAGCTCGTAGGTACCCGACCACCGTTCCAGAGGCTCCTATGGCAGCGCCAGCGGCAAACCAGCGAGTGCGCTTGAACATCAACCCGCCCTCCGGTTGCGACGCCGCTGGTTGGAACGCGAGGCATCGTGTTGCGCCGAACGGGACTTTGACGTGTGCGTCTCCAACGACGCCGGGGGAACGAGTTCGGGGCGACCGCCGCGTGCGCTGAGTCGCCGAGCGGCCCGGTCGCTGGCCACCGATACCGACGCCAACTTCACCAATGGATTGCGCATCACCAACCACGCAAGGCGGGATGTGGCTTCCACACGGGCACCCACTTCCTCGGCGGTATCGAGCAGAGAATCGACCCGGGCGATCTCGCCGTTCGCAGCGGCGACCGTGGACCGCAGTTCGGCGATCGCCGGCAGTGTCTGTCGACGCAGATCCTCGACGGTCTCGCGCAGAGAACGGAGGGTGACGATGAGCGATTGCACAGCCATGGCCACAACGACCAGTCCGACGATGGCAACCACAATGAGTACGACGGCGAGTGCGGTCATATCGTTGCGCGCTTCTGGTCGTCGTCCATGACGGGGGTCGCCTCGACGATTGGCCCATTCGAATCCTGCGCTGTTGCTTCCCGTTGTTCCATACGAGTACGCACCCTCTGCTCGGCTCCATGATCCGATGGCTCGTAATACACCCGACCTGCGAGTTCGGCCGGTCTGTACTGCTGATCGACCCAACCATCCGGATGGTCATGAGGGTAGTCGTAGCCCTGCCCGTGGCCGAGGGTCTTCGCCCCCCGGTAATGGGCGTCACGCAGATGGACCGGAACCTCGCCACCTGGTCGCTCACGGACATCGGCCACGGCACGCCCCAATGCCACGGTGACCCTGTTCGACTTGGGGGCCGAAGCCAGATGCACGACACAATGCGCCAGATTGAGTTGTGCTTCAGGCAGACCCACGAACTCGACAGCACGAGCGGTGGCGTCGGCCACGACAAGCGACAGCGAATCGGCCATACCGATGTCCTCGCTCGCCAGGATCACCAATCGACGGGCGATGAAGCGGGCATCCTCTCCAGCTTCGAGCATCCGGGCCAACCAATAAAGGCCGGCATCGGCATCCGAACCCCGGATGCTCTTGATGAATGCCGAGATCACATCGAAATGGTCGTCGCGTCCGTATCGCATGGCTTTGGTGCCGAGCGCCGCTTCGATGTCATCGACCCGCACTCGCACCAACTCGTCCACGATTCGACCCGCGGAGTCGCGCTCAGCATCGGGATGCTCGTGGGCGATGGCGACCGCCACCTCGAGGCTGGTGAGCACATGGCGGCCGTCGCCATTGGCTCGATCGACGAGCAGCAAGAGCGCCTCGTCGTCGATGGTCGCGTTCTCGACCTCGAGGCCGCGCCGGACCAACTGGGTGCAGGCCTCAGCGGAGAGCGGCTCGAGCCGGAAGAGCGTGGAGCGGCTCAAGAGTGGAGGGTTCACCTCGAAGAACGGGTTCTCCGTTGTTGCGCCGATGAGTGTGAGGAGTCCGCTCTCCACCGAAGGAAGCAGCGCATCTTGCTGCGCCTTGTTGAAGCGATGCACCTCGTCGAGGAACAGGATGGTTCCCTGACCCCGCTGCCCGAGCCGATCCTGGGCCCGCGCTGCTACCTCACGAACATCCTTTACCGTCGCCGTCACCGCGGAGAGTTGCTCGAATGCTTTCGCAGTGGTGTTGGCAATGAGTTGGGACAGAGAGGTCTTCCCGGTTCCCGGAGGTCCCCACAGGATCACCGAGGAAAGCCTGTCCGCTTCGATGAGCGCCCGAAGGGGCCGACCGCGGCCGAGGAGATGTTCCTGACCCACAACTTCATCGAGCGTTCGTGGCCGCATCCGCGCCGCGAGAGGCGCCTGACGGGTCAGGCGATCCTCTGCAGCAGCGGCGAACAGATCCTCAGCCATCGGGCGAGGCTAGCCCCGCGCCTACCGAACGCTCCGGGGTCAGTCCTTCTTGACCGGCAGCAACCGGAGCCCGAGTTCCTCGAGCTGGGCTGCATCAATGCTGCTCGGTGCGTGGGTGAGCGGATCGTGGCCGCTCTGGGTCTTGGGGAACGCGATGACCTCGCGGATGTTCTCCTCACCAGCAAGGAGAGCAACGAGTCGATCGATACCGAACGCGAATCCGGCGTGCGGCGGTGCCCCGAAACGGAACGCGTCGAGCAGGAAGCCGAAACGCTCCTGGGCATCGTCAGCAGCGATGCCCAACAACGAGAACATCCGCTTCTGGATATCGCCGCGGTGGATACGAACGCTTCCCGAACCAAGTTCCCAACCGTTGAGCACGAGGTCGTATGCCTGTGAGCGCACTTTGAGCAGATCGGTGGGATCGGGCGAGTCGAGGAAGTGGACATCCTCGGCGTGGGGCATCGTGAACGGGTGATGCGCCGGAATCGGATTGTTGTTGTCGTCGAGAGCTTCGAAGAGCGGGAAGTCCACGACCCACAGGAACTGGAGGCCACCCTCAGTAACCGGCGGGCGGCCGAGCTCGAGCCGCAGCAGACCGAGTACATGACAGACCGCCGGGCGATCATCGGCAACGAGAAGCAGGAGGTCACCCTCGACTGCCCCGGTGGCCGCCACCAGACCGGATAGCTCATCAGCAGAAAGGAACTTGGCCACCGGTGAATCGACTTCGCCGTCGGCCCTGACCCGCATCCACACAAGCCCCTTGGCGCCCCAACGCTTGGCGCGGTCGGTGAGATCGTCGAGACGCGACCTTGTGAACTCGGCGCCGCCCTCGACCCGCAGGCCCTTGATGCAATCGGCCTTGAACGCGTTGAACTCCGTACCAGCGAACACAGGCGTGAGCTCGATGAGCTCCATGCCGAACCTGGTGTCGGGCTTATCCGAGCCGAAGCGCTCACGGGCTTCATGCCAGGTCATGCGCGGAACATCACCGAGTTCCTCGCCGGTGACCTCACGCACCGCAGCAGCTACGGCGACGGAGATGAACGCGAGCACCTCTTCCTGGCTGACGAAACTGGCCTCGGCATCGAGTTGCATGAACTCGAACTGCCGGTCGGCGCGAAGATCCTCATCGCGGAGGCAGCGGGCGATCTGGTAATAGCGATCGATTCCACCGACCATGCACAACTGCTTGAACAACTGGGGGCTCTGCGGAAGCGCATAGAAGTTCCCCGGACTGAGCCGACTCGGGACCACGAAGTCGCGTGCACCCTCAGGGGTGGATGCGATCAACATCGGGGTCTCGATCTCGACGAAGCCTTGGTCGTCCATGGCTCGACGCAGCGCACTGTTGACCTTGGCCCGAACACGCAGGTTGCGCTGCATGCGATCAGTGCGCAGATCGACATAGCGATGAGCGAGACGCACCATCTCGTCGACCTCGACACGCTCATCGAGTTGGAAGGGCGGTGGCTCGGCGGAGTTGAGGATCTCGACCTCGCACTCCCCCAGCTCTACCTCACCCGTTGCGAGGTTGTCGTTCCGGGTGCCCTCAGGCCGCGAACGAACCACACCGGTGATTCGCACGACGTATTCGCTGCGCAGATCATGCGCTCCGTCGACAACGCACTGGATAAGACCGGTGTGATCGCGGAGGTCGATGAATGCCAGGTGCTCGCCGTGCTCACGACGACGGGCCACCCAACCACAAACCGACACGCGTCGGCCGATGTCAGAGGCACGGAGCGTTCCGCAATGGTCGGAGCGCATGGGAAGAGAATCGGTCACTGGAGTTCCTCGGGCATCGGGGTGGATTCGGAAAGGAGTTGGGCAATCGTGGCGACAACGGAGTCGCGCGCAACCGTGTGCTGCTGCTGGTGGTGCCGAAGCGGACGCACGGTGACAACACCGGCTTCGAGTTCATCGGAACCGATGATGACGGCGTAGGCGGCACCGGATCGATCGGCAGATTTCATCTGGGATTTCATTGAGCGACCGTCGAATGCTCGATCGGCGGAAACGCCAGCGCGCCGTAGCTCCACCGAGAGGTCCCGGGCCGAACCACCACCGGTTGTGTCGATGATGTAGACGTCGATGCTTGTCTGGGGGGCCGGGAACACACCCTCGGCGTCACAGGTGAGCAGCACCCGTTCTATACCGGATCCGAACCCGATTCCTGCGGTCGGGGGCCCACCGAGCGATTCGACGAGACCGTCGTAGCGACCGCCGCCACCAATGGTGGACTGGGCGGCATCGAGAGCATGGCTGATGAACTCGAACGTCGTGTGCGTGTAGTAATCCAGCCCGCGCACCAGGCGCGGCTCGATGCGGAATGGAATGCCGAGCGAGTGGAGCCCCTCCTGAACCCGCTCGAAATGCGCGAGCGCATCGGGTGAGAGGTGATCGGTGATCCGCGGTGCATCGGCAGTGGCGGCGATGGTGATCGGACGCTTGGAATCGAGCACCCGCATCGGATGGTCTTCGACCTTTTCGGCATCGGCGGGATCGAGTTTGTCGATGCGCTCGCGCAACCAGTTCCTGATTGCCGAGATGTACGCACGCCGGTCCTCGGTCGTACCCATCGAGTTGATGACGAGCTCAACCTGGCGAAGCCCGATCGACTCGTAGAAATCCCAGAGCAGTGAGATGACCTCGACATCGAGATCCGGATCAGCAGACCCGAGAGCTTCGACGCCAAGTTGATGATGTTGCCGGAACCGACCGGCCTGCGGCCGTTCGTAGCGGAAACTCGGTGCCGCGTACCAGACCTTCCAAGGCGGAGTCGGGCGATGCTGCACGAAGGCACGCGCCACCGACGCCGTCCCCTCCGGCCGCAAGGCAAGATGACGATCCCCCTTGTCGTGGAAGTCGTACATCTCCTTGCGGACGACATCGGTGCCCTCCCCGACACGGGCGAACACACCGATCTCCTCGAACATCGGACTCTGCACCAATCCGAACCCGGCGCGAGTCACGAGTGAGGCGAAGAGAGCGATCAGTGCCTGCCATCGCTCCGACTCAGGAGGAAGGACGTCATGGGTCCCCACGGGCGCCTTGAACGGCTCTGGACGTGCAGTGGACTCGGACACGACGCAGGAGCCTACCGGTGCTCCCCGAAGGGTCACGAACCCATTGTCCCGTCAACGCCGAGCGCCCACTCCGGGCCACAACCACGCAGGCTCAAGCCGGCGCCGGCGCAGGACCGATCGCTCGGGCCACAAGATCGGCGAGCGCATTCTGACCAACGCCCTGCAGATGCAACCCGTCGCGGCTCGTGTATCCCGGAGTCCCGGCGATCGCCGCCCAGTCGACTGCAGCCACATTCGGGTGCCGGTCGGGCAAGGCCTTGATGGCATCGTTGGCAGAATTGATCTCGCCCACCCATGGAACGCAGGTGGACCAGACGATGCGATCCACGCCTTTCAGCATGGCGAT
>CAEMXZ010000003.1_pt1 | contig 44310 bp, 37 predicted proteins | sample 7263481 | NCBI WGS metagenome assembly CAEMXZ01 (sample SAMEA6813769, study PRJEB35770) | uncultured Microthrixaceae bacterium | biome: Freshwater; feature: Freshwater reservoir; material: water | place: Czech Republic | collected 2017-04-14 | depth 0.5m m
GACAGCGGCATCGCTCATGGCATCGCCCATGCGATCGCTGCCGGCACCCTTGCCCAGAACCGAGCGGTCGTGGCCCTCACCGATACCGACGTTCTTGATGATCCGGAACGTACGGCCCGCGCACTCGCGACGCTCATCGGTGATGAACCGGTGGAACTGGTGGTGTTCGCCCATCTCGACCCCACCGGATTCGTGAGCGCGGCGCTTACCGATATCTCCGAAGAAGCGTGGGATCAGGCCTGTGAGCGGTCGCTGCGCCAAGCGTTCGTCGCTCTGCAGCAGGTCTACTCCCTCGTGGCCGACGGCACGCCGGTCGTTCTCGTTCTTCCCAATGTTGGTGCAGTCGGTGTCGCGGGGCTGGTTCCGTTGTGCAGCGCGGTCGAGGGCATCCGGGTGATGGCCAAGGCCGTCGCCCGCCGATGGGGCGTGCGGTCCATCACGGTCAACACGATCGAAGTCGATCTCGCGACCTTCATGCTCGGTGGTGCCGATGATCCCGACGCGGCGGCCCTGCTTCCCCAGGTGCCGGTGCTCGGCGCACCTGCGTTGCCGGTTGCCCCGATCCTCGACGATGTCATGGGTCTCATCGGGTTCTTCGCATCGCCGGCGGGACAGGCCGGTACCGGAGCGTTCCTCATGGCCGATCGGGGCACGGTGATGCTGCCATGAACACCCGGGTGCTCGATGGCCAGGTGGTGCTCGTCACCGGCGCAGCCGCTGGTGTTGGTCGCGGGGTGGCGGTCGCCATGGCTCGCGCCGGAGCGGTGGTGGGCATCGGTGTTCGTCGTCCCGAAGCTGCCGCCGATGTGGCCGATGAGGTCCGTGACGCCGGCGGCACGCCGGTGTTGCTGCGCTGCGATGTCACCAACACAGCTCAGAGCGCCGACGCCATCGGGCAACTGGTGGCCGAACATGGTCGGCTCGATGCGCTCGTGCACAACGCCGTGAGCAACCGCTCGAGTGAACCCACCGACTTCGAGAACGCCTCGCTCGATCTCTGGGAGGAGCACGCATCGGTCACGGTGCGAGCCACTTGGCGTCTCGCCGTGCAGGCCCATGCGCATCTGAAGGTCACGCAGGGGGCGTATCTCCTCATGACCTCTCCGGCCGGCATCGAAGGTTCGGCTCCGCTGCCCTTCTACAGCGCGGTGAAGGCTGCCCAGCGCGGTTTCGTGCGGGCGCTGGCTCGCGAGTGGGGCCCCGACGGCATCCGCGTGAACAGCATCGCTCCGCTCGCCATCTCACCTGCGCTCGAGAATCTCAAGGCCACCGATCCCGAGCGAGTGGCTCGTATCGAAGGGCTCGTCCCCCTTGGTCGTTTGGGTGATCCGGGCACTGATATCGGTCCGCCCTCGGTCTTCCTGTGCAGTCAGGAAGCTCGGTACGTGACCGGCCAGACCCTTGTGGTCAGCGGCGGTCGGTTCACGTCGCTCTAGCGGATCACCGCGATCGCAGTCTCACGAGCAGCGCAGATTCACCGATCGCGCAGGTTCACCAATCGCGCAGGCGGGCCCGGAGTTCTTCGTTATGCACGAACACCGGCAGTTCCTCACGATCGTTCACGGTGGGCCGAACCGAGGTGCCACCGTCCACGCACAGCACCTGACCGGTGACGTAACCGGCCAGTTCGGAGATCATGAACAGCACCGCTGCAGCGATGTCATCGGAGGTTCCGCGACGACGCATCGGGATGACCTCGAGATCGGTGCCGTCGGTATCGCCAGGTTTGCGGTTCGAGGCGCTCTTGGGTGTGGCGATCGAACCGGGGGCAACGGCATTGACCCGGATATCACGGGCTCCCCATTCGACCGCGAGTGATCGGGTGAGGGAGAGCACGGCGGCCTTGGCGGCGGCATAGGCCGAGCCATAGGGCATGGAGTTGAGCGCGGAAACCGTGGCGATGTTGACGATGGAGCCACCCCGACCCTGCTCGACGAGTCGGCGACCCACAGCGCGCACCGTGTTGACGGTGGACCCGAAGTTGAGATCGACGACGTCGTCGAAGAACGGGTCGTCACTGGCGAACGGCGACCACTGTGGTGGCCACATCCCGCCGGCCACGGGCACACATCCATGCAGCGGTCCAAGTTCGCATGCAGCATCGACGATGCCGGCGTACACGCCACGATCACGGCCATCGGCGATCAGTCCGACATGACTGACACCATTGGCTGTCAGTTCATCGGTACATACAGCGAGCTTGTTGGCGTCGATGTCGACGGCCACGATCTGCGCCCCGGCACGGCCGAGATGACGACAGACCGCGGTGCCGATGCCGCCACCTCCGGCACCCATGACAACAACCGATTTCCCTGAGATCCCCCATACGTCCATGGTCAGACTCTAGGGGCGCGGACTGTTGCGTCGGGCCGGGCTCAGACGTGCATGGCGTCGGGTTCGGTCGGGCGATGCCAACCACCCGCGGCCCAGTTGCCGCCGTCAACATGAATTGTGCTTCCGGTGATGAAACGGGACAGATCGCTGGCGAGGAACAGAGCGGTGGCGGCGGAGTCTTCGGGAGTGCCGAAGTAACCGAGTGGGGGCATGAAGGCCGGGAGGAACTCCGGATCGGAGGCCAACATGGCGAGACGTGCTTCCTGCTCGCCGGCGCTGGGTTGACCATCGGGGGCGATCGAGTTGATGCGAATCCGACGCGTGCCCAACTCGAGCGCCATCGACTTCGAGAAGCTGGCAACCGCTGCTTTCATGGCGGCGTAGATGCCGAACGCCGGCCCGGCCTGATGGGCTTCGATCGAGGTGAGGTTGATGATCGAACCTCCGTCGGCCATCACCGGAGCAACCCGTCGGATGAAGTGGGTGACCTGGGTGAAGTTCTCGGCGATGATCGAGGCCTCGCCCTTGGGTGCGGTGTCGAGGAACTGCGAGACGAACGTGCCGCCGGCGTTGTTCACGAGGATGTCGACGTGCCCGAACTTTGCGATCACTGCTTCGACGAACGCGTCGACGGCCGGGGCATCACGCACATCGAGTTCGGCGGTGATGACCGGTCGACCCATCGCTTCGATCTCCGCAGCCACTGCGGCCATCTCGGGGCCCTGCCGGTCGCACAGAGCAAGCGAGGCTCCGCATCGTGCGAACAGCAGGGCGGTGGCGCGGCCGATGCCCTGAGCGGCGCCGGTGACGATGGCGACGCGGTCGGTGAGCAGGATCGATTGTTCGTCGAAAAGATGAGCCATGGGGTCACTCTCCCACACGGGCCTCAGCGGTCGGCGCTACCGATGGGTCGGCGCCATCCCCGCCTCGAGGCCCAGACCCCCCATGCCACGGCGCCGGTGGGGATCTCGAGCAGATAGGTGAATCCACGGAAGAGGAACACGGCGGCGGTGGCGGCCTCTGCATCGCCGCCGAAGGCGATGAGGGTTGCCGCGGCGCCGGTCTCGACGAAGCCGACCCCACTGGGGGTGATCGGGATGGTCTCGAGCAGCCGGGCGAACGCGAACGCTGCGAATACCTCGATCCAGCCGAGCTCGTGGGTATCGAGACCGATCGAACGCACGCAGGCGAGAAGTAAGAGGTACTGGATGAGGTTGAACGCGATCACCCAGGCCGTGATCCAGAACCAGTGCTGGCGCAGCAACCCGATGCTGCGGCGGCGAAAATCAAGGATCGATTGGGTGATGTGGAGTTCGTTCAGGCGACGGACGCGACGACCGAGCGGATCGACGAGGCGTTGCCCGATCGCGCCCACACGACTCGCGAGGGCCTCGCTACGCATGATGAGTGCGAGCACCACAACGGCGGAGATGAGCGCAACCACACCGAGGATGGCAGGGATGACGAGTTGCCCGGTCTCACGGCCGGTGCCGAGCAGGAGCACCACAGCGAGGACAGGCACCGCCAGCTTCACGAACACGTTCCACACCCCCGACACGAGGATTGAGAGCGTGACGGTGGGCGGTGAGAATCCCCAGGACATGTCCATCGCGTAGGTGGCGCCAACCCCGACCGCTCCACCGAACGGAACCACATTGGACACTGCGCTGCTGGCCAGATTGACAGTGACCGCCTGTCGTCGTCGTAGCCCGGGAAGGCAGTTCACCATCACGCCGCTGTAGGCCAGCACGGCGAGGGCCCAGATCCCGATGAGCATGGCGAGCGAAGCGATCGAGAGCGTGGTGATCTGGTTCCAGATCGCTGAGTAATGCGAGCCGCTCACTGCGGGAACGACGAACAGGAACATGATCGCCGTGACCGACAGCGACAGCGCGGTCTCGACCAGTCGACGCCGTGGCGTCTTGCGCTGGAGCTCATGTGAGACCGCGGCGACGGCGTCGGTTGATTCGTCGATCGGTTCGTCGGATGCTGATTGTCCAGTCCCCGATTCGGAGTGGGTCACTGGGTCACCGGGGTGAATAGGGCGGAGAACTGCTCGGGGATCGGCTGATGACTGACGAACCACTCCGTCGCGAAAGCGATGGCGAAGATGTCTTCTGGTAGCCCGATGAACACCGCCAATGTGCGCACTGAATCGGCGGACTCGCTGCTGGCCTGCGTGGCGTGTGCCGCCATCGACGCGCGTTTGCGATCGAGAGCGCCCGAGACGTCAACGGTGTGGGTGAGCTGCGAATGCGGGGTGTACCAGTTCGAAAGATCGGGCGGAACGAACCCCTCGGGAACCTCGAGGCCGAGGCTGGCGGCGAGATCGATACCCCCGGAGAGGAACTCGCGATCAATGGTGACCTCGATGAACGGAAGTTCGAGTTCAGCTGCTGCGGCCAACGCAACGGCATGCACGCGCACATGATCAGGATGCCCGTAGCCACCCGCGGAATCGTCGGCCATGAGGAGATCGGCGGACTGCTCCTGAAGGATCTTGACGAGGCGTTCGGTCGCTTCGGCGGGCGAAGTGGCGCAGAGCGAACCAGCGGGCCAGTCGCCAGCGGCCGGCGGTTCGAGTCCGGAGTCGGCGAAGCCGAGGAACAGCAGTTCAGTGACACCGAGGGCTTCGGCCGAGGCCTGTGCTTCACGGCGACGACGATCGGCAAGCGTCTCGCCAGCGGCGAGCAGCGAGGGATCGAAGAACCCGGCCCCGCCGTCGGTGGCCAGCACCAGCACGACGCGATGGCCGGCATCAACTGCCCGGGCGATGGTGCCGGCGCTGATGAGCGCCTCATCATCGGGATGGGCATGGAAGAACACGATTGTGCTGGTTGTCACCCTCCCATTGTGTCAGGAGCGTTCTCCAATGGGCGTGAGGAGTACCGTGGCGTGTCGTCGAACGTCGCAGGGGAGGTGAGCCGTGGCCGACACCGAACCCACGATCAGCAGTGACCGACCGCTGCGAATCGGCCTCGTCTCCGATTGCTATGTGCCCCGGCTCGGTGGCATCGAGATGCAGTCCCATGATCTCGCCCGGGAACTGCAGCGGGCGGGCCACGAGGTGGTGGTGATCACCCCCACGCCCGGCCCCACCATCGTCGACGGCGTCCGTGTGCAGCGGATCGACGTGCCGCTGCTGCCTTTCGACATTCCCTTCACCCGCAAGGCCTTTCGAGCCGTGGGTTCGCTGCTGCGCAGTGAACGGGTCGATGTTGCGCATTTCCAAGGCGGCATCGCCAGTCCCATGACCTACATCGCGGCTCGGGCCGCGCAGCGCGCCGGAGTTCCCAGTGTCATCACCCTCCACTGTGTGTGGGGATACGCCGCTCCGGGCTTCGCGCTTCTCGATCGACTCACGGGCTGGGGGAGTTGGCCGGTGGTGCTCTCGGCGGTGAGCGATGTTGCCGCTGAGCCGATTCGTCGTATCGCCGGACCCGAACACCCAGTGCTGGTGTTACCCAACGGCATTTCGAACGCTGCCTGGCGCATCGAACCGGCGCCCCGTTCCCCGGGTCGGGTCACGCTGGTGTCAGTGATGCGCCTCGCTCCGCGGAAACGTCCGATGCATCTTTTGAAGATGCTTCGGCGGGTCGTCGATCAGCTCCCGTTCGGCATCGATCTGCGAGTGGTCATCATCGGCGAGGGCCCCGAGCGCCCCCAGCTCGAGAAGTATCTCCGCAGCAACGGGCTCACCGAGGTCGTCGAGCTCGTGGGTCGCCGATCCCGCGATGAGATCCGCGAGATCTTCGCGACGGCTGATGTTTTCGTTGCGCCGGCCAATCTCGAATCCTTCGGCATCGCCGCCCTCGAGGGTCGATGCGCGGGCCTACCGGTTGTCGCGAAGGCGCAGACCGGAATCCGCGAATTCATCACCCATGAACGGGAGGGGTTGTTGGCCACCTCTGATGACGACATGGTGGTGCAGCTCACCCGCATCATCAGCGACCACGAGCTGCGCGCCACGATGGCCGAGCACAACCGCAGCACGCCCTCGTCGGTTGATTGGGCCGATGTGGTGACGAAGAACGTCGAGGCTTATCGGCTGGCGATGACGCTGGTCTGAGCTCCGGAATCCTGCTGCTCGTTGTACGGGTTGGTCCGGCGTTCACGGGTGCGAGTCATGAACTGCTGCAGCAGGCGTGCGATCGCGTAGCCGACGATGAAGATCACGGCGCCGCCAACGGCGTCGAGCCAATAGTGGTTGGCGGTGATGATGACGACAATGATCGTGACCACCGGATAGAGCACGGCGAGGGTCTTCGCCCACCAGGAACGAACTCGCGGATAGAACACGGCGGTACCCCACATCGCCCACCCGCAATGTAAAGACGGCATGGCGGCGAATTGGTTCGAGATCGATTTCATGCCTTCGGAGTTGAACGACCAGAAGGTGGGGTACTTCACAAGCGTGTCGATGAAGCCGTAATTGGCGCCGCCCATGGAATCGAGCAGGCGGGGCGGCATGAGCGGGAACGTGGCAAAACCGATCAGCCCGAGCAGGGTGCCGATGAGCAGAGTGCTGCGCCACAGCTGGTAGTCATCAGGGAATCGCCGATAGAGGAACACCAGCGCGAAGAGGGTGGCGGCCATATAGACCGATCCGTAGAAGTAGTTGGCGACAATGATGAGCGGGATGAAATTGAGTGCCCACTGCTGCATCTGATGTTCGTGCCACAGGCCGACCATCTGTTGCCAGTCGATGAGTCGCTCTGCATTGGCGTAGGCCCGGGCGGGATTGGCGGAGGAGAAGTTGCGAATGGTCTCGTACACAATGTCGACGACGACGACCAGCAGCACCTCGCGCCACCAGTAGAGCTTGGAACCATCGGCGAGTGGGCGCCCACGACGCCATCGGGACGCCCTAGCTGGCGCGATCGATGGTGACGCGCCGGGGCTCGGTGATCCGGACATGGTTGTACCGGATTCGGTTGAGAATTCGCTCATGTCGCACCCATGATGACCGAAAGTGTTCCTGAACTGGAGATGACGTACAACTCGCCCTGATCGTCCTGACCGAAACCGGTGAGAGTATTCGGATCAACCGGGGCCCCGAGCGGGTGATCGTCGAGTACGACACTGTTGCGACTCAGCAGTCCCCGCAGCACCCCGGTGCAGCGATCGCCATAGACGTAGACGCCTACGAGCGCAGGGATCGCTGCTCCTCGGTACACGATTCCGCCGATCACGCCGCAGGAACCGTCGTCATGGTTATACGTGAGTATCGGATCGACCAACTTCCGTTCATCAACGGTGTTCGAACTGCTGGCTTCGGCACTGGCAGCGTCGATGCTGTTCTCAACAGCCTGATCTCCGTCACGGGACGGCCATCCGAGATCGATCCCACTCCCGGAATCAGCGGCCACGCGGTTGAGTTCTTCGCGTGATTGGTGGCCCACATCGGTGATCCAGAGGTCGCCATTGCGTCGATCGAAGCTGAACCGCCAGGGATTTCGTAGTCCGACAGCCCACACCTCGGCGGCACCACCGTCGAGGAGGAATGGGTTGTCGGGGGGAATTGAGTATTGGAGCGCTCCATCGGGGATGGCGGGATCGATACGTAGGATCTTGCCGAGCAGTGATTTCGGATCGGCAGCGTTTCCCGTGTCGGAAGGTCGGCCGCCATCGCCAACACCGATGTAGAGGTAGCCGTCGGGGCCGAGGGCCAACTGTCCGCCGTTGTGGTTCTTGGCATCGCTGTGGTCGATCGTGAGCAGAACGATCCGGCTTGCGGGGTCGATGCGGGGACGGGGGACTGGCCCCGGCGTGCTGGGCGATGATCTGGGAGGCGGCGCGGTCTCGGATGGGGTCGTGGTCGTCCGCGACCGTGAACTCGGGCGGGTCGTGGTGGTGGTGGTGGGGGCGCCCGAGAAGTCGAGTGGATCGGTGACGGCGTAGCTGGCCACCACAATGTCGCCGTTGGTGGCGGTGTGATCGACGTAGAGGGTGCGGCCATCGGAGGAGAACGCCAGCCCGAGCAGGCCGCGTTCGCCCTCGGAGGAGGTGATCGAGGAGAGATCAAGCACCGGGTCCGGGGTCAGCGTGTAGCCGTCGCGCACGACCTTGCCCGATGAGAGATCCCAATTCGTGTCCTTGGAGATCATCCGGATGCGACCCGCCCGCTCGGCGATCCAGAGCTGATTGCGCATCGGCCGATTGGTCATGGCGATGGGCTCGTCGAGGCCGTCGGCAACTTCCTCGAGCACGATGTTGGCGTTGAAGGTCGTGGGCCCCGGACCGGGGTCGACCGGCGGCCGGGTGGTCGTGACGGCTATCTGCTCACTGTCCGTGGACGTCGAACTGCAGGCAGTGAGGATGATGGGACCGAGGAGCAGTGCGAGCCCGATGGAGCTTCGAAGTGCCCGAGTCGCTCGTGCCGCAGTGGCTCTGCGGCTGCTCGCTTCCGACTCCGGAGTTCTCATAGGTCGTGCAAGGTTAGCGATGGTGGGCCCCAAAGGATCGGCGTGCTGCTCCAGTACGTCACCTTCCGTTCACCTGAATGACAGACGTTCACCAACTGTTGGCTAAGGGTTGGTTGCCAGAGGCGGTGGGTTCCCGTTCACTTGGCTCATCCGGTCGCTGCGGTCCCCGTGGTCGCGCCCGATGCCCTCTTCCTTCCCCTCTGGAGAACCCCCACCCGTGTCCGGAATCGATCTCGAAGATCCCCCGACGTCTCCGTCGCCGATGCCCGGCTCCACCCGTACCAAGCGGGTGGTCACCGAGGTGCCCAGCGTTGTTGACAAACGCTTCAACGCCATCACCATGGGTGCGGGCATTTCGGTGCTCGTGTTGCTCCTGCTGGTCGGTGCGTTCCTGTTCATCCAGAGCTCCAATGCGATCTCCGAGACCGGAGTCCTTCGGTTCCTGACCCGCACCGAATGGCGCACTGATGTGCAACCCCCAGCCATCGGCGTCATGGGACTACTCACCGGCACGGTGCTGGTTGCATTCGTCGCTGTGCTCTTCGCAGTGCCGCTCAGTGTGTTCTGTGCACTTGCCATCACGGAATACTCCACCGCTCGTCGGCGCAAGTGGCTCATCGGTGTTGTCGATCTGCTCGCTGCGGTGCCGAGTCTGCTGTTCGGCCTCTGGGGTTTCCTGTTCCTATCGGACAAGATGATTCCGATCTCGACCTGGCTCACCCAGAACCTCGGATTCATCCCCATCTTCAGCACGGAGCAGAACGCAAGCCTCACCGGTTCGATTTTCATCGCCGGTGTGGTGGTGGCCCTTATGGTGCTGCCGATCATCACCTCGGTCACCCGCGAGGTCTTCTCCCAGACCCCGCCGGGGGAGAAGGAGGCTGCCCTCGCCCTCGGCGGTACCCGCTGGGGCATGATCCGCGCTGTGGTTCTGCCCTATGGCCGCGGCGGCATCATCGGCGGCTCGATGCTCGGTCTGGGTCGTGCGCTCGGTGAGACCATCGCTGTGGCACTGCTGCTGCCGCAGGTGCCGCAGCAGATCGGTGAGAGCATCCACATCCTGCAGAACGGTGGTGCAACAGTTTCGGGTTTCATCGCCAACCGTGCAGGAGCAGACGCGTTCACGACCTCGGGTCTCATGGCTGCCGGTCTCGTGCTGTTCATCATCACCCTGGCCACCAACATGATCGCTTCGGTGGTTGTGTCGAAGAGCCGTTCGGGTGCGGGGGTCGACCTGTGAGCACGGAAACCCTTTCCCCCGGTTCATCGGCTTCCAGTTCGTCGACCTCGAACGCCTCCCGTCCCACCCCACAGCGTCGGGCCCGTCGACCCCGCGAGTTCACCAACTTCGACGTCTGGGTGCTGGTGGGTTCGATCATCAGCGCCTTGTGTCTCAACTGGCTGATCTTCTACCGCCTTACCGCCGGCGCCAGCCTGTTCGGTTTCCTGCTGTGTTCGTATTTCACGTTCCTCGCCATTTTCGGCGTCGTCACCGCCGATCGGATGGGTCGACTCGTCGCCACCGACAGGGTGATGACTGTGGTCGTCGTGAGTGCGGCGGCAATTGTGTTCGTGCCGCTCGTGCTGCTCATCGGGTACATCCTGCTCGAGGGCCTCAAGGCGCTCCGACCGAACTTCTTCATCAGTGATCAGGAGGGCATCACCCCCGTGTTGCCCTCCACGTCAGGTGGTGCCTCACACGCCATCGTCGGTTCGATCGAGCAGGTCGGCCTCGCCCTGCTCTGGTCGTTGCCGCTTGCACTCGCAGCGGCAGTGTTCCTGAACGAGTCACGCAGCAAGTGGCGCCGGCCCGTGCGGATCTTCGTGGATGCCATGAGCGGACTTCCGTCCATCGTCGCCGGTCTGTTCATCTTCGCCACGCTCATCCTGCCATTCGCCAAGAGCGGTAATCCGCTGTTCGGGTACAACGGCTTCATGGCCTCGTTGGCGCTTGCCATCACGATGCTTCCCACCATCACCCGCACTGTCGATGTGGTGCTACGTCTCGTTCCCGATGGTCTGCGTGAGGCATCGCTGGCCCTGGGCGCATCACGAGCCCGCACCGTCTTCTCCGTGGTGTTCCCCACCGCTCGAACCGGAATGACCACTGCGGTCGTGCTCGGTATTGCCCGTGCGGTGGGTGAGACCGCTCCGCTGCTGTTCACGGCCTTCGGCTACGACCTCATGAACTCAAACCCGTTCGCTGGTTCGCAGGAGAGCTTGCCGCTTTTTGTGTACCGCAACATTCGCAAGCCCGATATCGCGGCCATTGAGCGCGGTTTCGCCGGTGCCCTCGTGCTGCTGTTGCTCGTGGTTGCGCTGTTCGCGCTTGCCCGATTCATCGGCCGCGATCGTTCGAAGCGTCGCGGTGCGCCCAAGGGTGGCGGTGCCGCAGTGCGGACGAATCCCGATGATCCCTTCAACTCCCCAACCAGCCCGAGCACCTCAGCAGATGCTGATGCGACGGCAACGGGGCAATCCGTCCAGGAGCCGATGACCTCATGACTGCAATCGCCGAAAGGGCAAACCCCATGTCGCAAAATTCCACGCTGGTCACAGAACGACCTGCCATCGGTCGCGCCACCATCATCGGCGGCCCGCCCCCGGGTGCGGCAACGCTTGAGGCCCGCGGTGCCTGCGCATGGTTCGGCGACCGTCTCGTGCTCGAAGGCGTCGATCTCGTGATGCCCGCAGGTCAGGTCACCGCACTCATCGGCCCATCGGGCTGCGGCAAGTCCACCTTCCTGCGTCTGCTCAACCGCATGCATGAACTCATCCCCGGCGCGGCACTCGACGGTGAGATCTTCCTCGACGGAACTGATATCTACGCCACCGGAACCCGGGCCCAGCAGGTGCGTATGCGCATCGGCATGGTCTTCCAGAAGCCGAACCCGTTCCCGGCGATGAGCATCCGCGAGAACGTGCTCGCCGGTCTCAAGCTTGCCCGCCTCAAGTGCGATGAGAAGGACGATCTCGTCGAGCAGTCACTCCTGCGCGCCGGCCTCTGGAAAGAGGTTCGTGACCGTCTTGACAGTGCCGGTGGTGCCCTGTCCGGCGGTCAGCAGCAGCGTCTGTGTATCGCTCGTTCGCTCGCTGTGCAGCCCAATGTGCTGCTGATGGATGAGCCTTGTTCAGCGCTCGATCCCACCTCGACCCGTCGTGTCGAGGAGACCATCGACGAACTGCGTGGTGAGGTCACCGTTGTGATCGTCACCCACAACATGCAGCAGGCCAACCGCGTCTCGGATACCTGTGCGTTCTTCCTTGCGGCAGAGAACCAGCCCGGCGTTGTGGTCGAGCAGGGTCCGACCCGCAAGATGTTCGAGAACCCCGACGATCCCCGCACGCTCGACTACGTCGAAGGCCGCTTCGGCTGATGTCTCGCTCACGACGCCGCTCCAGTTTCCAGCGAATCGTCGGTGCATTCGTTGCGTTCGTTGTTGCTGCTCTGGCTGCTGTCGGTGTGGCGCCATCCGCAAGCGCGGCACCGGCACGCATCAATGGTCAGGGCTCGTCCTATGTGGCGCTCGCCATGCAGCAGTGGGTGGCCGACGCCCAGACCTCGGGCCTGCAGGTCAACTATCTACCCACCGGTTCGCCGGGTGGTCTCACATCCTTCGGTCAGTCGCTCGCCGACTTCGCCGGCACCGAAGCTGAGTTCAGCGCTCTCTCCACACAGGGGATCGGTGACACTCGTGGCTATCAGTACGTGCCGTCGGTCGCCGGCGCTGTTGCCGTTATGTACAACGTGCAGGATGCAGCGGGTCGCAAGGTGGACTACCTGCATCTGAGCCGCCGAACCATCGCCCGGATCTTCACCGGTGACATCACCACATGGAGCGACCCCGCGATCACCTCTGACAACAAGGGATTGGTACTTCCGAACCAGCCCATCAACGTCGTGTACCGCGGTGGCCAATCGGGAACAACGGGTCTGTTCTATGACTTCGTGGCCAATGTCGCCCCTGATGTGTTCGGCCCGTGGGCAGCGCGCAACAGCTTCCCCACAGCGGTTCGAATCATCCAGCTGGACAGCTCCCCGAGCTTCGTGCCGAAGTCCCAGGCATTCCAAGGTTCCGACCAGATTGCCCAGTTCGTCGGCAGTGGACAGGGCCTGTGGAGTATCGGGTACGACGAGTTCGGCTATGCCAAGACCTACGACGTCCCCGCAGCTTGGGTCGAGAACGCGGCTGGCGAGTCGGTGCTGCCGTATGCAGAGAACATCTCAGCGGCCCTCGAGACGGCCACGCTGCGACCCGATCTCTCGCAGGAACTCTCTGGTGTGTACAACTCCACCAACCCGATCGCCTATCCGATTTCGGCATACAGCTACATCGTGACCCAGTGTGCCGAGTCCGCTGATCGACCGACCTGTCGGGGGGCCTACCCGAACGCAGGAATCACCGAGACGCTCACCAAGTGGCTCCGCTACATCGCGTGCGAGGGACAGGTGAACATGGCCCGGATCGGTTATTCGCCGCTTCCCCCGAACCTCTCGCAGGAGGTGGCCAACTCGATTGCTCGGTTGACCGGTCAGGCCCCGGAGCAACTGACCCAGGCCAACTGTGCGAACCCCAGGTTCGGTGGTTCTGTTGGCGACGGAGGAACCCCACCTGTCGATCCGATCAAGAACGTCGATGTCATCGGTGGTGAAAATGCCGTAGGTTCGGAGTTCGACGCCGCCGGTGGTGCAACCACCGGCAACGGCGGAACGACCTCGAGTGGTGGTGGCAGTACCGACTGGCGCCGGGCAACTCCGGTCGCCTACGTCGGGCCGTCAATTGCGTCATCGAACGGCATTGCCGTTCTCTTTCTCCTGCTCGTGATGGCTGTCCCGGTCATCGTGGGCGCAGTTCTCGCCCGCCGTCGACGGAGTGATTCCTCGCTCGGGTGAGCAACACCGGTGAACAAGAGGGCTGAAGTGTTGGCCTGTTCTTCACCTTGTGTTCCATCAGCCTCGGTCGATGGTTCACCTTGACCCTAGATACTTCTCACTGCCGTGCCCCAACTTCGAGCACGGCGTCGACACCACCCAGCAGTCCACCTCTCCCCTTTTCGAAAGGACCAAAGCTGTGAAGAGTTCTCTTCTCAAGCGCAGTCTCATCGCCGGTGCAGTGGTTGCCACTTCCGTGGCCACTTTCATCCCGACGATCTCCGCTGCGTCAGCCGCAACAGTCATTGCCGTCGCCGGCTCCGACACGACCGAAAACGTCATGAAGTCGATCATGGAGCAGGTCAGCACCGTCGACGTGCCCACCTATAACGTTCCGGTGTACTCGTTGAACCCGTTCACTGTTCCCGCCGACGACTTCTGCCCCTCGGTGGTCTACTCCCCGCAGGGCACGACCGGGCTCACTGCTCCCAACCAGGTCGCCCCGAATGGTTCCGGCGCCGGCCGTAACGCACTCCGCGATTTCGTTGCGAGTAGCAAGCGCTACACCGCTGGCGCCGAAGTGCTCAGCAGCTCGGTTGAGGCCTATGCAGTAGCAACTCCGGTGAAGGGCTGCATTGATATCGCCCGCTCGTCGGCCTACAGCTCAGGCTCGCCCGCTGCCACCAAGGGCCAGTTCTACGCCTTTGCCCTTGACGCCGTGAGTTGGGCGTCCCCCAGCTCGAAGGCTCCGTCCACGCTTTCCATCAGCGACCTGCAGAAGATCTACAACTGCACCTACACCAACTGGAACCAGGTTCCGGGTGGTTCGGATGGGCAGATCCAGCGCTACCTCCCGCAGGCTGCTTCCGGTACCCGCGCCTACTTCCTCAGTGATGTGCTGATGGGAGCGGTCACCGACTTCACCGCCAAGACCAACTGCCCGGCAGTCAAGATCCTTGACAAGAACGGCCTCGAATTCGAGGAGAATCGGGGCGACAGGATCCCCGATGCGGACCTCGAGACTGCGATCCTTCCGTACTCGGCCGGCCAGTGGGCCTATCAGGCCAACAACGCCGCCAACCCCTCGATCGACCAGCGCAAGTCATCCACTGGTGTCGTGACCGCCATCAAGGGGATCAACAACTCCGCCTTCGGCAAGACCGGTTCCGGAGACAACGTGCTGAACAACACCGGTCACGTTGCCTACAACGACATCGATGGCCGCTACCAGCTCAATGATTCTGGCTGGGCCAACGTTGACACCACCGCTGATGCGGCTGGCTACCCGATCACCGACAGCAACACCGTGCAGGAGTCGGGCAAGTCAAAGACAGCCGTCGATTTCCCGGGTGTACGTCTTGTCTACAACGTGCTCCACACCGATTCCCCGAGCTACAGCACCGCCCGCGACCTCGTCGGCTTCAACAACATCGATAGCGGCGCTAAGAGCACCCTTTGCAGCGGTGGTTTCAAAACCACCATCTCGACCTTCGGGTTCTCACCGCTCACCTCAACAGCGAACGGTGCTTCGAATCTCGCCGGTTCCAGCTGCCGTCGCTACCTGGCCTAATCAGCAATTACTAGGTCCCAGGTCGGGGTTGGCCGCAGTGGCCAACCCCGACTCGGATCAATCGAAAGGCTCTTGATGACCTCGAATTCCTCATGGCTCGAACCCAAGGTTTTGGTTCCGTCCGGTGTCGCAGTCGTGGCAGTGGCGCTTCTCATCCTGGTTCTTGTCTTCGGGGGTAACTCGGGCGACTCGGCTGGGAGCGCCTCTTCAGTCAGCTCGACCTCATCCCCAGTCGTCGACTCGGTAACGGATCCGGTGAGCGGTGCCTCAGGTCCGGTGGAACCCGGCGCGGTGCCTGCATCGGTTCCGTCGGGTCCGTACACCACGCCGACGATGCCGGTACAGGTGGACGCTCCTCCGGTTGATGGAGCGGTGGATGGCGAGGCCATCACGGTTCATGGGAGTCCGGAGCCCGGGTCGAAGCTGTACGGGGTTGAAGCGAGACTCTGCCGGGGAGATGTGGCAGTCGTCGATGACGGCATGTTCACCCCCACCCTCGGTGGAGTCTGTATCGCCAAGCCCCTTTCCGAGATTTCGGATTCGAAGGTTGCCGTCGTAGGGACCGAGCCGTTCGAAGGCCTGGACATCACGTTCAGGGTCGGTGTCGGTTCCACCACGTTCAAGACCCAGTACGACGGTCCTTCGACCATCACATGCGGGCCGAGCTCGCCATGTCAGATCGTTCTCAAACTGCAGTATCCGAAGGGATTCGGCTTCAAGGGAATCCCTGTCACCTACCGGTGATCGCGGAACTCCCCGCTGATGCTTCGCAGTGTTCACTCGCAGTACCGGAACTGTTCTCCTCGGGAGAACTGCCCGGAAACCTTCATTCGTCACACTTCAACGGTATTCATCCACTGACTGGGCGCCAGGCGCCCGAGAGAGGTCACACTCTGATGATTCGCTCCTTCCGATCCCGCCTTGTGGCGGTGTCAACGGGGGTGCTGCTCACCGCAGCAACTCTCGGGACACTCGCCCCAGTGGCCCAAGCGGAGACTGTGTCGGGCAATGTGCCGGCCACGATCACTGCCTCACCGACGACCGGGCTCGTCTCGGGCTCCACCGTCACGGTCTCAGCCACCGCCGACCTCAACTGGAACATCTATTCGCTGCGGGCTCGCCTGTGTAAGAGCTCGGCGATGATCGACAATGCAGGTGACTTCTCGCCCACGCTTGGCGGCAACTGCATCTCCGGCCCGTTGGCTGCGAACACCGACAGCGACGTCACCGTGAATACATCTGTCGGAGCTCGTAGCTCGGCGACGCTGGACTTCAATGTTGGCGCCGGGTCCACGACGTTTGCCACGCAATACGACGGCAACACGACCATTGCTTGCGGTGTCACCTCGACCACAGGTTGCAAGCTCGTCGTTGAAATGTCGGCGAATAACCTCAGTGGCCGCGTGATCTACAAGTCGTTCCCGCTCACCTACGCCCTGCCGAACGCCCCCACCGGCGTATCAGCAGTTTGGGGTAACGCCAAGGCTGTCGTTTCCTGGACCGCTTCCGCTGCCCAGACCGGTCTGCCGGCGGTGACCTCCTACACCGTGACTTCCTCGCCCGGTGGCTTCACCTGCACGACGGCGAGCACCAGCTGCGAGGTTTCGGGACTCACGAACGGAACGCCCTATACCTTCAGCGTGACCGGAACGAGCACTCTCGGTACCTCCGCTGATTCCACTGCCACCTCAGCTGTCACGCCCTCGAGCTCGGCCTACGTTGTCTCGTCGACACCGACGGCCGGTCTCTCCTCGGGAACCACTGTCGCCCAGACGGTCACCATGAGCACCGGGCAGAACCTCTATTCGGTGCGCACCCGTCTCTGTAAGGCCTCGGCCACCATCAGCAACGCCGGTGATTTCTCGCCGACGCTCGGGGGCAACTGTGTCTCCACGCCGCTTGCCAGCAACACCGACAGCGACGTCACTGTGACCACATCAGCCGGCAGTCGTGGTTCGGCCTCGCTGAGCTTCAAGGTCGGCGCCGGCACGAAGACGTTTGCCACCCAGTACGACGGCAACTCCACCATCGCCTGCGGCACCACATTCGCCAATCGTGAATCCTGCAAGCTCGTGACGGAGATCAGCTACACCACCGCCCTTGGCGTCGCGCGTGTGGTTTACGAGAGCACGGCGATCGCCTTTGCGACGGTTCCCGCCGCCCCTGGTGCTCCCACCGTGGCCATCGGCGCCACTGGTGGCTCGGCAACTGCATCCTGGACCGCTCCCGCCACTGGTGGCTCAGCGATCACGGGCTATCAGGTGACCGCCACTGGCGGCGTGAGCCCCATTGTCTTCACCGTCGGCGCTTCGACACTGTCCCAGGCGTTCGCCGGCTTGTCGAAGACCACCACCTACACATTCACGGTGAAGGCAGTGAACGGCGTGGGTTCCAGCCTCGCCTCTGCCGGTACCTCGAAGCTCGCTGCCGCTGTTCCGGCAAAGCCGGCAACGATCACGGTGGGCTCGACCGGCAACGGATCCATCACTGTGAACTACACAGCCCCGGCCACCACCGTGCCTGGCGCCCCCGTGACCGGCTACTTGGTGCAGGCGTTTGCCCCCCTTGCCACTACTGCGGCCGACACCTGCAACAACGGTGACAGCATCTTGACCTGCACGCTCACCGGGCTCACGAACGGCGTGAAGTACGAGATCCGGGTCTCCGCGAAGAACGTGGTCGGCACCGGCGTCAGCTACAACAAGGTCAAGAACGTGATCCCCGCCACGACACCGGGCAAGCCGTCGATCACGACGGTCACTGGTGGCAATGGTCAGGTCACCGTGGCCTGGTCGGCACCGCTTTCCAACGGCGGCTCGGCAGTCACCGGGTACACGGTTCAGGCCTTCAACGCCGCTGGCACCGACGCCATCGACGGCAAGACCTGCACGCCAACCGCCGCGACCGGCACCAACTGCATCGTCGCCGGCCTCACCAATGGCACCGCCTACACGTTCAAGGTGACTGCGGCGAACGCCAAGGGCAGCGGTTCGGCCTCTGATGCTTCGGCAGCAGCGACTCCGGCAACGGTACCTTCGGCTCCGGGCTCCCCGCAGGCCACCGCCAACTCCCTCAAGTCCGTCACGATCAGCTGGAGCGCCCCGAGCAGCAACGGCTCGGCGATTACCGGCTACACCGTGCAGGCCTACACATGGAACGGCAGCGTCGCCACCATCGTGACGCCGAAGAAGTGCACCACCACCTCCGCCACGACCTGCAATATCGGGGGTCTTGTCGCTGGAACCCAGTACAAGTTCAACATCACTGCTACCAACGCCAAGGGGACCAGCTCCGCTGCGACCACTGCGGCTGTGACTGCGAAGAACTAAAGGAAATTGATGAAACACCGCTCCCTCAAACGAGCGCTCGCAGTGGTGAGTGTCGCAGCTATGGCTGCGGCACTCACCGCGTTCGGCGTGGCAACTCCTTCCGAAGCTTTGGAATCGGCAACGGCCCCCTGGACCGTGTCGGTGACGCCGAACACCAGCATCACCGATGGGCAGCTCGTGTCAATCAATCTCCAGACCACGACTGCCCATCGCATCTATGAAGCGAATGCCCAGATCTGCAGACTCGGCGTTGACTACCAGCCGAGTGACGGCGATCGTCCGGCGAAGGATTTCGACGCTGGGGATCTCAACTGCCCGGCAATTCCGATCTCATCGAGCTCCGATGTGCAGACCGGCGATGCCAACCTTTACGGACCGGCCACCCAGCCGGGAGGTTCATCGTTCTCGATGTACGTCGGTAGCGGAGTTGTGGAGTGGCCGGCCGTTTCGACCGGTCGAGCGCAGCGTCTGACCTGCGACTTCGAGAATCCCTGTGCCCTCGTGGTGGAGGTGTACGGGTCAGTCGCTCCCGGTGTCGCCCGGTGGATCCCGTATGTTCAGACGCTGTCGTACCGGGTCGACGACCCGGTGGCCGGCTGCGGCGGTCCCGCTGACGGGGTGCTGAACACCGCGGCACCAGAGCGGGTCACTGATCTGTGGATCAACTGGACCCTCGATCAGTGCCGCCTCCCCGGCGCGCAGGCAGGCGCAGTATCGCGAACCAGTTTCTCTGATGAGTCCGATGCCATGAATGGATTTTCGAGTGGTGCACTCGATGTCGGCTACAGCGCAGTCGGTTATGACGCCGGACCTGCGCTCGGTCGAGGATCGCGAACCGAACCCCTCGAAGCCCGACCGTCGACAGCCGTGCCACTCGCAGTGAACGCCACCGTCGTGGCCGTGGGTAACGGTCGGCGCGGCCCGAACAGCCGAAAGATCCCGTTCACCGATGTACGTGTGACTCGCAGTCAGCTCGCCCGGATGTTCACCGGGGGTCCTCTCGAGTTCCTCGAATATGAGCGGCAGTCGTTTGCCGATCTCAACCCTCAGTTCGACGAGGCCAGCGTGTTCATCTCTGCGTCGATTCAGGTTGGTGCGTTCGCTCCCGCAGACGCGTCGTCCTGGTTCCTCACCAGCTTCCTGAAGGAAACGCAACCCGACGAATGGAAGGTTCCGGACACGAATAAATTCGGGCCCGAACGTGGCCTTACCCGAGGATCCTCAATCGCCTTCGGCATCGCAAACCCCTCGTTCAACGGTGCTGTGGACATGTTCACCGGAAACTCAGTACTCGTGAAGACCCTGCGGAGCCAGAACACCAATGACTTCGGTGGCATCTGGGTGCTCACCGATCTTGCAACTGCAAATCATCTCGGTCTGTCGGTCGCCAGTATCGAGAACGACAATGGGGTTTTCGTTGCTCCCACCCCTGAATCGATGAACGCTGCGGTCGCCACGATGAAGCCCACCGATGACGGTCGGCTGATGCCTGATCCGGCTGCATCCGTTGACAAAGATGCTGTGCAGCCCTACCCGCTCACATTCGTGGACTACGCAATCGCTCCCACCTCGAAGCTTGTCGATTCGACGTGCAAGGGACGTACTGCGTCCCAGGCGTTGCTCGGGACCTGGCTGAATTACGCGGTGAGCGAGGGCCAGAGCAAGCTCCCTGTTGGATACGCACCTCTCACTGATGACCTTCGAGCCACCGCAAGCGAGGCCATTGCCAAGATCGGTTCGGAGACTCCGGACTGTTTCGTCGAGGGAGACCCGTTGCCTGTCCTCGCACCACCGCAGGGCGGCGGATCCGGAGCTGGAGGTGGCGGCGGTATCCGCAATCCCGGAATCAATCCGACAGCCACTGGCGGTGCTGACTCGCCGAACCCTGCATCTGGAACTGTGAAACCCGAAGTTCTTGCCGCAGAGGTCCCCGAGTTCACAGCACGAACTGCGGCCAGCGCTGCAGCCGCCTTCGGGGGCATGATCCTCGTGTTCGGGCTCTTGTCGCTGATGGCCATGGCCACGACCGGTCGACTGCCCACGATGAGCTCCCTCCGATCCCGTCTGGGAGGTCTGGGACGATGACAATCGACGAACAGGTCTCGATGGTCGGTTCCATCGATGTCCTCCCACCCCATCGGGAGTTTGCTCCCAGGCCCGAAGCCACACCGATGCATCGACCGGGGGCACCCTCCGGCAAACTCCTGCTCCTGTGGGCCGCTGTGCTCGTGCTCGTGGTCGCAGTAGTTCTCATTGCTGTGGAGCCGATGTTCCAACAGCGTGAGCAGGGTTTGCTACTCAGCGACTACCGGTCTTCGATCGACAAGGCGGCCAACCAGGCCACCGGTCTCGGCGGCGTCGAAGTATCGACCACCGCGCCTGAGTTCGGTTCGCCCGTGGGCATCATGGAGATCGAGCCAATCGGACTCCAGCAGGTCATTGTCGAAGGTGCTTCGGCTCCGATCATGCAGAACGGTCCCGGCCATGTGCCCGGCACTGCGGCACCGGGTCAGCCCGGTAACAGCGTTGTCGTTGGTAGGTCGGCGCTGTTCGGCGCACCGTTCGCCGACCTCTCGAAACTTGCCGTCGACGACCTCATCGCAGTCACCACCACCCAAGGTCAGGTCGTCTATCGAGTTGCCGAAGCAGCATCGGTGCAGCTGAGCAATGCCAAGCCGGAGAGCAAGCCGGCCTTGTCGGGAACTGCTGCTACCCCGGGTGAGTACAAACCGATCCTGGAGTCCGGTCGCATCTCGATCGAGTCGCTCTACGGATCGACCACCGACGATCGACTCACGCTCGTCACCTCTGCCAGTGCCTTCCCGCTCAATTCGGCTGAAGCACGTGTGGTCATTGCCGTCATGGCGGGCAAGCCCTATGCGCCGACGCCGCAGAACGGTCGAACGAACCGCCAGACGGGTACCACCAGCGATACCTCACACTGGCCCTTTGCCCTGCTTGCGGCGCTCTGCCTCGCTGGGGCGATCGTCGGTGCGGTCCTGCTCTACCGGCGCTCCAGCGCGCGCGTGGCATATCTGCTCACGGTGCCACCGCTCTTGGTGTTTGCGGTGCTCGCCTCGGAGACACTCAGCCAGCTGCTGCCAGCCTGGTTCTGAGCTTCGACCTTCGAGCAGCAGCTCAGCGGTTCAGCAGCTCAGCAGCTCAGCGTGGAGGCCGGATCAGGCCTTCCTGCACCACGGTGACGGCAAGTTTGCCGTCGGCGGTGAAGACCTCGCCGCGAGCGAATCCGCGACCACCGGAGGCTGATGGGGTGTCCTGCGCATAGAGCAGCCACTCATCGGCTCGGAACGGTCGATGGAACCACATCGCGTGGTCAAGGCTGGCCATGAACACGTTGTCGACCGGACCGAGCGCGTGCGGCAGCAATGCCGTATCGAGCAGTGTCATGTCCGAGGCGTAGGTGAGTGCACAGGCATGCAGCACGGGGTCGTTGGGAAGGTCGCCGGTGGCCTTGAGCCAGATGCGCTGATAGGGCGGAAGTTCGCGCTCTCGGTCGGCTGGTCCCCAGTCGCAGTTACGCAGATCGAACGGGAGATCGAGTTCGAATCGATGGTCGCCGTGCTCAGCAGCGATCTCCGCCCAGCGTTCCTTGATGCCGGGCAGCGTTTCGGGTGCAGGCACGTCAGGAATGGTCGCCGAATGGTCGAAGCCGTCCTCGGGAACCTGGAACGAGGCCGACAGGCTGAAGATGGCCCGACCACTCTGGATGGCGGTGACCCGACGGGTGGTGAACGACAGGCCGTCGCGGATTCGCTGCACGTCGTAGAGGATCGGGATGCGGGCATCGCCCGGACGCAGGAAGTACGCGTGCAGAGAATGCACACGGGTTTCGGTTTCGACCGTGCGGGCGGCGGCCACGAGCGCCTGCCCGGCGACCTGACCGCCGAACACGCGCTGGCGATCAGCATGGGGGCTACTGCCCCGGAAGATGTTGAGTTCGATCTCCTCGAGGTCGAGGAGGTTCAGAAGTGCGTCGACGGCGGCCTGAGTCACCCGACCAATCTCCCACATCAGCACGCACCCGCGCACCGATGCTGCCACTCGCGTATGAGTCGGGAAACTAGGGTCCGGTGTATGGCACAGAACTTCCCCGAAGGATTCCGTTGGGGCACCGCCACGGCGGCGCATCAGGTCGAAGGTGGCAACTGGAACAACGACTGGTGGGCATGGGAGCACGCCGAGGGTTCCCCCTGCGAGGAACCCAGTGGCGACGCTGTGGATCAGTGGCATCTCTATGAGCAGGACATCGCGCTCTGCGCGGCACTCGGCTTCGACAACTACCGCTTCTCCATCGAATGGTCGCGTATCGAACCCGAGCCCGGCTTGTTCTCACGCGTTGCACTCGACCACTACCGACGCGTCTGCGCGGCCTGTCATGCCCACGGCATGGAACCAGTGGTCACCTTCCATCACTTCACCACGCCGCGCTGGGTGGTGGCCGAGGGTGGCTGGCATACGGCCAGCACTGTTGATCGGTTCCTGCGCTTCAGCGAAGTGGCAGTGGGCGCGCTCGGTGATCTCATCGGTCGCGCCTGCACCATCAATGAACCCAACATCGTGGCGATGATCGGCTATCAGATGGCGTTCTTCCCGCCCGGGGTGAGCGATCTCGATCAATACCGTCGGGCCACCGACAACTTCATCGCTGCCCACCAGCGGGTCGTGCCGATCCTGCGCGGTGGTCCCGGCGACTTCCCGGTGGGGCTCACCTTGTCCATGGCCGATCATCAGGCTGTTCCGGCCGACGATCCCGATGCGCTCTCCGCACTCGATGCGCTGCGCCGTGACATGGAGGACCAGTACCTCGACGTCTGCACCGGTGATGACTTTCTCGGCGTGCAGACCTACAGCCGCACCCGGGTGGGTCCCAAGGGTGTGATCGGCGGCGAGCCCGGCTACGACATCCTGGAGATGGGCTACGAGTTCTACCCGGAGGCGCTCGAGGCCTGCATTCGTCGGGCATGGGACTACACCGGTGGTTCCATCCCGTTGCTCGTCACCGAGAACGGCATCGGCACCCACGACGACGGTCAGCGTCGTCGCTATGTCACGACCGCGCTCGAGGGCGTGCTCGCCTGTCTCGCCGACGGCATCGATGTGCGCGGCTACACGTACTGGAGCCTGCTCGACAACTTCGAATGGTGCTTCGGCTATCGCCCACGCTTCGGCATCATCGATGTCGACCGCAGCACCCAGCGTCGCATCGTGAAGCCCAGTGGCGAATGGCTCGGGCGTGTTGCCCGCGCGAATGCCCTCATCGAGTGAACCGCGCTGATTTTTGTGGATCACTGCCAGCGGTAGTGTGGTCATGCTCCAACGGGGCGAGCATCGCCGGCCGCCCCCGGTCGGCAGGAGAGGTACGCCAATGAGTTCTGACGCTCCTGCAGAGCATGTGATCACTCCGATGCCCGAACCCAAGGGTCGCATCGGACACATCGTCGGACTCGTGCGCACCAAGGGTCTTCGCTACTCGCTCGTTGCCGCGGTGAACGTTGTTGTCGGTCAGGGGCTGCTGTTCACCCTGCAGCATTGGTGGCAACCGAATGTTGCGAATGTGATCTCGGTGTCGCTCTCCTCGGTTCCGGCCTATTACATGAACCGCTCGTGGGTCTGGGGCAAGAGCGGGAAGAGCCATCTGCGCAAGGAGGTCGCTCCGTTCTGGGCCTTCACCGTTCTGGGTCTGGTGCTCTCCACGATCGCGATCACGGTCGTGCAGGACCACACGACCAACAAGTTCCTGATTCTGGGAACACAGTTGTTCGTGTGGGGTGTCCTCTGGGTGGTTCGATTCTTCGTACTCGACAAGTTGTTCCATGTCGAGGTCTATGAGGACGACACCCCGGACATCGACTGAGCGCAAACCGACACCGACAGGACTCCGATGAATCCCACTCTCCAACATGCCGCCGAAGCTGCTCGCGGCTTCATGCCTCCCGATGAAGGTCTGGCGCTGCACGACGCCGCGGCCACTGTGCCTGTTGGTGGTTCGCCCATGCTCGAGATCGGCAGTTACTGCGGCAAGTCCGGGATCTACCTCGGTGCCGCGGCGCAAGAGCGCGCCACGGTGTTGTTCGCTCTCGACCATCACCGTGGCTCCGAGGAGAACCAGCCGGGTTGGGAATGGCATGAACCCGACCTCGTCGATCCGGCCGTTGGTCGCATCGACACCCTGCCGAATTTCCGCCGCACAATTTTCGACGCCGGCCTCGAGGGAACAGTCATTGCGGTCGTCGGCGATTCACCCACACTGGGTCGCCATTGGCAGATCCCGTTGTCGTTCCTGTTCATCGACGGCGGTCATGGTTCCGAACCGGCCCATCGTGATTTTGAACTCTGGACCCCATGGGTCGAGCGCGGTGGGCTGCTTGCCATTCACGACGTGTTCCCGGACCCGGCCGACGGTGGGCGCCCACCGTTCGAGATCTACTGCCGGGCCATCGAGTCGGGTGATTTCGTCGATGTGTCAGCCACCGGCTCGTTGCGGGTGCTGCGCCGGGTGCACGACTGATCGGTCGGCATGCTCAGTCGGCGTGGTCGTCGATCGGGGTGTCGGTGTCGAGGTCGACCAAGGGCGGAAGCGCGTGGTGGTCGATGAACAGACCAGAGGCTGCCGAGGTTCGGCTGAGCGCATCGGCGGCGAGAATGACCGCAGCGTCGGTGTAGGTGGTGCGTTCGTCGCCGGGGAAATGCACCTCATCGGGGAACACGATGCCGGTCCAGTAATGGCCGTCATGATCACGGAGTTTCTGGGCCCAGGAGAACATCTGCAGCGCGATGTCGCGATTGCCGACCGAGAGTTCGGCGATGAGGCATTCGCAGGTCTCGGCAGCCGTGACCCATGGGCGGTCGCTCACGCAACGAATGCCACGATCCTCGACGAGGAACGTGTTGCGTCGTGAGGCGAGCCGTTCACGGCCCTCCTCATCGGTAAGTACGCCGCCGAGCACCGGGTAGTACCAATCCATGGCCCAGCGGGCTTTGGGGGCGAACGCGTCGGGGGCGGAACCGAGACAATGGGAGCGCACGATCTGGGCCAGACGGGAAACGCTGAGTTCCCAGTCGGGTCGCTCATGGCCGAGCAGATTGGCGATGGCCACGGCGCAGCGAAGGCTGTGACAGATGCTTGATGAACCCGTGAGCAATGCGAATGACCACGGCGTGCCATCGGCATGACGGGCCCAGAGGATCTCGCCCCGGGGAGTCTGCAGATCAAGAACGAAATCGATCGCCTTCTCGACAGTTGGCCACATCGACTCCACGAACACGAGGTCGCAACTCAGCAGCCAGTGATGCCAGACGCCGGCTGCGATGTAGGCGATGGTGTTGGCGTCGAGCTTGTCCTGTTCGATGGAATCGGCGAGGTAGTACTGATGCCAGGAACCGTCTTCGCGCTGCACATCAACCAACCACTGATAGGCCCGAAGCGCTTCGTCGGTGAGGCCGGCAAGATCGAGCGCCATCGCAGCTTCGACATGGTTCCAGGGGTCGGCATGGCCGCCCGGGAACCACTGGATCATGCCGTTGGGCAGCTGCCACGAAGCGATGGCCTCGGCGGTCTCGCGGACCTGCTCTGCGGTGATGATGCCTTCGACGGAGGGGATGATGGTCATGCGGAGGCTCCCACGGTGGCGGTCCGACGGGTGGACGAGCCGGTGACCGGCTTGGTGGCGTAGACCACGAGTGATTTACCGAGCACCGGGTTGAGCAGACGTTCGGTGGTGCGGGTGATTGCCGGTGCGGTCATGATGTCCCACTCGAGCAGCTTGGTGTACTGCTTCACGAGGGGATTGCTGCTGTTGGTGGGCCCAACTGCACAGCGCAACCACCAATAGGGCGCATGGAGGGCGTGGGCCCGATGGGAAACGGTGGGGTTGAGGCCGGCGGTGCGCATCTTGTCGCGCAATTCGGATTCCGAGTAGATGCGCACATGCCCGCCGACCACGAAAGGAGCGTGGTATTCGTCGGAGAGCTTCCAGCAGATCTTCTCGGGCAGTTCGGCCGGGATGGTGATGGCAATGGTGCCGCCGGGGCGCAGTACCCGGGTGAGTTCGTCGAGGGCGGCCATGTCATCGGGGACATGCTCCATGACCTCCGACGCGATGATGCGATCGAAGGCGCCATCGGCGAACGGAAGCTGCGTGCCATCGCCGTTGACCGAGGTGCATGACAGTCCCGGGGCGATCTCGCCGGCCTCACGCATGGCGTCGGCGGTGTTCACCACCTGCACGAGTTCGGGATAGGCCATATCGCAGGCAACCACGGTGCTGCCCCGACGCAATGCTTCGAAGGCATGGCGGCCGAATCCACAACCGAGATCGAGCAGGCGATCGCCGGCCTGCAGGCCGAGTCGGTCGTAGTCGGCGGTGAGCATGGCTCAGGCCCCGGTCTTCGGGAGTCGGGAGTGCTGATAGCGCGGAGCCGCGCCCGCGCCACCAGGACGGCGGGCCTGGATGGCGGCGGTCTCGGCCAGAAGTGCCCGGTAGTGCTCGACGGTGCCGACTGCCGTGTGGCGCCAGGTCCAGCGTTCGATCACGCGTTGGCGGCCGGCGGCACCGATGCGATCACGCAGTGCTTCGTCGTCGAGGGCCATGGCGATCTTGGCGGCCAAGGCCTCGCTGTCGCCCGGGGGAACGCACAGCGCAGTGTCGTTATCGGCACCAACGACCTCGGGGAGAGCTCCGCCAGTGGTGGCCACCAGCGGCACACCGCAGCTCATGGCCTCGATCGCCGGCAGGGAGAACCCCTCATAGAGCGAAGGGACAACAGCGAGCTGTGCTTCGGAATACAGCTCGATGATGCGCTCCTCGGGAACGCCGGTGATGAACGTGACGGCGTCGCGCAGACCCAGTTCGTCGATGATGCGGGCCGAGGGGCCGCCCTCTTTGAGGCGCCCGATGACGACCAGTTCGATATGACGTTCGGTGCGGAGCTTGGCCACGGCCTCGAGCAGATAGCGCAGGCCCTTCATGGTGACGTCAGCGCTGGCGGTGGTGATGAGACGGCCGGGCACTCGCTTCACATGGGGCTGCGGCTTGAAGAGTTCCTGATCGACGCCGACCGGCACCACATGTAGACGATCGAGCGGAACGTTCTGATCGGCGTGGATGTCCTTCAGGGAGTTCTGCGACACGGTGATGACCCGCGGCATGCGTGAGGCCACGCGGGTCTGCATCTTGGTGAAGCCGTACCAACGACCCTTCGAGAACCGCTTGAAGGCGGTCTCGGCGTGTTCCATCTCGAGACGGCGATCGACAGTGATGGGATGGTGGATGGTGGCGAGCACTGGGAGGCCAACTCGTTCCATGGCCAGCAGTCCGTAACCGAGACACTGGTTGTCCTGAACGAGATCGAACTCATTGACCCGGCGGCGCAGATGTTGGAACGCGCGCACGCTGAAGGCGAGCGGCTCGGGGAAGCTGCCTCCCATGAAGGAGCTGACCTCGACGAGATCGCCGAGGCTCTTGATCTCCCAGGGGCCGGGCAGGCGCATCGGATACTGGTCGTTGTAGATGTCGAGACTGGGTAGGTCGATGAGCGGCACCCGGGGGTCGACGATCGGATACGGCTGCCCGCTGAGCACCTCGACCTCGTGCCCGAGATCGAGCAGGGCCTTGGTGAGATGGCGGGTATAGACCCCCTGGCCGCCCACATGGGGCTTGCCACGGTAGGTCAGGAACGCGATGCGCAGCGGAAGATCGCCGTCAGCAGCGGTGCGTCCCGAGGTTCGGGGGGCATCTGCGGTGGGGGACATGAGTCGTCAAGTCTCCCCGCCCACCCTGTACGGGTCAAGATGAGAGGGAGTCAGATGACCGTCGCCGCCCCGGGACCGGGCGTCCGAGCGCCAGCCACCAGGCCAGCGCCACGAGCAGCGCTGAGGCCCCCACCATGGGATTCGGGCCCATCCGGGTGGCAATGGTGTCCCCTGAGCGCATCCCGACCTCATGCTCCAGGACGGCTCGTTCGGAGATGCCGGTGCGGTCGATCAATCGCCCAGCGGGGTTGACGATCGCGCTGAACCCGGTCGGGGCGGCCTGCAGCACCCAGCGGTCGTTCTCGATGGCCCGGAGCCTGCTGGAGGCCACCTGCTGGGACTGGACCTCGGTGAGCCAGTAGCTCGAACCGTTGGTCGGATTGAGCAGGATCTCCCCGCCGTGGAGCACGCCATCGCGGCCGCGGTTGGTGAAGAAGATCTCCCAGGAGATCGCCACGGCGAGCGATCCGGCTGGGGTGTGCAGCACTGCCGGGCCGGTTCCGGCGCGGGCATCACGCACCGGCAGTCCGCTGTTCGAACCCCCCGCCCATTCGATGAACGAGCGCATCGGCACGTATTCGCCGAACGGCACGCGGCGAACCTTCTCGTAACGCTCACCTTCGGAACCATCGGGCAGGTACACCTGGGCGACATTGGTGAATGTGTGAGCGTCGACGCCTTCAGTCACCCCGGCGACGAGAGTTGTGTCGAGTTTTTCGGCAAGAGCCGAGAGGGCCGCGCCCTGCAGATTCGCTCCGATCGGCCCCTCGACATCGACGACGTTCTCGGGCCACACCACGAGATCCACAGGAGTGTGGACATCGGCGCTGGCATCGAGATGACGACGGAACACCGCCAGGGAATCGGAGGTGGCGGCGTGGGTGCCCTGCGGTCCACCGCCCTGCACCACCGCAGCCCGGATCACCCGCACCTCATCACCCCTTGGTGCCACCATGGCGAATCCCCAAAGGGCAACGACGAATGCCAGTGCGCCGCATGCGACGACCCACCGACGTTCCCACGCCGCCGAGAGCGACACGCCCACAAGCGCCACAGCGAACACCACGCCGATTGCGCACAGCACCCGGGCGATCTGACCGAGCGGCGCGGCGGCTTGGCTCATTGCCGTGGTGGCTAGTGGCACGCCGCCGAACGGAAGGGTCCAGCGGGTGATCTCGGCGAGGGTGAATGCGGCCGGCACGGCGATCCATCGGATCCAACTACGCGAGGCCTGACCTGGCACCGCGACGCCGGCGAGGCCGACCATGGCGGCGTAGACGATGACGGCGATCGGATACCCGACGGCGGTGAGTTCGACCATCCAGAGCATGGTGGGGGCGAACCAGGCCACCGCCATGAGAAAGGACCGCAGGAAGCGGGCCCGGGGCCGGGCGCCGGCGAGAAGCTGATCCCAGATGGCGACACCGATGAATGCCGCCGGCCACCATCCGAACGGCGGAACCGAAGCTGCCAGCAGCAACCCAGCGAGGATCGCCAGCGCTGGACCGCGCACGCGCGTTCCCATCAGTTGCCGTTCGAAACCTTCAGGCGGGGCGGCAGCAGACGGTCGGCGATGGTTTCGTAGGTCTGAGCCTCGGCCTGAACGGTCCGGGTGCCGGAGCGTTCGAACACGAGGGTGATCGCAATGGACTGACCGACTCGAAGCGGTTCGACGAGGCCGCTCAGCAGGAGCTGATCGCCACCGGGCTGCATGCGCAGATCGCCGAATCCGGGGACATCGAGACGATCAACGGTGACGGGGTGACCAACGGTCTGGGTGCCGTCGCTGGGCTGGGAGGTCTGCCACTGTTGAAGCACCACGGTGGCCGCGGCGGGGGTAGATGCGCTGAGCAGTACGTCCGAGCCGCCGCCGTTATGCAGCCAGACGTACGCCGCGGTCGGGTCGCCCTCGGATGCCACGAGCGGGGTGCGGACCTCGATGGCCACCGGAGGCTTGGAGAAGGGATGGATGATGGCGACGAACACGAGGAGGCCGGCACAGAACAGCACCACCAGCACGGGCGCGGCGCGCCGGATTCGGGCGTAGATGTCGGTGCGGGGCGCGGGCACGGGTGTTGGCGGTTCGGGCGTAGTCATGGGGTCTTTCGGTGATGGCGAGGTGTGTGCATCCTTGTCCCGATCGCGACCGGAGGTCAGATCGGACGGCACCGATTCGCTCAGAGATCGAGCGCGGTGAGCCACTCTCCGAGTGGTTCGAGCAACACCGGCCCGAGATGATGGCCACCCTCGACATCAACCCAGGTGACCTCCGCCCCCGAGCGTTCGAGGAACTTCGCGGCGGCGCGGCCGCGGGTTTGTTCGACCTGGGCGTCATGGCGACCGTGCACGATGAGTGCCTGGATGCCCTCGACACGCGTGGCGTCGATCTCATCTCGATGCAGCAGGTACGGCGAGATCGCCGCGATCGCCCGAGGTCGGATGGAGACGGTGCGATCGAGTGCGACGTTAAGTGCCAGCGCGCCGCCCTGGGAGAATCCGCCGAGCACGAGGCGGTCGGGGGTCAGCCCGCTGGCCTCGAGTGCGGCGGACATCGCCAGGTCAACCGCATGGATGCTCGCTGTGACCTCGGCGAGATCAGGTCCGTTCTCGTCGACGTGGTACCAGCAGAGGTTCTCCTCGTGCTCGATCCGCGGTCGTGGTGACACGATCCGCCAACTGGCTTCTGGGTCGAACATCATCGCCCGGGACAGGAAGCGCTCGGGGCGGTCTCCGAACCCGGGAAGCAGGAAGAGCATGCGGTCGGCATCCTCGGGCCCGCTGAGAACGAGTTCGAGAGGTTCTGATTCTGACGGGGCGCTCATATCCGCCCGAAACTATCGGGGATGGCTGCTTCGGGAAGCCCGCTCAGGGACGAGAAATTCACCGAAGCCTGAGGCAACAAAGCTTGCACAGCCAAGCTTGGAACAGCCAAGCCTGGGTTAGGGCAGGCGGGCGGCGGCGACCGATGCGCCGGTCCACCACCAGATGCTGTCGTAGCGCACCGAGCCACCGCCATTGGGGGCGTGGATCATCATGCCGTCGCCCAGGTACAGGCCGACGTGGTCAGGAGCGCCGCCGCCGAATCCCCAATTGAAGACGAGGTCGCCGGGCTGCAGTTGATCCATTGGGATGTGGATCGTGGTGGCCCACTGGGCACCGCTGTAGTGCGGCAGTTCGATGCCGGCCTGGAGGTAGACCCATCGGGTGAAACCGGAACAATCGAAGGCGTAGGGGCCGGCGGAGCCATAGGAGTAGGGGGCACCGAGCTTGGACCGTGCTGCGGCGATTGCGGTTGCGATCGCTTCCTGACGGGGATCGGGGGCAGGAGCAACTGGTTCAGCCGCGGCGGGCGTTGCGGGCGTTGCGGACGTTGCGAGAACGGGTGTCACGAGGGCTGGGGCTTCGATGAGTGGGGCCACGATCATCGGCTCAGCGCCGGGCTGGTGCAGAGCGGTACCGCTCCCGGGGCTGGCGAGAACGATGGGCGCATCGGTGGTGAGTACTGCCGCAGGGGTGTACTCGCCGGTGACCGATCGGGCGCTGGCGGCCGGCGCTGCAGCAAGCGCGCAGCTGAACGCAGCAATGACAGCGAAGACACGGAACGCCCCGGAGATCCGGCGACGGATCAGGGTCTGCGGCCAGTTCGGCAGCTGAAGGAGGAGGTGCGCTCTCATTGTTGCGAAAGTGTTGCAGTTTCATCGCAGGAATGCAACGCAATCCGTAACATTTCGAGTGATTCCGTAATATTTGGAACTGATCGACTGGGTTTTCCCCGGTCGTGATCAAGGCCTCAATCAGCGTGGAAATACGTCAAAAGCCCTGTTCAGCGAGGTCAAGTGCGGCTTTGCGACCCTGACGGATACACGCCGGGATCCCCAGGCCTTCATGGGCCGCTCCAGCAACTGTGAGCCCAGCGGAACCGGCCATGAGTTCGTCATGAAGAGCTCGCACCCGGCCCAGATGTCCGGCCCGGAACTGCGGGAGGGCATCGTTCCATCGGGTGATCCGGCACGCAACGAACGGTTCGTCGAGTCCCATGGTCGTGCCGAGGTCATGGTGGATCGCCGCCGCAAGGGCGTGGTCATCGAGTTCGAGCGCAGCGGTGTCGCCATGCCGACCGGCCGAAACTCGCAGGATGGCGACGTCGGGATCAGCGAGATGCGCCCATTTCGAGGAGGCCCATGAACATGCGGTGAGTGCTGGCAGTCGGTCGGTGAGCGCGACGAGGAATCCGCTGCCGTCGAGATCGCACCCAAGGGCGTGGCGCTGAACCGCCACGGTGATCATGGCCACCGAGGCGTACTCGAGTCGGGCCAGATCGGCGGCTCCCTGCGGCGCATGTTCGGCGAGGAGCCCAGCGGCAGGTGCCGCGGGAAGGGCCAGTACGACGGCATCGGCAGCGACGGCGCCGCTCGGTGTTTCCATGAGCCACTGCCCATCGGAGTGATGGAGTCCGGTGACGGGGGCCGATAACCGAACCTCGCCGCCCAGTTCGAGGATCCGGGTATGCAGCGTGTCGGTGAGCAGTTGGGTGCCACCGGATAGACCGTTGAACACCGGGGCGGCTGGGTCAGCACCGGCAGCACGGGCCGTTTCGAGTTGCCTGCGCAACGAGACGATGAGGCTGGGGTGGATCCGGGCCGCCGAGGCAAGTTGGCCCGCTCCCGCGGCAAGACTGAGTTTGTCGGCATCACCGGCGTTGACCCCGGCGAGTAGCGGTGCGACGAGACGCTCGAACACCTCGTCGCCGAGTCGCGAGCGAATGAGCCAGCCCACCGACTGATCGTCGACGCCATCGGGATCCGGGCCGGGTGGACCATCGATCCACTCGGTGCGATCGAGATCAAGAGCGGCGCGGGCCACACCGTCGGGGCTGATGATCCCCGACGCAGCGAGCGCCTCGAGATCAGTCGGCACGCCGAGAACGAGACCGCCCGGAAGTCGGTGGAGCCCGCCTCTCGTCCAGACACCCGCACTCGAGCTGACCGGCGAGGTGAGCAGATGTGCGAGACCGAGTTCACGGCACAGATCGACGGCATCGGGAACCCGGGCCAGAAACGCATCGGCTCCGCAGTCGACGGTGTGGCCGGCGAACTCGCCTGATTGGATTCGTCCGCCGACTCGCGCTGTGGCCTCGAGCACCGTGACGTTGCGCGACGAGCGACCGCCCGGTGCTGTTGCATCAGCGAGCAGCGAATATGCGGCCGTGAGCCCTGCGATGCCGGCCCCGATGACGACGACATGCGGGCTCATGGGCAGCGGCATCTCCGGGTTATTCGCCGAGACCGGCGGTGGCGATGACCTGACGAGCCAATGCCGCCATCACCGTGGGTTCATCGTTGAGTGATCGGGTGCGGGAGAACGCCAGACCGAGTTCCGACGCGAGGTGGGCCGCTTCGATATCGAGGTCGTAGAGCACCTCGAGGTGATCGGCGGTGAAGCCCTGGGCGCAGACCACCACGCCATCCGTGGCATTCGTGTCGGCCAGTTCCCGCATGACATCGAGGATGTCGGGACCGCGCCAGGGTTCGGGAGTGCGGCCGGCACTCTGCCAGGCCAGACCCCAGTCGGCGAGACCGAGTCGCTCGGCCACGTTGGCCGCGCTGGCACCGAGTTCATCGGGGTAGGGGTCATCGACCAACACCCGCTCGGGCAGCGAGTGGGCGGTGAACAGCACCTTGTGGCGTTCGGGTTGGCCGACGCGGGCTGTGGCCACGGCGTCGGTGAGGAAGTCGAGGTAGGCAGGTTCGAGATGCCAGTTGGTGATCTCGTGCACGGTGAGTCCGACCTCGGCGCCGGCCTCGGTCGCGCGGCGCTGATATTCGCCCACGCTGAATCCCGAGAAGTGCGGAGCGAGAACAAGTCCGACGGCTTCGGTGATGCCCTCGGCGGCCAACTCGGCCACCGCGTCCTCGATGAACGGAGCGGCATGCTTCTGACCGAGCACCACCCGCCACCGACCGGGCATTGCGGCTTCGAGTCCGGCTTCGAGCGCTGCTCGCTGGGCTTCGGTCCGCTGGGCCAGAGGGGAGATACCGCCGATGGCGTCGTAGCGACTGATGAGATCGGCGAGTTGCTCGGGAGTGGGCGGACGACCCCGACGGATATGCACGTAATAGGGCTCGATCTCGGCCGGCGAACGCGGTGTCCCATAGGCCATCACGATCAGGCCGATACGGGATTCGGTGGGGCTCATGAAGCGTTGACCTCCGGAGAAATGGTGCCGTCGCAGCGGCCTTCGGTGTGCACGAGTTCAACGACGCGCTCGAGCACGCCGGGATCGGTTTCGGGCATGACCCCGTGACCGAGATTGAAGATATGGCCCGGGTGCCCGGCGTTGCGACGCAGCACATCGCGGGTGGCTTCCGCCGTGACCTCCCATGGGGCGAAGCACAGGGCCGGGTCGAGGTTCCCCTGCAGCGCGGTTCCTGCCGGCACGCGGGTACGGGCCACGTCGAGAGGTACGCGCCAGTCGACGCCCACCACGTCGGCGCCGGCACTGGCCATGAGTCCGAGCAGTTCGCCCGTGCCCACGCCGAAGTGAATGCGCGGGACGCCGAGATCGGCGACGCCCTCGAACACCCGGCGACTATGGGGGAGCACGAAGCGCTCGTAGTCGGGTGGGGCAAGTGCCCCGGCCCAGGAATCAAAGATCTGCAGGGCCACTGCGCCATTGTCGATCTGCGATCGAAGCGAGACGATTGCCATCTCGGCGAGTCGCTCCATGAGCGCGTGCCACAGCGTGGGGTCGCCGTGCATCATCGCCTTGGTGCGCGTGTAGGTGCGCGAGGGCCGGCCCTCGATCAGATAACTGGCCACGGTGAACGGAGCCCCGGCGAACCCGATGAGCGGCACCGTGAGCTCACGGGCGAGGATGCGCACTGTTTCGAGCACATAGGGCGTATCGATCTCGGGCTCGAGCGGCCGGAGGCGCTGGAGATCGGCTGTGCGTTCGAAAGGTTGCTCGACCACCGGGCCGACGCCGGGGGCCACATCGACGCCGAAGCCGATCGCTGCGGCCGGCACGACGATGTCCGAATAGAGAATGGCGGCGTCGACTCCATAGCGACGAACCGGCTGCAACGTGATCTCGGCGGAAAGTTCCGGGTCGGCGATGGCCTCGAGGATGCTGCCGACGCCACGGATCGATCGATACTCGGGCAGGGATCGTCCGGCCTGACGCATGAACCACACCGGCACCCGATCGCCGGGGCCACCGGGGATGCCCCGACAGGCCCGCAGGAATGCCGGTAGTGCAGCGGGGGAGTCGGGGGCGGTCGGCTCAGAAGGGTTCGGCTCAGAAGGGTTCGGCACGGCGCCACGCTACCGACCGGCCCACCGCAGTGAGAATCCGACGGTCGTCTGGGGGAGCGGTTGCAGCCGCGGGTAGCATTGCCGATCCCCATCGGCGGGTCCGCAGCGTCTTCGAAACGGCGTGGCGGTGCCCTCGTTGGCCCAACCCCGTCCCGAGGCAGCCCATGGCTCCACACCCCGATCTCATCGCCGAACAGGCCTACATCGACGAGGCCTACGCGTGTCTGGACGCCTCACGAGTAGCAGCGAGCCGACTCACCTCGATGGTCGAGGTCGGTCGTGGCGGCACCGAGCAGGCCCGGTTCGAGCGCGAGGTCATCTACGACACCGTCGTGAACCGACTCACCCAACTGCAGCTCGGTGATGCCGCGTTGTGCTTCGGCCGGATCGATCGGGAACTCGATCGCGACATTGCGAGCGAGCCCGGGCAGCACGGTGGATTCGCGGTTCCCACGCTCGGCGACCTCGACGGTCCCGGTGTCGAGAGCTTCTACATCGGCCGTATTGCTGTTTCGAACAGCGATCAGGACCCAGTGATCGTTGATTGGCGTGCTCCGATCGCCGAACCGTTCTACCGGGCCACCGGCCGCCAGCCCATGGGACTCGCGCGGCGACGCCATTTCGCCACCCGCGGTCGACAACTGCTCGGTATCGAGGACGAGCTCTTCGGTGACACGTTGGCGAGCTTGGGCATGCCGCCGAGTGATGAGGCTCCGGTGGTCGCCGGTCAGGGTGCGTTGTTCTCCGCGCTCGAAACTGCGCGCACCGGTCGACTCGGAGACATCGTCGCCACCATTCAGGGCGAACAGGACGAGATCATCCGGGCGCCGCTGCCCGGTGTGCTGGTCGTGCAGGGTGGCCCCGGGACCGGCAAGACCGTTGTCGCCCTCCATCGTGCGGCGTATCTGCTCTACACCCACCGGTTCCCGCTCGAGGGCCAGGGTGTGCTCGTCATCGGTCCGAACCGTCTGTTCCTCGGCTACATCGAACAGGTGCTCCCTTCGCTGGGCGAAGCGGGTGTCGAACTGGCGGTGCTCGCCGATCTCGTCCCCGACATCAGCATCCGTTCCTACGACAAGGGATTGACGGCCCGCGTCAAGGGCGACCCGCGCATGGTTCGGTTCTTGGAGCGGGCATTACGCGATCGTGAGCGTCCGCTGCGAAGCGATCTCGTGGTGGGCTACGGACTGCAACGGCTCACGCTGCGGCGCGAACGAAGCCTCGAGATCATCCGCGATGCCCGTCGCCGCTATCGCAGGCACAACGGAGCCCGCCGCTTCGTCGAGAACGAGGTCTTCGCCGAACTCGCTCTCTCGTCGCGCGACGAGATTCCGGCTTCAGAGGTGCGCGAGCGACTCCGCCGCGATCCTGTCGTTCGCGAAGCGCTGGAATGGATGTGGCCGATCCTCACGCCCCAACAGTTCATCCATGATCTCTTCGGAGCCAAGGGTCTGCTGCGTCACGCGGCTGAAGGGGTGTTCAGCGACGCGGAGTGGTCAGCGCTGCAGCGGCCGTGGTCGGAGACCCTTCGCGAGGTCCCTTGGACCCATGAGGATGCCCCGTTGCTCGATGAGGCCCGGGCGCTGCTCGGCCCGAAGCCGCGCCGTCGACGCCCCGGTGAGAGCACCGATGACGACGAGATCCGCACCTACGGACACATCGTGGTCGATGAGGCCCAGGATCTCTCTCCGATGCAGCTACGCATGCTCGAGCGTCGTTCGCTCAACGGCTCGATGACGATTGTGGGTGACATCGCGCAGGCCACTGGCCAGTGGGCGCACAGTTCGTGGCAGGAGATCCTCGATCGACTTCCGGCCCGGCGCCCGCCTCACCGCGCCGAACTCACGTTGGGCTACCGCCTGCCCGCGCCCATCATGGCGCTGGCTGCCAGGGTGCTGCGTCACGCGGCGCCCGATCTCCTGCCTCCCCGCTCGGTTCGTGAGGACGGCTCTGAGCCGGTCATCTCCCGCGCTGCTCCCGGGTATCTCGCTCGTGCAGTTGCCGAGATCACCATGATCGAACGGGCCGAGGTCGATCCCGGCCAGGTGGCCATCATCTGCCCGCCATCGATCATCGATGAGCTCTGCGATGCGCTCGATGTCGCCGGCATCGCCTATGGCCGGGCCACGCGTAACGGGCTTGAGCATCGGGTCACTGTGGTTGAGGTCGGGTTGGTGAAGGGCCTTGAGGTCGACGCCGCCATCGTGGTCGAACCGGCCCTCATGGTGGCTGAGCAGGCCCAGGGCGATCGTGCGCTCTACGTTGCGCTCACCCGGGCCACGAAGCGATTGGCCGTGGTGCATGAAGCGCCACTGCCGCCGTCGTTGCTGCCCTAGAGCGCGCTCACCAGGATGCGGGTGCTGGCGAACTCGTCGATCTCGACGAGCTGACCATCGATCTCAACCGTGGTGCCATCGGCGCCTGCAGGGCCCGATGTGGCGATGACTGTTCCCTTATGGCCGGGCAGCAGCGAGGAGCGTTCAAGGAATTCGAGAAGGCCCGGCGTGAATTCGAGTTCCTCCGGAATGCGCGACACCACGAACTCGGCACCGATGAGGAGCTGGTCAAGACTGACCGTGTCGGGTGCGTTGTAATCGGTGCCCGGGATGGGGTTGCCGTGCGGACAGGTGGTGGGATCGCCGAGGGCGCGGGTCATTGCGGCTTCGACCGTGGGGGAGATGACGTGCTCCCAGCGGCCGGCTTCGACATGGGCATCGGCCCAGGAGAGCCCGAGCATGTCGGTGAGGAATCTTTCGGCCAGACGATGGCGACGCACCACGGTCTCGGCGAGTGTGAGGCCATCCTCGGTGAGTCGGATGCTGCCGGCGTCGATGGTGACGATCCCGGACTTCTCCATCCGTTTGATCATCTCGGAGACCGCTGGTCGCGAGACGTCGAGTCGTTCGGCGATGCGGGCCTGAATGACGGCGACATCGTCCTCGCGCAACTCGAAGATGGCTTCGCAGTACTCCTCGAAGGCCGGATGCCATTCACGCTGGGTCTGGGGCGCCATGGCACAGAGTCTACGGGAGCAGGGCGTCAGGCAACCCGGCGCGTGCAGACGCCCGATGTTCAGCTGTGCGCCCGATGTTCAGCTGTTCGTAGTTGTCAGGCTCTTCCGAGCACCCGGTCGACTGCGATCTCGATCACGACCCGGTCATCGCGCACCTTGGGTTGGCGATAGCGCCCGGCGTATCGCTCCACAGCGATCGCAACACGTTCGGGATCGGAGGTGACGGTTGCTCGTCCCTCCATGGTGAGCCAACGGCCGCCATCGACCTGACACACCGCGGCCGGACTGCCTTGAGCTTGGGCCACATTGCGGGCTTTGCGACTGCCGGCCCAGGTGATGACCCGTACCAGTTGTTCCTCGGGGTCCCAGGTGAATCCAACGGCCACCACATGCGGCGTACCGTCGGCCCGCATGGTGGTGAGCGTGGCGAGATGTCGCTCGGTGACGAAGGTGACGACCTCGTCGGCGAGGTCGGAAGGATCATGGGCCATCAGGTCACTCCGAGGAGATGGCGCGCAGCACGTCGAGACGAGCGGCGCGGCGGGCGGGATAGAGCGCGGCGCCCACGCCGGCGAGGGCGGCGATGATCACGATGGTGACCAACTGCGCCCACGGAACGGCGAAGCTCGTGATGCCCTCGTCATACAGGGCTTGGACGAGTGCCCAACCGAACACCAGGCCGATACCGAGACCGATGATGGTGCCGATGAGGCTGATGATGACCGACTCGGCCCGAATGCTGGAGCGAACCTGACGGCGGCTCATACCCACTGCTCGCAGCAGACCGAGCTCACGGGTGCGCTCGTAGACCGAGAGCAACAGCGTGTTGATCACACCGATGATGGCGATGATGAGCGCGAGTGCCAACAGCACATAGACGATCACCAAGAACTGATTGGCCTGATCGGTCTGGGCTTTGGTGAACTCCTTGACACTCTGAAGCTTCGCCCCCGGCACGGTTGCGATGAGCTGGTCGAGCGGTCCACGGGCTTCGGCGATCCCGGCGTCGCTCGAGTCGTTCAACCCCACATAGATGGATTGAGCGGTCTGCTGATCGGGGGGAGTGACCTGCGCGAACAACTGGGCGTTGATGAAGTAGCCCGGTCCTTGGATCGGGAACCGCGTGTCGTAGACCGACTCGATAGTGAGCTCCGATGGACCGCCCTGGAGGAAGCTCACCGCCAACGTGTCGCCGACTGACAGGTGCTTGTCGGCAGCCAGTGTTTTCGGGATCGCTACTCCGGAGTCGGAGAGGTCGGCGAACGAGCCGGACACGTCAGTGATGGTGACCACCTGCTGAAGTGCGGCAGGGTCGGTGCCCAGCACGACCTTGGCCTTGCCGTCGATATTGGCGAAGCCGGCTCCTACGGCGGCGGCGACCTTCACTTCGGGGAGAGCAGTGATCTGACCGGCGAGGCTCAGCGGGAGGGCGGTGGCGCCGAAGCTGTCCGTGGTGACCACGTACTGCGCGGTGACCGAGGTATTGATGGCTTCGACGAGCGAGACCTTCAGCGATTGCGCCGTGACCGAGATGAAGCCCACGAGCCCCACACCGATCATCAGTGCTGATGCGGTTGTGGCGGTGCGCTTGGGGTTGCGCATGGCGTTCTCGCGGGCGATCCGACTGCTCACTCCACCGAATCGGGCCATCGGCCAACCGAGGACCCGGGCCATCGGTGCGGCGATGACGGGACCGATCACCGTGAAACCCATGAACACGAGGAAGGCGCCGAAACCGACGAGCTGCAGGGCGGAATCGCTGTTGCCGTAGAGACCGAACCAGAGTCCGATAGCGCCGCCGACGAGCAGCAGGGCACCGATCACGATTCGTCGCTTTGAGGTTTTGGTCGATTCGACTGCGACATCGCGCATTGCGGCGATCGGGGCGATGGAGGCGGCGCGCCGCGCCGGCAAGATCGCCGAAGCAAGAGTGATCATCGTGCCCACGAGGACTGAAGAGATCACGGCCGAGGCGGGGATGATGATCGGCGTGTCCGGCCCCGAGAATCCGAAGCTCTGCATCAGTGCGTTGAGACCCATGGCCAGCAGCACGCCGAAGCCGACGCCGACGATTGACGCGACGAATCCCACGGCAAATGCCTCGAGCAGTACTGAGGTGAGCACCTGGCGCCGACTCGCACCGAGCGCCCGAAGCAGGGCGAGCTCCTTGGTGCGCTGGGCAACAATGATCGAGAACGTGTTGTAGATGATGAACGAACCCACGAACAGTGCGATGAGCGCGAACACCAGCAGGAACGTGTTGAAGATCCCGATGATCTTCTGGAACGCGTCCTGATTCTCGGCGGTGAATTCCGCACCGGTGATGGCCTCGGTGCCGGGAGGGATCACTGCAGCCACGCGCTCGGTCAGAGCAGTCTGGGATACGCCGGGGTCCCCAGAAACCGAGATCCAGTCAAAGGTGCCGGGCTGGCCCACCAACTGTTGTGCTGTCTTGGTATCGAACAGCGCGGCCTGCGCGCCTCCCCAGGTATCGAGCTTGCCGAACTTGGCCACGCCGACGATCCGGAATTGCTGGACGCCCTGGGCGGCGAGGATCGAGATGGTGTCACCCACGGCGAACTCGCCATCCCTCGCCGACTTGGCGTCGAGCACGACCTCATCCGGGCCGTTCGGTGCCGCGCCGTCAGTGAGATTCCAGCCGTTGAGCGATGGCGATGTGAGCCAGTTCAGCAGGAAGTTCGGTGGGCCTTGGGCCGCAACGAGTGGCTTGTTGTCGCGGCCGAGCACCCGAATCTGGCCGAACACCTCGCCCTCAGCCGCGTCGACGCCGGAGACCGCCTGCACCGCGGGAACCGCTGAGTCGGAGATCCGGTCGCGCTGCGATCCGAACGGAGTTTCGACCTCGTTGCTGGAGCGGACGACGACATCGATAGACGAATAGACGTCGGAGAAGATCTTGTCGAAGCTGGAACTGATGCTCGAGGTGAGCACCTGGGTGCCGGCCATGAACGCGACGCCGAGGATGACAGCGACGCCGGTGGCGATGAGCCTGACCTTGTGCGCGAGGAGACCTCGCAGGGTGACTTTGAGCATCTCAGACTCCGAAGCGGAGCTGGCGTTCGAGCACGGCCTCAGCGGTGGGGTCGAGGATCTCGTCGACGACGCGACCATCGGCGAGGAATACCACCCGGTCGGCGTAGCTGGCCGCGACTGGGTCGTGGGTGACCATCACGATGGACTGGGCGAACTCATCGACGGCGGTGCGCATGAACTTGAGGATCTCGCCACCGCTGCGGGAATCGAGGTTGCCGGTGGGCTCGTCGGCGAACACGATTGAGGGCTTGCTGGCCAGTGCTCGGGCGACAGCCACTCGCTGCTGCTGACCACCAGAGAGCTCGCTTGGTCGATGCTTGAGCCGATCGCCGAGATTCACGGTGGAGACGATGGTGTCGACCCACGCTGAATCCGGCGCGGTTCCGGCGAGGTCCATCGGAAGGGTGATGTTCTCGGCTGCGGTGAGTGTGGGCACCAGGTTGAACGACTGGAACACGAAGCCGATGGTGTCGCGTCGCAGACGGGTGAGTTGCCGTTCGTTGAGCGAGCTGAGATCCACATCGCCGATGAAGATCTGTCCCGAGGTGAGCGTGTCGAGCCCGGCGACGCAATGCATCAGCGTGGACTTGCCACTCCCTGATGGGCCCATGATGGCCGTGAACTTGCCCCGTTCGAACTCGACGGTCACATGGTCCAGGGCGTTGACGAGGGTGTCGCCCGCTCCATAGACCTTGCAGGCGTCGACCGTGCGGGCGGCGGCGTCGGTGATGGCGGGTCGCGGCGAAGTGGTTTGGGTGGCATTCACGTCGGAGAGCCTAGGGGTTGGTACGCGCAACGGGACAGGCATTGCCTGTCCCGTTGACGGTGTTCACGACGAAGGTGGCAGCACCACCCGGGCTCACTTGTTGGGCTGGGGGGTGATGCGCAGGTAGGGCTTGAGCTTCGTGAAGCCCTTCGGGAATCGCTCGGTGGCTTCCTCGTCAGACAGTGCGGGGGCCACGATGACGTCGCCGCCGTCGGTCCAGTTGGCCGGGGTGGCCACCTTGTAGCCGTCGGTGAGCTGCAGGGAGTCGATGACCCGGAGCAGTTCATCGAAGTTACGACCGGTGCTGGCTGGGTAGGTGAGTATGAGACGCACCTTGTTGGCCGGATCGATGATGAACACCGAGCGCACGGTCATCGTGTCGCTGGCATTCGGGTGGATCATGTCGTAGAGATCGGCGACCGCTCGGTCGGGATCGGCGATGACCGGAAAGTTCACGGCCTGACCCTGGGTCTCCTCGATGTCGCCCTCCCACTTGTGATGTGAGTCGACGGGATCGACCGACAGGCCGATGGGCTTCACGTTGCGCTTGTCCCATTCGGGCTTGAGCTTGGCCACGGTGCCGAGTTCGGTGGTGCACACCGGGGTGAAATCCTTCGGGTGCGAGAAGAGCACCGCCCAGCTATCGCCCTTCCAGTCGTGGAACGAGAGCGTGCCGTGGGTGGTGTCGGCAGAGAAATCTGGGGCGATATCGCCGAGACGAAGAGTCATCAGGGGCCTCCGGGGGCTTTGATACGGGCCATGGGTCCATGGTCGGGTAGCCCATTCTATGGCCTGAGCCGCAAAAGTCGACCCAATTGGTCAGATTTCGGCCCGATGGATATCCGGCTCGATGAAGATGCGGGTTGCCTCGGGCACAACGGCGCGGATCGACGCTTCGATCGCGTTGATGATCGCGGCCAGTTCGGTCATGGTGAGGTCCCCGGTGAACTGGAGCTTCGTGGCCACCAAGATGTCGTCGGGACCGATGTGTTCGGTGCGCAAATTGATGAGTCGCTCAACACCGGGGTGCTTCTCGATGGTTTCGCGGATAGCGGCTTCGTGCGTCGAACTGGCCGATTCGCCGATCAACAGGCTTTTCATCTCGATGCACAGGACGATTGCGATGATCCCGAGCAGCAAACCGATGCTCAGCGTGCCGATGCCATCCCAAACGGCATTGCCCGTGACGGTGTCGAGGATGACTGCGGTGAGCGCGATGACCAAACCGATAAGCGCACCGGTGTCCTCGAGCAGCACCACCGGGATCTCGGGCGACTTGGAGTGCCGGATATATCGGAACCAACTCCCGGAGCCCTTTGCCGGCCTGGCTTCCTGGACGGCAGTCCGGAACGAGAGTGACTCGAGTACGAGCGCGACGCTCAGGATGCCGATGGCCCAACCGGGTGATTCGAGTTGGTGGGGGTGCAGGATCTTCTCGATCCCCTCGAAGACTGCGAATGCCGACCCGAGCGTGAAGAGCACGATCGAAACCACGAAGGCCCAGAAGAACCTCTCGCGTCCGAAGCCGAACTGATGATCCGCCGTCGGAGCCCGGCTGGCACGTTTCCCGCCGAGCAGAAGCAGCACCTGGTTTCCCGTGTCGGCCACGGAGTGCACAGCTTCGGCGAGCATCGAACTCGACATCGTGAAGGCGAAGCCCACGAATTTCGCGATAGCGATACCGAGGTTCGCCAACAGTGCAGCAAGGATCGCTCGTTTGGATCCGCCAGTTGACATCGTGGTTCCGCCGTTCGTTCAGTGAGTGCCGTGTGAACCGGGAACGTAGCGCGCCCGGGAGGCCGCGATCTCGGACCACGCTGCTTCGCGGCCCTCGAACTCCTCGATGATCGAGAACTTGCC
>CAEMXZ010000005.1_pt1 | contig 42708 bp, 38 predicted proteins | sample 7263481 | NCBI WGS metagenome assembly CAEMXZ01 (sample SAMEA6813769, study PRJEB35770) | uncultured Microthrixaceae bacterium | biome: Freshwater; feature: Freshwater reservoir; material: water | place: Czech Republic | collected 2017-04-14 | depth 0.5m m
CAGGCGATCATCTCCTACATCAAGAAGCAGTACAGCCTGGCCCTCGGTGATCGAACCGCCGAAGAGGTCAAGATGGCGCTCGGTTCGGCGTGGCCGCTCGAAGTTGAACTCCACGCCGAGGTACGCGGCCGTGACCTGATCACTGGGCTGCCGAAGACCATCGTGACCACAACCGAGGAGATCCGCGAAGCAATCGAGGAACCTGTCTCCGGCATCGTCGATGCCGTGAAAGTGACCCTCGACAAGACTCCTCCCGAGTTGGCCGCAGACATCATGGAGCAGGGGATCGTTCTCGCTGGCGGTGGCGCATTGCTCCATGGCCTCGCGGCTCGACTCGAGCACGAGACCGGTATGCCGATTCTGATCGCCCCGAACCCCTTGTTCTCGGTGGCCATCGGATCGGGTCAGTCACTCGAGGAGTTCGACGCGCTCAAGGGCGTGCTGTTCTCGTCGACCATCCACTGAGATCGGCGTCGTGGCTCCCCGGCGCTCGACAGGACGCTCCCGATCCACCGTGATCCTGTTGGTCCTGACCGCCATCACGTTGCTCACCCTGAGCGGTCGTGGCGTCGGCGCGCTTGATTCCACGAGGGCTGCCGTTACCTCGGCAGTTTCTCCGATTGGCGATGCCGCCCGGTGGTTGTTCGGTCCGTTCTCCGGTGCGTGGAACGCAGCCTTTGACCACGGTGACCTCGCGCGACGTAATGATGCGCTCGTGCAGGAGAACGAGCGGCTCCTGGGACAACTGACGCAAGCTTCCATCTCCACTCAGCAACTCCAAGAGTTGCTGAATCTCGTAGGAATTCCATTTCTCGGCAACACCCCCGTCGTGCACACGCGAGTAGTCAGCGGCACCATCGGGAACTTCGGTGACACCATTGAACTCGACAAGGGTGCTTCGGCTGGCGTGGTGAAGGGGATGCCCGTCATCACGGGTCAGGGTCTCATCGGGAAGGTGAAAGTGGTCGGGGAGGACCGATGCACTGTTGAGCTGATCACCGGTGGCTCATTCCGTGTCGGATTCATTGTGATAGGTACATCTGCGGTCGGCATCGCCGAGGGTGTCGGCCGACCGAGCATCCTGAGGGGTACGAACATCGACGTCGCCCAGACCGTCACCGAAGGTCAGGTCGTCGTCACCGCTGGGCTTCGCGGTAGTTCGTTCCCCCCCAATATCCCGATTGGCTCGGTGAAGTCCGTTCGCTCTGAGGAAGCCAGTCGGCAGACACTTGTTGAGATCTCGATGTTCGCGAGCACAAGAGATCTGACCTACGCCGATGTTGTGCTCTGGACTCCGGGCGGCTGAGTGGAATGAACACTTCCATTCGGTTGATGGCGCTTCTGCTGACCGCAGTGGTGCTGCAGCGGTTCCTGTTCGATCAGTTCAGAGTCGACGGTGTGGCTGCCGACGCCTTTCTCGTTCTCGCAGTCACTACTGGGATGGTCTGCGGGGCGCGACGAGGCGCAATTGTTGGATTCTTCGCTGGTTTGGTGCTCGACCTTCTGGTCGTGACTCCGTTCGGACTCGGGGCTCTGGCGTACCTTGTGGCCGGCGCCCTCGGCGGTCTCCTTGAGGGCGTCGTTGTGCACAGTGCACGCTGGATCACGATGCTGGTTGCGTTCGTCGCAAGCGCTGCTGGGGTCCTTTTCTTCGCTGTCGTGGGTTCGCTCATCGGCACGGCGGGGATGGTGGAAGGTCACCTGATAACTGTCACGCTTCTGGTCGGTGGTTCCTCGGCGGTGCTTATGCTGCCAACGCGTCGAGCCGTTCTTTGGGCGAGCGCTGACTCCGAACCTTTCCGTGCCGCCGTCCATTCATGAGCACTTTCTGCTGGACTGGTCCTCTCGCAGGCATCAAACCCTGCCAAGCCACGACCCCGGAGCAGGACTGATTGATGGACACCGCATCCCCTCACACGCGGATGAGTGTGCTCGGAGTCCTCGTCGTCGCTTGTTTCGTCGCGCTTTTCGCTCGGCTGTGGTACCTGCAGGTCATGGAATCACCAGAGCTTGTGCCTCGGGCCAGTGCTCAGTCCCAGCGGACTCTCGCCATTGAGGCGCCGCGCGGCCGGATTCTCGATGCGAAAGGGCGGGTACTGGTCGACAATCGCACCTCACTCGTGGTTTCAGTCGATAGGAACATCTTCGCCAAGATCAACGACAAGGACGCGTTCGCTTCCGATCTCGCGGAGGTGTTCACCAAATTCGGCACTCCAACCAAGACCTCCAGCGTCCAGCGGCGGATCGCTGCTTCGCAGTACGACCAACTACATCCGGTGCCGGTGGCCAGCGATGTCTCTCCCGAAGTCATGGTGTTTCTCTCCGAGCATTCCGAGGAATTCCCCGGGGTAAGCGTCAACCGAGAGACGATGCGTGTGTATCCGTACGGCATGGCAGCGGCGAATGTCCTCGGGTATGTCGGCCGTATTTCTCCGGAAGCCCTGAAGACTCTCGAGGCGGGGATTGATCCGGACACTGGAGTCGCGAAGGAGTACAACTCGGATTCCTTCATCGGTTTGGCCGGGATCGAGGCGACCTATGAGAAGGACCTCCGGGGTGTGCCCGGTGTCGAGACCATCGAGGTCGATTCGAAGAATCGTCCCGTTGGCCGCGTTGGCTATCAGGCCCCCAGACCGGGGAGTGATGTGCATCTTCATATCGACATCGAGGTGCAGAAGCGAGCAGAGCAGGCGCTCGTCGACAAGCTTGACGTGCTGCGTGGAACGCCCCAACGCGACGGCGTGATCCGAAAAGCGCCTGCCGGCTCTGTCGTCGCGCTCAGCCCGACGGATGGGGGAGTCATCGCCCTCGCCACCTATCCCACATTCGATCCGGGGGAGTTCTCGGGGGGAATCAGCCAAGAGCGCTACAACGAGCTTCTTGATCAGAATGGGGTCAGTGCGCTCGTCGATCGTTCGATCTCAGGGCAGTACGCGCCAGGCTCAACCTTCAAGCTCGTGACTGCCACGGCTGCGATCTCACGGGGCCTGATCAATGGAAACACCTACTACAACGATCAGGGTGTCTACGAAGTCGGAGACCCACCTCGTCCCTTCTCCAACGCTGGTGGTGTCAAGAACGGAGGGATTGCGCTGCCGCAAGCCCTTATCGTCTCGTCGGATGTTTACTTCTATTGGCTCGGAGACCGAATGGACGGGACAACCTTCATCCAGGATTCTGCTGAGGCATATGGGTTCGATCAGCGAACGGGAATCGATCTTCCGAACGAATCCGCCGGCTACGTCTGGACCGCTGCGGAGAAGAAGGCTCTGCACCAGAAGTACCCGAACGCATATCCCGATGGCGAGTGGTTCACCGGTGACAATGTTCAGCTCGCTGTCGGGCAGTACGTGATCACAGCGACGCCGATCCAGATCGCCCGGGCCTACGCCACCCTCGCCAATGGGGGCACCGTCTATGAGCCCCATGTGGCATGGCGCGTGCTGCGCGCTGGCTCTCTGCCCACTGATGCTGGAGGGATCCTTCGGACGATCGAACCGGTCGTGACCGGAACCATTGATCTGCCTCCGGCGGTTCGCGACCCGATCCTCGCCGGCTTCTCCGGGGTGACCACCGGCTTGGGTACGGCGACTTCGGCATTCATAGGATTCGACCAGACCAATTTCCGGATCGCCGGGAAGACCGGTACTGCTCAGGTTGACGGGAAGGCGGATACGTCGCTCTTCGCGTCATTCGCCCCGGTCGACAATCCGCGTTACGCAGTCGCCGCAGTCATGGAAGAGTCCGGGTTCGGTGCGGAGGCCTCGGGTGAAGTCGTCCGCCATGTCTACGAAATCTTGGCGGATCGGCCGCTCACGGCGGTCTCGAGTGCAACGCAGGGGACACGCGACTGATGATTCCCTCCTCGATTTCCCGGCGCTCCTCGCGGATGAGTCGACGTGACCCGACTTCGCCGCTTCGGCACCTCGACCCGGTGCTGCTCGCCTGTACCGCAGTGCTGGCCGTGATCGGCGTGGTCACTGTGTACAGCGCGACACGCGGTCCCGGCCCTGAATTCTCGAATACCTATCTCTACAAGGAAGTTCTTTTCGTCCTCATCGGTGCAGTCGTGATGTTCATCTTCACTGCCGTTGACTACCAGAAACTCCATGATTGGGCGTGGGTGTTCTACGGGGTCACCACCGTGCTGTTGGTGCTTGTGGTGTCACCGTTGGGTTCGCGCTCCAACGGGGCACAGGCGTGGTTCGCGGTTGGGCCGTTCCAGATGCAGCCAGCGGAGTTCGCCAAGATCTCCCTGATCGGTGTCCTCGCATTCATGCTGTCGGAGTTTCGGGGCGATATTGATGTGCGGCGCACGGCTGCGTTGCTCGGTATCTCGGCGATCCCGATGGCTCTGATCATGCTCCAACCCGATCTCGGACTGGTGCTCATCCTCACAGTCATCATGATGGCGATGCTTCTCATCGGCGGGATCCCGACGAGGTACATCGTGGTCCTGACCCTGGCGGGGGTTGTCGGGGTCGTCGGGGCCCTGAACTCACCCGTGATCAAGCAGTATCAGCAGGACCGGCTCACAGCATTCGCCAATCCCGATGACCGCAGCAATCCTGCGGTCTACAACATCGAGCAGAGCAAACTTGCCATAGCGAACGGGCAACTCACTGGGCAGGGCCTCTTCGAGGGTTCGCAGACCCGGCTCGGTACCGTTCCGGAGCAACAGACCGATTTCATCTTCACCGCAGTGGCTGAGCAGTTCGGATTCGTCGGTGCGGGGATCGTGTTGCTGCTCTACGCCACGATGTGTCATCGGATCCTGAGGATCGCCCGGATCGCCAAGGACCAGTTCGGAACCCTCGTCTGTGTGGGGGTGCTTGCCATGTTCCTGTTCTCGGTCTTCGAGAACGTTGGTATGGCCATGGGGATCATGCCAGTGACGGGAATTCCACTGCTTCTGCTGAGCGCCGGGGGTTCATCCACCGTCACGGCTCTCGCCGCAATTGGGCTCGTCCTGAACGTCCATATGCGGCGGTTCCGGTAGAGGACCTCTGACCGGTACGATCTGCAGGGTGAATGGACTGTGGCCCCAGATTGAACCGCTGCTGTCTCGAGTCTCGAAGCCGGCGCGCTACATCGGGATGGAGGGAGGGGCCCAACAACCCCAGCACAGCCCCGAGAAGGTTGCGTGGCTGCTTGCCTACCCAGACACCTACGAGATCGGCCTCCCGAACCAGGGCCTACAGATTCTCTACGAAATCCTCAACGAACGACCTGACGCCGTTGCCGAACGCACCTACGCCCCATGGCATGACCTCGAGGAACTCCTGCGGGAGCGAGGGATCCCGTTGTTCTCGGTGGACACGCATCGCAGCGCTGCTGAATTCGACATCTTCGGGTTCAATCTCTCGGCGGAACTGACCTATACGAATCTGCTCAATATGGTCGACCTCGCCGGAGTTCCCGTGCGTTCAGCCGATCGTGGCCCGCAGCATCCCTTGATCGCCGCCGGCGGTCACTGCACGTACAACCCTGAGCCCCTTGCCGACTTTCTCGACATCGTGGTCCTCGGCGATGGCGAGGAAGTAGTCGCCGAAATCACCGAAGTGGTGCGTGACTGGAAGGCCTCGGGTCGACTTCTTGGCGATCGTGTCGGGGTGCTGCGCTCCCTCGCTCGGGTTGAGGGCGTGTACGTGCCCGCAATGTATCGACCGGTGTATGCCGGCGCTGACTTCCTCGGCCTCGAGCCGGAGTTTTCGGACATTCCTGAACTCGTCGAGAAGCGCACGGTCGCCGACCTCGCGGATTTCCCCTATCCGAAACAGCAACTCGTCCCCCTGACCGAGGTCGTGCACGACCGCCTGAACGTCGAAGTGTTCCGCGGCTGCACCCGTGGCTGCCGATTCTGTCAGGCCGGGATGATCACACGACCAGTTCGTGAGCGTCCCGCTGCACAGGTCCGATCGATGGTCGCTGAAGGTCTCAGACGCACCGGATACGACGAGGTTTCTCTGACCTCGCTCTCGACCGCCGACTACTCGGGCATCGAAGCTCTCGTGACCGACATCGTTGATGCTGCCGGCGATGGCCCGGCGATCACGGTTGCGCTGCCGAGTCTCCGTGTTGATGCGTTCGGGGTAGGGATCGCCACGCAGCTCCAGCATGGTCGCCGGGCTGGTCTCACGTTCGCACCCGAGGCCGGCACCTGGCGGATGCGTCAGGTGATCAACAAACTGATCCGCGAAGAGGACCTCTACAGCGCTGTGGAGGCTGCGTTCTCGAACGGTTGGCGAAGGGTCAAGCTCTACTTCCTCACTGGACTTCCCACAGAGACTGACGAGGACACCCTCGGGATCGCCGAACTTGCTCGTAATTGCGTCGAGATCGGTCGCGCTCATACCCGGAACCCATCGGTCACGGTGTCAGTGGGTGGGTTCGTTCCAAAGCCGTTCACCCCGTTCCAATGGTTCGGTCAGAACACTGTCGAAGAACTCCAGCGGAAGATCAACCTGCTCAGGGATGCCACGCGTCGCATGCATGGCGTTCAGGTGAAGTGGCACGACCCCAAAGCCACGCAGGTGGAGGGAATCATGAGCCGCGGCGATCGCCGTATCGGCGACGTCATCGAGACGGTCTGGCGTAACGGTGGCACGTTCCAAGAATGGAACGAACGGTTCGAACTGCCTCTCTGGACCGAAGCCATGGCGGAGCACGGTCTAGATCCGGACTGGTACACCCACCGACACCGCACTGAGACCGAAGTCCTGCCTTGGGATCATCTCTCCGCTGGCCTTCACAAGGATTTTCTCTGGCAGGACTGGCGCGATGCGCTCGCCGAAGTTGGGCTGCCCGACTGCCGTTGGACCCCGTGTTACGACTGTGGTGCCTGCACCGGTTATTCCATCGAGCACATTGTGGCTTCGGCCACGCCGCCAGCTGGCGGATCCCAGGGAACGGGCCAGGACCTCGCCAGTACTTGGGTGCCAGTCACCATTCGCGCGGTCGGCGACGAAGTTGGTGCACGATGAGGATTCGGCTCCGCTATCGCAAACTCGGAAAGGTTCGATTCACCAGCCATCGCGACGTGGCTCGTTGTTGGGAACGAGCATTCCGCACCAGCGGGCTCCCAATCGCGATCACCGAAGGTTTCTCGCCTCGCCCGAAGATGCACTTCGGCCTGGCCCTCTCCACCAGTCATGAGTCCCTGGGGGAGTACCTCGACCTCGACCTTCTGGATCCCGAGAGTGCTGCCGTTGATATTGACGCGCTTCCCGCGATGCTCTCCGGACATCTTCCCGTAGGAATTGATATCGAAGCGGTGGCGATCATCGATCGTTCCGCTCCCTCGTTGCAGGAGGCAGTGACTTCCTGCACGTGGCATATCGAGGTTCCGGGTCTGGCCCACGCCGATCTTCTTCCAGCTGTTGAGCGTGTCGTTTCGGCGTCCACGCTCCCGATCGTCCGGGAACGCAAGGGTAAACCCGTCTCCGACGATCTCCGACCCGGGATCCTGCACCTCGAGGTGCTTGATCCCACTGCCGCCCCTGCGGATTTCGCTGGCGCGGTGCTGTACGCGGAATTGGCGACTGCGCCTCGTTCCGTGCGCCCATCGGAACTGATGGCCGTGTTCGATCCACCTCTCCTTGAGGGGCGGGTCAGAAGGATCCACCAACTGATCACCGAGAACGGCGCGACGCGAGAACCTCTCTCGCCGGGCGCGCCGCCGATGGTATTCGCGACAGCGAGTGCCATATGAGAAGGGAATTCATCCATGTCCGACACACCTGTGTCCGAACCCACTCCAGCCCGCGAGCCCGAGCAAACGCCTCCGAACGCCTCGTCATCGCAGAGCCCGAGTACTGAGCCAACCGGCAACGCAACGAACGCCCCAACCGCTGCGACCCCGCCCGATGGCGGCGATGCCGGCGTTGGCGGCGAGCACTCCCAGGGTGACAGCGCCAATCGCAATCGTCGGCGACGAGGGTCAAGGGGTGGTCGGAACCGTTCCCGACCGGCTGGGGCGCGCCCCGACGGCGAATTCGATGGCGAAGGCGGCGAAGGCGGCGAGTCGTCTGGCCCAAACGGAGCCATCGCTGACTCGCCGAATCGTGCGCCGGAACGCCCACAGGCTGGCGCTCCATCAGCAACGGCAGTCCGCCCGCAAATCGGCGATTCCAGACCAGCGCCAGTAGTTGCCGGTGGTGCAACTGCTGTTGAGCCCAGCGACTCGGGCTCCAGCGCACCGGGTGAGGGTTCGAAGAACTCCCGACGGCGCCGGGGCGGCCGTGGTCGTGGCCAGGGCAGCCAGGGTGGTCAGGGCAGCCAGGGTGGTCAGGGCAGCCAAGGCGCTCAAGGCGGTCAGGGCAGCCAAGGCGGTCAAGGCGGTCAGGGGCAGAATTCACAGAGCCAGGGTGGAGGATCCAAGGGTGGTGGTCGTTCCGGCCAGCAGCGCCAGGGTTCCTCGAACCAGCGCGGAGGTCGCTCGCAGAACCAGCGGCCGGTTGAAGCAATCCTTGGCGGCGGTGGGCCAGAACTCGACGAGGAGACGCTCGAACGGCGAAAAGGCCGTGAGCGAAACGGTCGTCCGGTCGGGCGCTATCTGATGACCGTCAGCGTCAGGCCCGAGGCCACCCAGATCGCCGTGCTCGAAGGTCGCAATCTCATCGAACACTTCGTCTCGAAGCCTGCCGATGATGTCGCTCAGATTCACGGCAACATTTACCTCGGCAAGGTTCAAAATGTGCTCCCGGGGATGGAAGCGGCATTCGTTGACATCTCCACTCCCAAGAATGCGGTGCTCTACCGCGGCGATGTGCAGTTCGACGCCGAGGAGATCGAAGGTGGGGGAGCCGCTCGTATCGAGCAGATCCTCCGGGCGAAGCAGCCGATCATCTGCCAGGTCACCAAGAACCCGATCGCCCACAAGGGAGCCCGTCTTACCCAAGAGGTTTCGCTTCCCGGGCGGTTCGTAGTGCTCATCCCCAATTCCTCGACCTATGGCATCTCGAAGCGATTGGCCGATGACGAGCGTCGGCGACTTCGATCGATCCTCGACAAGGTGAAACCTCCGCAACACGGTGTCATCGTTCGCACTGCCGCCGAGGGCGTGACCTCCGATGAGATCTCAGCCGACGTTCGCCGCTTGCTCTCGCAGTGGGAGCAGATCGAGAGTCGCGCTGCGAGCGTCCAAGCTCCAGCCCTGCTCTATCGGGAGCCTGATATGGCGCTCCGTGTCATCCGTGAGGAGTTCAACGATGACTACCGCGGAGTGATCATTGACGATCCGGTTCTCTTCGGTGAGGTCCATGACTACGTCTCGAGCATCTCGCCGGCCCTCGCTGATCGGGTCCAGTATTACGACCGATCGCTGGAGCCGCTATCGATCTTCGAACGTCATCATGTGCATGAGCAGCTTCATAAGGCGCTCGACCGCAAGGTCTGGCTCCCATCCGGTGGCTCTTTGATCATCGAACACACCGAGGCGCTCACTGTGGTCGACGTGAACACCGGCAAGAACGTCGGCTCCTCGAACCTCGAGGAGACGGTCTACCGGAACAATCTCGAGGCAGCGGTTGAAATCGCCAAGCAACTGAGGCTGCGTGACGTCGGCGGCATCATCGTCATCGACTTTATCGATATGGAGATCCGCCAGAACCGTGACGACGTGATCCGGGTGTTCCGTGACGCACTGGCCCGGGACAAGACCCGGACCCAGGTGTTCGATATCTCCGAGCTCGGACTGGTCGAGATGACCCGAAAGCGCATCGGCGAAGGGCTTCTCGAGTCCTTTGCCGCCGGCTGCCCGGACTGTGAGGGCCGTGGTGTCCGAATCGACGGCTCCTTGCTGGGCTGATGCCCAGTTTTTCCCCTATCCACTACTTCAGCTAAGGTCATTCTCCTATGTATGCCGTGATCCAAACCGGTGGTAAGCAGTATCGAGTCCAAGAAGGTGAGCGTCTCGAGGTTGAACGCCTCGGAGACGCCGATGAGGTCACCCTCACGCCAATCCTTCTTGTCGACGGCGATGCTGTTCTCGCCACGCCTGCCCAACTCTCCGGTGCCAAAGTCACCGCCCGTATCGTGGGCGAGGCAAAGGGACCGAAGGTCATCGGCTTCACCTACAAGAACAAGGCCAATGAGCGTCGTCGCTGGGGTCACCGCCAGCACTACGCCACCATTGAAATCACCGGAATCTCGAAGGGTTGAACCATGTCAAAGACTAAAGGTGGCGGCTCAACCCGCAACGGACGCGACTCAAACGCTCAGCGTCTCGGCGTGAAGCGCTTCGATGGACAGGAAGTCACTGCTGGCACGATCCTCGTGCGTCAGCGTGGCACCCGTATCCATCCAGGCGAGAACGTCGGGAAGGGCAACGACGACACACTGTTCGCCCTTACAGAAGGAACCGTGAAGTTCGGTTCCCGTAAGGGTCGCAAGCTCGTGGACATCCTTCCCGTCAGCTGAGCATTCTTTGCATTCGATCTTTCAAGGAGCGGCCCACGGGCCGCTCCTTGTTCGTTTCTGACGTCGGTTTCAGAGGCCGAATCGGCTATCGAGTCCACGGGGCAATGAGTCGGGATCCCAGTTGAGCTCGCGGACTGCGGTCACGCAGGCGAATCGGTCGGTCATGCCGGCGACGTAACCAACCGCATGATGAAGCGACGCCGCAGCACCCATAGGGGTTCGCTCGGCGGAGTCGGGAAGTAGTTGTGGTCGTTCGGCGAAATGTTCGACCAGTGCCTGCAGGACCGTGACGACATCGCGTCCCTGTCTGATGGATTCCGGTCGGAGGTAGATCTGCTCGTAGTTGGTCGATCGGAACGCTGACAACGCCTCTGCGAACTGTTGGGTCATCGCGATATGGCCTGCTGCGGCCGTGCCGTTCACCACGCCGGAGATGAAGGTGCGTATCCATGAGGATCTGGTCGACCCGCAGGCATCAGTGACGGTTCGCGGCAGCGCAGCCGGAGTGATGACTTCAGCATTGACGGCATCCTCGAAGTCGTGGCAGACGTAGGCGATACGGTCGGCCCAACTCACAACCTCTCCCTCCGGGGTGGCTGGGGCTGGACGGGACCACGAGTGGTTCCGAACGCCGTCGAGGGTCTCTGCACAGAGATTGAGTGGGGCCAGAACGACGTCGGCTCCCCAGACGGCGTGGTCGAAGCCATCAGGAAGATACGGGGCAAAGGCATCCTCACTGGCATGGCCGCCGGGGCCGTGTCCGCAATCGTGTCCGAGCGCGATCGCCTCGGTCAGCGCTTCGTTGAGGCCGAGGGCGCGGGAGATTGCGACGGCGATCTGGGCAACCTCAAGCGCGTGCGTGAGGCGAGTTCGTTGATGATCGTCGGGGAAGATGAACACCTGGGTCTTCCCGGCAAGTCGTCGGAAAGCAGTCGACGCGTGGAGGATTCGGTCGCGGTCGCGTTCGAAACAGGTTCGGAGCGGGTCTGGTTCCTCGCGAACCGCGCGATTCCCGGCACCAACGGCCTGAGTTGCTCCTGCGGTCAGGTGCTGTCGCTCATGCTCTTCACGCTGGATCCGATCGAATATCGCCGGAATTCCGACCCGCGGTCCGGAGTCTCGATGTGCGTGCGCGGTGGCGCCGGTTCCGGTGTGGGCATGCATGGTGGATGCCCACGTGCGCGCACGTTCGCTGAGTTCTTCCTCGGGGAGGTCCTCGATCGCCATGTGGAGAGTCTCTCAGGGAGGTGTGACAGCGTGCCCAAGGCGCCCTTCACGGAGCGCTGACCGCCGATGACCGAACTACCTCCTAGGCTGAGGAGCAGTGTCCGGATTCGTCGATGAATGTCAACTCAATGTCAGAGGCGGGGATGGCGGCGCTGGCTGCGTCGCGTTCCGCCGAGAGGCCCACGTCGCCAAGGGCGGACCCGATGGCGGTGATGGCGGTTCGGGCGGGAGTATCTGGCTCGTCGCCGATCGCAACGTCGCCTCGTTGCTCGCCTTCCGGGATCATCCGCACCGTCGAGCGCCCAATGGCACCCACGGGCAGGGAAAGAAGAAGCATGGCGCCGGCGGAGACGACCTGATCGTCTACGTCCCCGAGGGAACTGTTGTCCTCGATCGTGACGGTCATGTGCTGGCCGACCTTGTTACCAAGGGTGATCGCTGGCTCGCTGCAGCAGGTGGCAGGGGAGGCAAGGGCAACGCCCGCTTTCTCTCGAACCGCCGGCGGGCTCCTTCCTTCGCTGAACAAGGGGAGCTCGGTGAGGAGCAGTGGCTCAACCTCGAACTGAAGCTGATGGCCGACGTGGCCCTTGTGGGGTTCCCGAATGTCGGAAAGTCCACACTCATCTCCCGGGTTTCGGCGGCGAAGCCGAAGATCGCCGATTATCCCTTCACGACGCTCGAACCAAATCTCGGTGTGGTCCGCCTCGATGATGGCTATGAGTATGTCGTCGCCGACATTCCAGGCCTCATCGAAGGAGCGAGCGAGGGCAAGGGGCTCGGTCATCGATTCCTGCGCCATATCGAACGTGCTCGCGTGCTGGTCCTTCTCATCGATCTCGCGGGCGGGGTCACGGGGTCAACTGCAGAGGCACCTGCTGTCCAGGCGCAGGTGCTGCTTGACGAACTTGCGGCCTACGAGCCGGATCTTCTCGATCGCCCTCGCATGATCATCGGGTCCCGTTCTGATCTCGCCTCTGAACCCGACCAGTCGACTGACGGCGACACCTCGTTCACGACCGAAGATGGTCTGACGCTCGACCTACGCATCTCAGCTGTCACCGGGGCTGGTCTGCCCCGACTGACCGGTCTGATGGCAGACCTCGTACGCGAGGCGCGATCCTTCGAGCCTGAGCCGGAAGGCTTCATCGTCCATCGACCGATCGCAGAGGGATTCAGGATCGAACGCGAGGACGATGGGAGCTATCGAGTCGTCGGGCGTCAGGCCGAGCGTGCGGTTGCTCTCTCGGATCTCACGAATCTGGAAGCACTCGATTTCGCCCATGGTCGTCTCAAGAAACTCGGGGTCGACAAGGCCCTCGCCAGGGCCGGGGCCCAAGAGGGCGACATCGTCAGGATCGGCGGGCTCAACTTCCAATACGAGGAGGACTGACGGTGATCATCGTGGCCAAGATCGGCACTTCGTCCCTCACTGACGATTCCGGGATCATTCGTCACGATGCAATCTCGAAACTTTGCGCCGAGGTTGCCGAACTGCATTCGCAGGGTCACTCCGTGGTCATTGTCACCTCCGGCGCCATCGGAGCTGGTCTCCCAGCGCTCGGTCTCGGCGGCGAGAACCGTCCGAAAGATGCCGTCACACTCCAGGCTCTTTCGGCGGTCGGTCAGAGTCGGCTCATGGGGGTGTACGACTCGGAGCTTTCCACCCACGGCCTCGTGCCCGGGCAGGTCCTGATGGCCCCGTTGGATTTCATTGAACGACGTCAGTATCTGCAGGCTCGCGGCACGCTCAACCGGTTGCTCGAGCTCGGAGTGGTTCCGGTGGTGAACGAGAACGACGCCATTGCCGACGACGAGATCCGATTCGGCGATAACGATCGCATCTCAGCGCTTGTTGCACAGCTCATCGGGGCTGACCTGCTCGTTCTGCTCACCGACACGCAAGGTCTGCTATCGGCCGATCCCCGCCTCGATCCCAATGCGACACTCATCGAAGAGATCGTCGAGTTCGACAAGGAGATCGAGGCAGCGGCTGGAGGTCCCGGCACCGCCGGCGGAAGCGGTGGGATGGCATCCAAACTGGCGGCGGCCAAGATCGCAGCCTGGTCCGGTATACGAACGGTGATCGCTTCCGCATCGCGTCCCAACGTGTTGCGTGAGGCTGTGGCAGGAGTTGCTGGCGTCGGCACCATCGTCGCCCCCCATGATCGCCAGATCCCGGCGAGAAAGCTCTGGATCGCATTTGCAGTCCGATCCTCGGGGACACTGATCGTCGATGATGGCGCCCGCCGAGCCCTCGAGCGTGGTGGTGTTTCGCTTCTTGCCGCCGGATTGATCTCATCGTCAGGGGATTTTCTTGCCGATGACGCCGTTGAGATCGCTGATCAGTCAGGCGAGGTCTTCGGCAAGGGTCTCGTCCGGGTCGGGTGTGATGATCTCCCACATGCGAGTTCCGTTGTCGTGGTCCACGCCGACGATCTCGTCATCCTCGGCTGACTCGATTCCACGCCTCGCGGCGAGGTCGGCGAGATCCCCCGGCGAAATGCGTCCTCATCGCCGCCGTAGCCGGGCCATCACCAATTGTGTTTCCTCGGATCGCAGAGCGATGAGGCAAACCACATAGGAAGCCATCCCAGCGCCGCCGACCAAGAGAAGTTGTGTCAGCGCGTTGACGCGAAGCAGGTGGTTGCCGATCACCATCACCACGGTCATCGCTGCTGCGGCAAGGATCTGGCGCGAGAGAGCACGCAATGTTCTTGCCTCGAGGATGGTTCCGATTCGCCGCTGAAGTACGACAAGCGCGACGACCCCGAACAGCGCGTAGGCGATCGTGAATGATGCCGCGAGACCCACGACACCGAACCTGTCCAGCAGGAGGAGTGCGAAAACGAGGTTCGCAATGTTCTCGCCAAGATTGATGATGAACGGAGTGCGGGTATCGCGCAACGCATAGAAACCGCGCATCGCGTAGAGGTAGACCGAGAACATCGGAAGTCCCACAGCGAACGCCATAAGGGTCCTTGCGGTCAGGTCGCCCGACGCGAGGTCGAAGCTTCCGTGCTCGAGTACGAGAGCGACGATCGGATGAGCCAGAGCCACCAGACCGATCGTCAGTGGGAAAATGACGACCGGCAGCAGTCGGAAGCCGGCGGCGAACCGATCGCGCAGTTCGTCGAGTTCCCCTCTGGCCCATGCTGCGGCCATCTCAGGTGTGTACGCAGTCATCACTGAAACGGTCCAGAGCCCATACGGGAGTTGGAAGAAGATGTAGGCGTATGCGTACTCGGTGACCCCTTCGATCCCGTTCGCGAGGGTCTGGATGACGATGTATGCAATGAGATTGCTGATCACGTAGCCGAGCGTCCAACCGGACAGACGTCCGATCTCGCGCACGGCCGGGTGCCTGGGTTGGAATCTCCAGCGCAGAGAGATCCCGGCAGCGCGAATTGCCGGCCACAGCACCGCGGTCATGGCGGTAATGCCAAGCGTTGTGCCGAGCCCTATGTACAGGAGCAGGAGATTGTCGTGGGCGACCTGCTCGAAGGTCGGTGCCGATCCACCCGCCACTCGGGGAAGGGCGAGGAACACGAGGATCACAATGAGGTTGTTGAGAACCGGAGCGAAAGCCGGAACGGCGAATGAGCGACGGGCGTTGAGGAGCGCCGTACCCAGACTCGAAAGTCCGTAGAAGAGCACTTGTGGCAGGAAGAGGATCAGAAGAGGAACTGCGACGGTCGCCTGTGCGTCAGCCTGAGCCTCACTGCTGTTGAGGTTGAAGATTGCGATGATCAATGGTGCACACGCAATCGCGAGCACAGTTGCCGCAAGCAACACAACGAAAATCACCGTGGCGACGGCGTTGATTGCGTCGTCATCTCGGTCTATGTGCTCGACGATGACTGGTACCAACGTCGCCGAAAGGATTCCTCCTAGGACGAGGTCGTAGAGCAGGTTCGGCGTGTTGTTGGCGAGGTTGTAGGACTCCGCCAGCGCTGTCGCTCCAATCGCATAGGCGATGACCGCGACCCGAATGAATCCCGTGATCCGGCTGAGTCCCGTGCCGAGGGCGACGACCGAACTCGATCGCAGCAGCTGGCGATCGCTCCTCGGCACAGCCGGCTCTTCGGCGGGTCGGCTCATCACTTCAACCGTAGTTCGGGAAGTATCTGGGAAAGGGCGTCAACGGACAGTGCCGACCAGGACTGTCGCCCGATTATCGTCAGTCCCGTGACCGCTACCTCTTCAAACGCCGAATCCACACCTATGGCTGTGTCCGGGCCCCTCGACCAGCAGATGGCTGTGCTCGGACGCCGAGCGAAGTCTGCCTCCCGGGTTCTCGCCGGAGCGTCGTCAGACCTCAAGGACCGCGCGCTTCTTCAAGCGGCCGACGCTCTGGTTGCCCGCTCTTCGGAAATTCTTGCCGCGAATGCTCAGGACGTTCTCGCGGCTGAAGAAGATGGAGTCGCCCCCACCGTCATCGACCGTCTCCGGCTCACGCCAGCTCGCGTCGAGTCAATGGCTGCAGGTCTTCGTCAGGTGGCCGGACTCCCTGATCCGGTCGGAGAGGTTCTCGATGGCTGGGTTCGCCCCAACGGCCTGCGAATCTCGCGAGTTCGCGTTCCCCTTGGGGTTGTCGCAATCATCTACGAGAACCGACCGAACGTCACCTCTGACGCGGCGGGGCTCTGCCTGAAGTCGGGCAACGCCGCTTTCCTGCGGGGTTCGTCTGGGGCGATCCGTTCCAACATCGTCATCGCCACGGTGCTTCGAGACGCCATCGAGGCCGCCGGTCTGCCGGCTGATTCGATCATCCTCGTCGAGGACACGAGTCGAGAAGCCGCTGTTGCGTTCATGCGACAGCGAGACACCGTCGACTGCCTCATTCCACGCGGTGGCCCCTCGCTCATCCAGTCGATCCTCGAGAACGCAACGGTGCCCTATGTGATCGATGGTGACGGGAATTGTCATGTGTATGTCGACGCCGATGCCGACCTCGACATGGCGCTCAGGGTCATTGTGAACGCGAAGACACAGCGCCCCTCGGTCTGCAATGCGGCCGAGACCCTTCTGGTTCATCGCGCCGTCGCATCGGAGTTCCTTCCGATGGCCGCGTTGGCTCTTGAAGGAGTCGAGCTGATTGCCGACCCGGTCGCGGCTGGATATCTGCCTGAATCCACCCCAGCCGATGAACTCGCCTGGTCCACTGAATTCCTCGATCTTCGTCTTGCCGTGAAGGTGGTCGATGATCTCGATGCAGCGATCGACCACATCGCCACCTACGGATCGGGTCACTCGGAAGCAATCATCACCAGTTCACTCCGAACCGCCGATCGGTTCACCGCGGAGGTCGACGCAGCGGCAGTTGTCGTGAACGCCTCGACCAGATTCGTCGACGGCGAGGAGTTCGGTTTCGGCGCTGAGATCGGTATCTCGACCCAGAAACTCCATGCGCGCGGCCCGATGGGACTGCGGGAACTGACCTGTGTGAAGTTCATCGTGCGGGGCGATGGACAGGTTCGAGGCTGACGACAGCCTCGACACGTCCGCCTTCCGAGCACAGGAATCGGACCGACAGCCCTCCGACCGATAAGTTCCACAGGATGGATTCTCGATTCGATTCCCCCGATGCCGTCCGCTCCAGACTTCGCGAAGTCGACTACCTGTCCGACGATGCGATCGCCGGAGTCGTGTTCCTTGCCGATCGGCTCGGGAAGCCGATCCTCGTCGAGGGTCCGGCTGGAACGGGCAAGACCCAGCTGGCCAAGTCCGTGGCCGAGATCCTCGGAGCGAGGCTCATTCGTCTCCAGTGCTACGAGGGTCTTGACGAGTCAAAGGCACTGTACGAATGGAACTACAAGAAGCAGCTCCTGCGCATCCAGGCTGAGCGGAACAATGAATCCACATGGGAGGACATCGAGACCGACATCTTCTCCGACGAGTTCCTTCTCACCCGTCCGCTGCTCGAGGCCATCCGCTCAGATGACCCGGTCGTGCTGCTGATCGACGAGGTTGATCGCGTCGAGATCGAAACCGAAGCACTTCTTCTCGAGATCCTCTCGGACTATCAGGTCTCCATCCCCGAACTCGGAACCATCACCGCCAAGCAGATCCCGATGGTGTTCCTCACGTCGAACAACACCCGCGAGCTGTCCGAAGCACTCAAGCGTCGGTGCCTGTTCCTGCATATCGATTATCCCGATATGGAACGGGAGAAGGAGATCGTCCTTACGAGGGTCCCCGAGATCACCGACAATCTTGCCGATCAGGTCACCCGAATCGTTCGGTCGATTCGCCAGATGGAACTCAAGAAGTCTCCGTCTGTTTCTGAGACCATCGATTGGGCGAGAACTTTGCTCATGCTCGGTGTCGAGTCGATTACCGAAGCTGATGCAATCGACACACTCAATATCCTGCTCAAGTACCAGAGCGATATCACCCGAGCCACCAAAGAACTCTCGGCCGACACCACGCAGCGCCGTCCCGGCGTTCCGCGTACCTCCTGATCGAACCGAATTCCGATCGACGGGATCCCATGACCATCGCCGAACCATCGCAGTCGTCAATGCTCGACCTGCTCACCGGCTTCATCGTTGAGTTGCGCGCGGCCGGATTGCCGGTGAGCCTCAGCGAGAATCTCGACGCGATGAACGCGATCACCCACATTCCGATTGAGGACCGCAACGCGTTCAAGTACGCATTGGCTGCCACGCTCGTGAAGAACAACGCGCACTGGCGAGCCTTCGAAACTGTGTTCGAGGTGTACTTCTCCCTGAGGGGTCCTGCCTATTCCCTCGGCGGAGGTGATGAACCGCTCGACCTCGCCGACGACGACACTGCCGCGAACCCAGAGGCTGCGGGGGCCGGTTCCGGAGGCGGCGGGGGAGAGGCGTTGACCCCTGAGCAGATGGCGGAGATGCTCTTCAAAGCACTTCAGCAGGGCGACGACGCCATGCTCCGGGCGCTCGCCCGTCAGGCGGTCACCCGCTATGCCGGTATGGAGCCCGGTCGACCTGTGGGTGGCACCTACTACCTCTACCGCACGCTCAGGAATCTCGATCTCGACAACGTGCTCGAGAAACTGATGTCCGAAGCTAAGGACCAGGCGCCAGCACCCCTCACCCCGCTCGAGGAGCGTCTCGAACAAGATGAGTTCCAGTCTCGGGTCGACAAACTCAAGCAGGAGATCGAATCAGAGATCCGCCGCCGGCTCGTTGCGGATCGCGGAGTGGAAGCAATGGCGAAGACCTTGCGTAAGCCGCTCCCCGAGGATGTCGACTTCATGCACGCGAGCCGTGATGAGCTCATGGGCCTTCGGAAGGCGATCTACCCACTGACGCGAAAGCTCGCCGTTCGGCTCGCCCGAAAGCGTCGCCATGGCCGCAAGGGTCCGCTGGATTTTCGCAACACTGTGCGTCATTCGCTGAGTTACGGCGGTGTCCCCGCCGATCCGAAGTTTCGCTATCCGCGCCCCGCAAAGCCAGAGATCTTCGTGATCGCAGATATTTCCGGCTCGGTGGCTGCGTTCGCGCGGTTCACACTCCAGTTGGTCCACGCTATCTCGGGGCAGTTCTCCCGGGTTCGCTCGTTCGTGTTCATCGATGGCATTGATGAGGTCACTCGATTCTTCGAGGGAGTTGAGGACATCAGTCACGCGATCCATCGAGTGAATACCGAGGCCGACGTCGTCTGGGTTGATGGGCATTCCGACTACGGCCACGCGTTCGAGGTGTTCTGGGAGAAGTACGGCCGCGAGATAAGTCCGAAGACCACGGTCCTGATCCTCGGCGATGCTCGCAACAACTATCACTCGTCACAGGCTTGGGTGATCAAGGAGATACGCAAGAAGGCGCGCCACGTCTACTGGTTGAACCCAGAGCCCAAGGCCTATTGGGATACCGGCGATTCAATCGTTGGTGAATACGGCGCCCATTGTGACGGAACCTATGAATGTCGCAATCTCAGGCAACTCGAGAAGTTCGTCGAGGTCCTCGAGTAACGAGCCCGCTCAGGGCTGTTGGAGCAGTTCAGCAACCCTGAACGCCAGGTCGAGAGACTGACGGCCGTTGAGCCTCGGATCGCACATGGTCTCGTAGCGAGTGCCGAGGTCGGCGTCGAGGATCTCCTCGGCCCCACCCAGGCATTCAGTGACGTTGTCGCCGGTGAGCTCGATATGGACTCCACCCGGCCAGGTTCCTACCTCGCGGTGGGCCCTGAAGAAGCCAGCGATTTCAGCCAGAACAGCATCGAAATGACGGGTCTTGCGACCGCTTGGAGCGGTGAAGGTGTTTCCGTGCATCGGGTCACAGGTCCACGCCACCGGGTGTCCGGCTTCTTTCACTGCTCGCAGTAGTGGAGGAAGTGTGCTGGCGATGTTCTCGGCGCCCATTCGTGTGATGAGGGTCAGCCGTCCCGGGATGCGATCGGGGTTGAGGGCCTCGCAGAGGGCGAGAACTTCGTCAGTCGTCACTGACGGTCCCACCTTGCAGCCCAAGGGGTTCCCGACGCCGGACAGGAAATGAACATGGGCGCCGTCGAGTTGGCGGGTTCGTTCACCGATCCAGAGCATGTGGGCCGAACAGTCGTACCAGTCGCCGGTGAGAGAATCTTGTCGGGTGAGCGCCTCCTCGTATCCGAGGATGAGCGCCTCGTGGCTGGTGGCTACGTCGACGGTATGGAGTTGGGGTGTTGACTCGGTATCGATACCGCAGGCGGCCATAAAGCGCAGCGTGCGATCGATTCCGGCGGCGACCTCCTCGTATCGTTGGCCCTCGGCACTGGAGGCGACGAACTCTTGGTTCCACGCATGGACTCGCGAAAGATCACCGAAGCCACCTTTGGCGAAGGCCCGAACAAGATTGAGGGTGGACGCTGACTGGTGGTAAGCGGTGAGGAGTCGCTGCGGATCGGCGCGTCGGGCGCCAGCGTCGAAGGCGATGTCGTTGACCATGTGGCCACGGAACGAGGGCAGGGTGACCCCGTCGATCGTCTCGTCGTCGGCCGAGCGGGGCTTGGCGAACTGCCCCGCGATACGCCCGACCTTCACGACCGGAACGCCAGACGAGTACATGAGCACTACAGCCATCTGCAGGATGACCTTGAGCTTGTCTCGGATGGAGTCGGCGGAGAACGAGTCGAAGGACTCGGCACAGTCGCCTGCTTGCAGCAGGAATGCTCTGCCGCCGGCAACTCGGGCGAGATCGGCAGTGAGTTTGCGCGCTTCGCCCGCGAAAACCAGTGGCGGCAACGTACTGAGAACGCCTACGGCTGCATCCAGTTCAACTGGATCGGCCCACGCCGGCTGTTGGACGACAGGGAACTGACGCCATGAAGTGGGGGACCATTGAGGGTTCACGAGTGTCTACGTTGTCCGATTCCGGGGTCCCGGCGCAAAGCGGTTACCGAGGGTTCGAGCCTCAGAGGGCGTCGATGGGCTCTCCGGCGTGTTCTTTGACCGTGGTGACCGCACGTTTGACGAGGCGTCGAGCCGCTTCGGCGGTGACGCCAAGTTCGTCGCCGACCTCCCGATAGGAACGACGCTGACCGTCGGCGAGGCCGAACCTTGCCTCGACGGCAAAACGAGCCCGGGCGTCAAGCACCGAGAGAAGATCCGTGATCATCTGCTCATCGATACGGTCCATGACGATCTGTTCCGGCCCAGGCAGCGAATCGGGAATGAGATCGATGAGTTGGTTCGAGTCATCTTCACCGATCGTGCGGTCGAGCGAGGTTGGAGTGGTCAGACGGTGGAGCGTCGCGTGCTCTGCATCGAGTTCATCGCCGTTGCCGCTGACCTGACGCAGTGCAGCTCTGAGGCTCGCTGAACGGTCGCCCGGAAGGCGAACCAGACTGGCCTTCTGGTCGAGTGCGCGACCGATGGCCTGCCTGATCCAGAAGGTGGCGTAGGTGGAGAACTTGAAGCCCTTGCGCCAGTCGAACTTGTCGACTGCATGTTCGAGACCGATGTTCCCTTCCTGGACAAGATCGAGCAGTTCCATGCCCGGAGGAAGCGGATAGCGACGGGCGACGCTCACCACGAGTCGGAGATTGGCGCGAATGAACCGATCCTTCGCTGTGGCCGCTGCTCGGGCAGCTCGCTTCAGTTCGGCGGTGCGCTCGCCGTTCTCGATGCGCGCCGAGGCTTCAACTCCCTTTTCGATGATCTGGGCGAGCTCGCGCTCCTCAAGGGCGGTGAGGAGCGGCACAAGGCCTATCTCATTGAGGTACTGGCCAACTGAATCACTCATGACACATCTCTCCATCCAGTCCCGTGGACCGGCGTCTTCGGTGGTGCATGCCTCGGAGCCCGGATGGGACCGACCCATGAATCACAACCGTGTAACCGCACGAAGTGCTGAGATTGTTCCCGTTGGGGTGGGTGACTTCCGTCACGGATAGAGGTTGTGCGCCTGCCGCTCTCTGGTCAGCGTTGACAACCTCGTGATTTCGAGGACTCTCGTCAGAGGAGATCGGCGGAGGCGAGAAACGTAGTGTAGGAGTATGAGCGGCCTCGTCACCCGGATTGGTTTGCTCGGGGGCACATTTGACCCTCCCCATATCGGCCACATCAGGATCGCCCAAGAGGCCCGTTCGGCACTTGGACTCGATGAGGTGTTGCTGGTTGTGGCGAACCAGCCCTGGCAGAAGGTCGGTTCCCGGTCGATCACGAGTGCAGAGCATCGTTTGGCGATGGTGTGCGCTGCGACTGAAGGGATCGAGGGGGTTCATGCCTCCTCGATCGAGATTGATCGCGGGGGCGATTCATACACGATCGATACGCTCGAGGAGCTCAGCGCTCGGAATGACGGCGCTGAACTGTTCCTCATCGTCGGGGCCGATGCCGCTGCGGGACTTGAAACCTGGCGGCGATTCGTTGACCTCGCCCAGTACGCAGACCTGGTCGTCGTGAATCGCTCCGGAACTTCACGCGACATCGACACCAGTACCTGGCCCGATCGATGGAGGGACGGTACCGGAGTACGCCATCTCGAAATCGAGCCACTACAAGTCTCCTCCAGTGCGCTGCGCCGCGGGGTCTCGACAGGACTGGTTCCACCCGGATTCATGAGCGATTCGGTACTGGCGTACGTCCGAGAGCACCACCTGTACGATGGTGACAGCCATGAGTGATGCCAATCCCCCCACAGATCCTCCTACTGACGAACCAAAGATCGAATTGCTGGACGATCCCATCGCAGCGCTGCTTGCCGACCTCTGGACTGAACCGAAGATCCGGATGCCCGAGGTCGTCGCTGAGGAGAGTGTCGAGGAGGCTGAGGTTGAATCGCTGCCGCCAGAGGCACCGGCTGGCGTGCTCGAGGCGATCTCCCATTACTCGCGACGCGGATTTCTGATCGCACTTGCAATCCTCGTAGGCCTCGGACTTGCTCTCGTCGTTTTCGGGGCGCGGGTGATCCTCGAAAGCAGCGACGGAAGGATGCTGTCCGCCGAGTCCGATACGACGAAGCCCGGATTCGAAGCGATCGTCGAAAAGACGCCGACAGCCCTCGTCATGGCCACCACTGAGGATGGTCAACTCGATTCCGTCACGCTCTTGTCGCTCACTTCCGAGTCTGAAGGCGGGATCATGAGCATCCCGGTTCAGACCAACGTCTATATCGCCCCAACTCCCGGGGTGATTCTGCCGATCACCCTGCAGGCGCTCTACGCGGCGAATGGCGCGGCCACAGCGACTGCCGCTCTTGGTGAGCTTCTGAATCTGAATTTCACCGACACCGTGATCGTGAAGTCCTCGGAATGGCAGAGTCTGGTATCGCCAGTGTCTGCGCTCGCCGTCAGCAATCCCTCCGCTGTCGTCGTCGCTGGTGAAGAGGTCTTTGCCAAGGGTTCGATCCAGCTCCCAGCGGAAAACGTGTGGTCGTATCTGTCAACTCGATCCGATGGGGGGTCGGAATTGGATCGTGCCTCGCGACAGCAGGCTTTCTGGCGTTCGTGGTTGGCGGCGATCGGTACCGCCGGTGGTTCGAGTGCACTGCAGGTCCCGACCTCGAGTGGCTTCGGTCGCTACCTCAGGAATCTTGCCGGAGATCAACTCACCGTCGAGACGCTTCCAGTCACCGAACTTCCGGCTACGGAGGAAGTTCCTTTGCAATTTCGATTGGCGCCTGGACTCACTGGTCCTTCCGTGATCGCAGCGATCGTTCCTTTCCCTGATGGAGCGCCCGGTCGTCGTCCGAGGCTCAAGGTGCTTGATGGAACAGGCGAACTCGCGAACGCTGAAGGTCCGGCTGTACTGCTGGCTGCCGGCGGGGGTCAGGTCGACATCATCGGCAACGCGGCCGAGTTCGGCGTCGAATCCACAGAGATCACCTACTTCGACCCGGCACAACTCGAAGCGGCAAATCGCATGCGCTCGGTGCTGGGAGTCGGCGACGTCGTTGAAAGTCGTCAGACGAATTCCGCTCTTGACCTCACCGTCACCATCGGTGCCGACTATCAGTCAAGATCCACAACTACCTCTCTAGGAGGCCCCGGTGCCTGAAACGATCCCGAGCGAACAAACGAGTCTCTCGTGGGTCGTGGAAGCAGCAAGAGCGGCGGCAGCCAAGACCGATGAATCCACTGTCGTCCTCGATGTGGGCGAGGTGCTTTCGATCACGGGCTGGTTCGTGGTCACCGGAGGTACCAACACCCGTCAGGTGCGAACCATCGCGGAAACCGTCGAGGAAGCCGTAGCTGCGATCGGCGGGCCAAAGCCGCTGCGAATTGAGGGCTTGGATTCCTCCCAATGGATTCTCATGGACTACGGAGACTTCATCGTCCATGTATTCCTTGATGAGACCCGAGCCTTCTATGACCTCGAACGGCTCTGGCGCGATGTGCCGGTCGTGGACTGGACCTGACAAACCTTGCGGTAGGTCTTCATCGGAGCAGAATTCGGTTGGGTCGAAGATTCCGACCAAAACACCGTGGATCTGCGTGCTGAATGACTGCGAGCGAAAACTCCGCTCGGTACGCCTTTGTGGAGCTAAGGAGAATCGAACTCCTGGCCTCTTCCATGCCATGGAAGCGCTCTACCAACTGAGCTATAGCCCCTTGAGGAAGGCGAACATTACCGTCGACGAGGCTGTTCGCAAAATCGTCCCTCCGCGACGTTCCGAGGCGTTGCTTGTGGACGTAGGCGCTGCGTTGACAGAGTCCTCGTCGAACAGGTGCACACAAGCGGTGGCCTACGATCATCGCTATGGCTGACGTGTACGACCCCCAAGCGATCGAGCAGAAGTGGCAGTCGCTTTGGGAGAGCGAAGGCACCTATCACGTCGACAATGAAGACCCTCGTCCCCACTGGTACACGCTGTGCATGTACCCGTATCCGAGCGGCTCCGCTCACATGGGCCACGTACGTAACTACACCTTTGGCGACGTCATTGTTCGTTATCGCACGATGAACGGGTACGCAGTGCTGTCGCCGATGGGCTTCGACAGCTTCGGTCTGCCCGCAGAGAACGCTGCGATCAAGACCGGCCGTCACCCCCGGGAGTTCACCGATGAGAGGATCGTCCAACTACGCAGCTCAATCCTTCGCATCGGGGCGGTCTACGACTGGCGGCGTCAGGTCACGAGTCATAGTCCCGAGTATCAGCGATGGACCCAGTGGATATTCCTGAAGTTCCTTGAAGCAGGTCTCGCCTACAGACGAAACGCCCCCGTGAACTGGTGTCCAGGCTGTCAGACCGTGCTCGCCAATGAACAAGTTCTTGCCGATGGAAGCTGCGAGCGATCCGGGGATCTCGTTGAAAAACGTGATCTCAATCAGTGGTTCCTGAAGATCACCGACTATGCCCAGCAACTCCTCGATGACCTCGAAGGACTCGATTGGCCCGAGCGGGTCAAGACCATGCAGCGCAACTGGATCGGTCGCTCCGAGGGGGCAGAGTTCTCGATGGACTTCACCGACGAGTCCGGGAACGCGGTTGAAGCGGCGCCTTCTCTGCAGGTGTTCACGACCCGGCCCGACACAGCGTTTGGGATGACCTACGCGGTCATGGCTCCGGAGCATCCGCTCGTGGCCGCCATCGTGTCTGATGGCCAGCGACAGGCAGTGGATGCGTTCATCGCTCGTGCACGGCAGTCGAGCGATGTGGAGCGCATGTCCTCAGAGGGTTCGCTCGACAAGCGTGGTGTCTTCACCGGCGCTCACGTCCGTAATCCTTTCACCGGCCGGCCTGTCCCGGTGTATCTCGCCGACTATGTGCTAATGGGCTACGGCACCGGTGCGATTATGGCGGTGCCTGCCGAGGATCAACGTGACTGGGATTTCGCACAGGCTCATGGGCTGCCGATCATCCGCACGATCGCACCACCTGAAGGCTTCGACGGTGAGGCGTATACCGGCGAAGGCGTTCATGTGAACAGTGATTGGCTCGACGGGTTGGCAAAGGCTGAGGCAATCGAAGCAGCGATCGCTTTCCTCGAACGAGGGGGCATCGGCGAGGGTCGCGTCAATTTTCGTCTTCGCGACTGGTTGGTGAGTCGTCAGAGGTTCTGGGGCTGTCCGATTCCGGTCGTGCATTGCGCTGAATGCGGCGTTGTTCCTGTTCCGGTCGAACAGCTTCCGGTTCTGGCTCCCGATGATGTTGAGTTCCTACCCACCGGCGAGTCGCCGCTTCGAGCTCACGAAGGCTTCCTGAACACCATGTGTCCTGCATGTGGGGCTCCGGCGCAGCGCGAAACCGACACCATGGACACATTCGTCGATTCCTCGTGGTACTTCCTCCGGTTCACCGAGCCGTGGAACGACGAAGCGCCGTTCTCCGCCGCATCGGCAAAAGCGTGGATGCCGGTGGATCAGTACATTGGCGGCGTCGAACATGCGATCCTGCACCTGATGTACGCCAGGTTCTTCACCAAGGCGCTTTCTGATCTGGGAGTGGCGCCGCCCGAACTCCGGGAGCCCTTCACCAGACTCTTCACCCAGGGCATGATTCGTCTCGGTGGCGACAAGATGTCCAAGTCAAAGGGCAATCTCGTGGCGCCAGAAGAGATTCTCGACAAGCAGGGAGCCGACGCACTTCGTCTCGCTCACATGTTCGTCGGCCCGCCGCAGGACGACGTGGACTGGGAGGGCGTCGGCATCGACGGTTGTGCTCGGTTCCTCCAACGAGTGTGGAGGCTGGCACAAGGAGAGGTCGGATCGCTGGCCGTCGAGCGCGAGCGAAGCCCGTTCGATCTCGAGATGCTGCGCTCCTGCCATCGGCTGATTGTGAAGGTGGACGAAGACTTCGAACGCTGGTCCTACAACACAGCCGTGGCATCGTTCATGGAGTTCACCAACGAGCTCTACAGGTACGTGCAGTCAGCGCATGGACCGGAATCAACCACACTTTCGGAGTGCGTCGACATTCTGCTGCTGCTCATGGCGCCGATGGCTCCACATATGACCGCCGAACTTTGGGAGACGCGAAGGGGTGGACATATCCATCTCCAACCCTGGCCGGTGGCAGAGCCATCGCTCCTTGTCGTCGACACGGTGACGCTCGTGATCCAGGTCAACGGGAAGGTTCGGGACAGAGTCGAGGTCGACGCCGCCATCACTGAGGATCAGGCCCGTGAACTCGCGCTGGGAAGCGAGAAGGTCCAGTCGTTCCTGAACGGTGCGGAGATCCGCAAGGTGATCTCCCGGCCGCCCACGCTGGTCAATCTGGTGATCTGAGGTTCCAGATCAGTCCTGTTCGCGCAGGAACTGTTCGAGCTCGGCTGCGAGATCATCGCCGCTCGGCAGGGGAGCCGACGGGGTCGTGTCGATGATTGCGTCGACCTGCTCCTCCAATTGTCGAACCATAGCCACGTGTTCCTCGCTGTTCGACACAAGTCCATCGAGACGGTTCCGGGTGGACCGTGCATCCTCGACGAGCGAACCGAGGGGGAACTGGAGTCCGGCGATCGAGCGGAGTCCTTCGATGAGAGCGAATGCTCCCTCGGGGTAGGGCATTCCGGCTGCGTAGTGCGGAATCTGAGCCCAGAGGCCGGTGGCGGGAAGGCCCTCGTCGCCGCAGCAGCGCTCTATCGCAGCATGGACTCCGGCAGGGACGTCGATCCGGCCCTGGATGTTGCCGATGCGTGTTGCGAGGTCAACAGTGGTTGCGGTGGAGACGAGCCGGGTGGCCCGTGTGTGAGGCACCGGGGCTGGGTACGCCCCGAGGCCGAAGACCGTGGAGACGCCGAACTGGTGGGCGAGATCGACAACGGCTGAAGAGAATGCCCGCCAGCGATGATCGGGTTCGACGCCGACGAGAAAAAGCACTTCGTTGCCAACCCGGTCGACGGCGGCTCGCAGTTCGATCGATGGCCAGGTCAGCCCGGTGTTGATGCCATCGAGGAGATGCATCGTTGGCCGCCGGGACCGGTGGTCGAGCAGCGAATCGGTATCGAAAACTGCGAGGGTCACGGTGTCGAGATCCTCGAGCATGGTCCCGAGGGCATTCGCCGAAGCGAATCCGGCGTCGATCCAACCGTCGAGACCCAGTATGAGTGAGGGCGAGTCGAGCTCGGGGGACTCGAGAAGCTCGTACAGCTCAGCCATGACGTGATCCGATCTTTCCCTGGAGTGCGGCCATTCCAGCTTCTCCGAGCGCTGCGACCTGTGAGGTGAACGGGTCGTCGTCGGTCGCGGCTGTGCCCATGGCCCCAGCTCGGTAACGCACCAGCACGCCCTGAAGGATGCACGCGAGTTTCCAGTACCCGAGGGCGACGTAGTACCCGATATCCGAAAGATCGCGGCCGGTGCGAGCGGCGTACATCGTGAGGAGTTCCTGACGCGAGGAGAAGCCCTCGACCGTCGAGCCCTGGGGGAGACCGATGGAGACCGCATCGTCCGCCTCTGTCCAGTACACGAGCATGAGACCCACGTCGGCGAGTGGGTCGCCGAGGGTGCAGAGCTCCCAATCGAGCACGGCTGCGATCGAGCCGTCGGGGTTGAGGATGCAGTTGTCGAGTCGGTAATCACCATGAACGATGGTTGCCGGTCCTTGCGTGGGAACCGAAGAGATGAGTCGAGCGTGGAGTTCCTCAATGACCGGAACTTCGGAGTCCTTTGTGGCCTCCCACTGCTTATGCCAGCGTGCAAGTTGCCGTTCGACGTAGGACTCCCGCCGACCGAGATCGCTTAGACCAACCGCGTCGATATCGACCTCGTGGATCGATCCGAGCACATTGATCAGATTCTCTCCGGCAGCTTGGCGGCCTGCCGTCGGCATCGATGTCGCTGCGGCAACATCACGGGCGATGATGCCGTCGACATTCTCCATGACGTAGAAGGGGGCGCCGTTGACTGAGAGGTCATCGCAGAATCCAACGAGCGGTGCGACCGGGACGGCAGTGGGTGCAAGCGCCGAGATGATCCGGTGCTCCCTTCCCATGTCGTGTGCCGTGGCGAGCACGTGTCCGAGCGGCGGTCGACGAAGCACCCAGCGCCCTCCTGCGGCGTCCTCGAGTCGATAGGTGAGGTTGGAGAGTCCACCGGTGATGAGCTCAAAGGAGAGGGGCGCGGTGAGGCCGGGGACGCGTTCAGACATCCATTTGGTGATTGGTGCTGCGCTGATGCCTGCGACTTCGACGTTGGGTTCCACGTGTCCTCCCTTGGGTCCTGACACGCTACCGGTCGGTGGGCGTCGTGGCGTCGTGAGTCGGCCCCTATCCTGAAGGTGTGACCTTCGATACGACCGACGCAACATTTCAGACCGATGTGCTTGAACGATCGCTCACCACGCCGGTGATCGTGGACCTCTGGGCGCCCTGGTGCGGACCCTGCACCACGCTCGGTCCGATCCTCGAGAAAGTCGTGGCCGAGACCGATGGAGCGGTTGTGCTCGCCAAGGTGAACGTGGACGAGAACCCACAGATCGCCCAGGCGTTCAAGGCACAGAGCATCCCCGCAGTGCACACGATCATTGACGGCAAAGTCGGTCCGGGGTTCCTCGGGGCCCGTCCGGAGTCCGAGGTCCGCGAGTTCGTGCAGTCGATCCTGCCGAATCGGGAACTGACCGATGTCGAGAAGTTGCGCGAGATCGGCGACGAGGAGTCCCTGCTGGCGGCGCTCGAACTCGAGCCCGCTGATGAACTCACGATCTGCGACCTCGCAGAGCTCTATGCGGGAGATTCCCGGTTCGAGGAGGCACTGCGTCTTCTTGATCGCATTCCGGAATCGGCTGATTCCCGGCGGATCGCTGCATACGCGCGCAGCGAGGGCCGATACGCCACGGATGAGTCGATCATGGATCGACTCGGACAGCTTCTTGACGAGGTCAAGGGTGACGACGACGCGCGTCGCGAGTTTCTTGATCTTCTCGAGCTTCTCGGCCCCGAGGATCCGCGCACCGCTGGTTTGCGTCGCCAGCTCACTTCAAGACTTTTCTGAGGCCTACTGCACCACCTCTTCGCCGAATCATTGGGCCCTTCCCGTTGTGATGAACGGGTCGTAGCCTGCCTCAGCTTCCCCGAGCACTGTCCGCACTGCGACACATGAACTCGAGGAATCCTGATGCTCGACCAGATCACCGATGGAGTCCAACGTTTACGCACGCGATTCGGCGATCGATTCGTACTCATTGGCGCTTGCACTCTGGCAGGAGTTCTGCTCCTGAGCGGTGGCATGTTGCTCGCAGCACTGGCGAGTGGCTCTCCATCGGAGGATCAATCCTCCGCCGCTACTCCATTGCTTTTCGATCCGCCATCAACCACAACCACTGTGCCGGCGCAGGTCACGGTGCACGTTCTCGGGGCCGTTCGGATGCCCGGAGTTCATCGGCTTCCGTTGGGTTCTCGCGTGGCCGACGCGATCGAGGCTGCGGGTGGCGTCGCCGACGACGTCGATATCGAACGAGTGAATCTCGCGGCAGCCCTCGCCGATGGGCAGCGCGTCTACATCACTCGTCGTGACCAGCCGAACGCGCCCGTTCTCGCACCTGACCCATTGGCCCCGTTGGGCGGCCACGAAGGGGGTTCAGCGCCCTCACCGTCAGCACGCGTTGATCTGAACGTGGCGAGCCAGGAGCAACTTGAGGTGCTCCCCGGCATCGGGCCATCCACGGCGGCTGCGATCCTCGAACTGCGTCGCCGAGTCGGTCGATTCGCCAGCGTGGACCAGCTCCTTGATGTGCGAGGAATCGGCGACGCGAAGCTGGGGGCGATCCGAGATCTCGTCATAGTCGGGTGATCAGCCTTCCCGGACAGCGGGTGGGGTCCGGGCGGAGGCGCCTACATGCGGATTCGTGGGCGGTCTCCCTCGCCGTGGCTGCGTTCGTTGGTGCGATGCATCCGCTGCCGGTTCCCGTCTGGGTCGCAGCATCGGCTCTGATCGCAACGATGGTCGTCGCACGACCCTTGCCACTCATCCTCGGCGTCACCATGCTCAGTTGTTCCCTCGCCTCTCAGGCAGTCGCTGGCTCGCACCCTCTTCCTCAGGGCCAGTTCAACGGAATCGTGCAACTCGCAACGGACCCAACGGTCGAACACGGCCGAGTGACGGCAGAAGTCCGAACAGAGCAGGGACGTCTTCAGTTGAGCGCCGAATCCTCGATGGCCCGAGCGTTGGTTTCGGGAGCCGCAGGTGACCGGTTCGTCGCCGACGGGGGAATACGCGAGCTTCGATTTGCGATGCCGTGGCGGCATCTCCGCGGGGTACTTGAGGTGCGGAGCATCTCCTCAGCACTAGATCCAACGCCAGCTGTCGCCTTTGTGAACAAGGTTCGCTCCGTCATTGCCACCGGCGCAAGGGTGCTGCCATCGGCTCTCCGACCAATCCAGCTCGGATTCGTCATCGGGGATGATCGCGGGACATCGCCAGTGGTTCGGTACGACTTCGAGAAGGCTGGTCTTGCGCATTTAATGGTGGTGAGCGGTGAGAACCTCGGGTTCCTACTGATCCTCGCCCGCCCAGTGCTTCGCGGCGCCGGGTTGCGCCGGCGGTTCATGTATTGCGCCGCGCTTCTGATGGTGTTCATGGCAATCACCAGATTCGAACCGTCGGTGTTGCGGGCTTCGGCGATGGCGGCGGTGCTGGCGATCACGATCCTCTCCGGTCGACCGGCCAGCAGCTTGCGGGTGCTGTCGCTTGCAGTGGTGGGAGTGGTTCTGCTCGATCCGCTCATCGTGCACTCGATCGGATTCCGTCTCTCTGTAGCGGCGACAGCCGGAATCGTGTTGCTTGCCCGTCGACTTGCAGGAATCCTGCCGCTCCCGCGGTCCGTCGGCCTCGCACTCGCGGTTCCTGTATCCGCCCAGATTGGAGTCGCACCGATAGCGCTCTTCTCGTTTGGGCCCCCTTCGCTTCTTGCCATCCCCGCGAACGTTGCTGCCGCTCCCGCCGCGGCATTCATCATGATGTGGGGGAGCACTGTTGGTGTACTTGCCGGTTTTGTGCCTGACCTCCCAGCCTCGCTGTTGTTCTGGCCTGATCGGATCGCTCTGGAGTGGGTGACCGGTGTCGCGTCTGTCGCCGCTGAGAATCGAATCGGGCCGTTTGTTGGAGCTGCAGCAGTAGCTCTGGTCGTGATGATCGGAATTCGGGCCATTCGCCGCAGGAGCGAACGATGGATGCTTCTGCTGTTCGCTCTTGTCGTGTTTCTCCCGCTCGTCGTCCAGGCACGAACGTTGATTGGGGCAGGAGAGGCAGGCTGTTTCGATGTTGCGCGGGCGCGAATCTGCCAGTCTTCGGGAGGTGACCACTTGGTCGTGGCCTCAGTTGGCGGCGACGCGGACGTCACCGCCCTACTTTCGCGCCTCGACTCCCGAGGCATCGATCGGATCGACCTCCTGATCAGGACGAGTTCCTCCGCATCTGCACGACGTGCGATTGCCGAACTCTCTGAGCGCCTTGATGTTCGCAGGCTCGTCAGCTTCGAGGACATAAGTGGCACGGAGCGAGCATCGGCGCAGAGTCTCAGAGTTGGCACGATCGCTGTGACCATTCGGCCATCCCGTGATCGACTTGAGGTGTCGATGATCGATGGTTTCGACGGCCCCCGCTGATGACCAGCGGCGGTAGGGTCAGGCCGTGAATCTCGACCTCGGAACCACTCGCTTCGACATCACCCATCGTGCGGTGGTCATGGGAATTCTCAATCGCACGCCCGATTCTTTCTATGACCAGGGTTCGTACTACCAATTCGATGATTTCCTCCGCAAGGCTGAACAGTTGGTCATCGATGGCGCCGACTTTCTCGACGTCGGCGGGGTGAAGGCGGGTCCGGGTGAAGAGGTCACAGAGGCCGAGGAGCTCGAACGTGTGGTGCCGGCGGTTGAGGCGCTGCATGCCCGGTTTGATCTGCCGCTCTCCGTCGACACGTGGCGCGCTTCAGTAGCGAAGGCATGTTTCGATGCTGGTGCGGTGGTGGGAAACGACATCAGCGGGTTTGCTGACCCGGACTACCTGGGGGTGTGTGCAGCATCCGGCGCCTCGGTCGTCGCCACCCATATTCGACTGCAGCCCCGAGTCCCGGACCCTGATCCGGTCTACGACGACCTCGTTCCGGATGTCTGTGCGTTTCTCCGCGATCGAGCAGCGCGCGCCGTGGCTGCCGGTATCCCGTCGGAGCGGGTCATGGTCGATGCCGGTCTCGATCTTGGAAAGACCGAGCTGCAATCGTTGGAGTTGTTGCGTCGTTCTGACGCCCTTGTCGCACTTGGGCATCCGGTGTTCCTCTCCGCTTCGAACAAACGATTCCTCTGGACCCTTCTCGACGTCGAACGCGGATCTGCCGGCGACGGCACCATGGCAGCCCATTCGCTCGGGATCGCACTCGGGTGTCGAATCCTGCGATCCCACGATGTGCTGAACGGTCGGCGCGTCGCCGACATGATGGCCGAGATACTCCGGGCGGCTTGACCTCATGAGTCCTTCACCGATCATTGTGCTGAAGGGAGGCGACGAGGTGCTCATGAGTGCGGGCCTCACCGACCTCATTCACGAACTGGTCGGCACGGATGACCGTGCCATGCTCGTCGAGGAACTACTCATCGACACGCACGTCACGCCCGACGACGATGGGTATGACATCGGACGGCTCGTGGATGCCGCCCAAACTCCTCCGTTCCTCACGGATCGACGCATCATCGTGAGTCGTCACAGCGGGGTGTTCTCGACGAAGGAGGCCGTAGCCCCACTCGTGGCATACCTGAGTGACCCGCTCGAAACCAACACGGTCGTGTTGGTGTGGGAGAAGGATCCTCGTCCGCAGCGGCAGCCGAAGATTCCGGCTGTGCCCAAGTCACTCCTAGACGCAGTCACCGCCAGCGGGGGAACGGTTGTCGATACCTCGAGTGGAAGCGGCAAAGCCCAAGAGGGTTGGATCGTCGACCAGATCCGTTCGAGTTCAGTGAAATTCGATGCATCCGCACAGAAGTTGGTTGTCGATCACATCGGCAGCGACGTCGGTCGGATTCCGGGCATCCTCACGACGCTCGAAGGAGTCTTTGCTCCTGGTTCTCGGCTCTCGGCGGCTGACGTCGAGCCATTCCTCGGAGCTGCTGGCGACGTTGCTCCGTGGGACCTCACCGATGCCATCGACAATGGAGATGTCAGCGCCGCGCTTGACTCCCTGCAGCGCATGCTGATCGGCGGAGAACGGCATCCGATACAGGTGCTCGCCACGTTGAGTTCTCATTACCTGCGCATGGCGCAACTCGATAGTCCGGATATCCGCGGTGAGAAAATGGCAGCAGAAGTGTTGGGGTTGAAGGGGAGCACCTTTCCGGCGAAGAAAGCATTGGCCGGCGCCCAGCGTCTGGGGTCGGTTCGCTTGGAGGAGTTCGTGGCGCTGCTCGCCCAAGCGGACCTTGATCTCCATGGAGCGAAGAATTGGCCCCCGCCGCTCGTCGTCGAGGTTCTCGTTGCTCGACTCGCCGGTCGCAGCCGAGCGGCCCGTGGTTCGCGTCGCTGACCGTATTTTGGTTGTCGCAGGTGTCGAGTCGACCCGGAGATGACAAAGGGCCGGACATGAAGTCCGACCCTTTGAGGAGTTCCTGCGAGAGGCGCCCGATACCGGGCGAGGTTCACTCGGCGTTCTGAGCTGAAGCGAGACGCTTCATGAGGCGACTCTTCCGGCGTGCTGCAGTGTTCTTGTGAATGACGCCCTTGGTGGCAGCGGTGTCGATTCGCTTGACGGCTTCACGGGTGACCTCAACAGCGTCGTCGGCGCCGGAATCGGTGGCGGCCATTGCCCGCTTGGTGCGGGTCCTCAGTTCGGAACGCACGGCCTTGTTACGAAGGCGGGCCTTCTCGCTCTGACGGTTGCGCTTGATCTGGCTCTTGATGTTGGCCATGAGACACCTTCGGCTTGAGACACCCCGGATGGGGCTCGAACGGGGGAGATGGCACGGAGGTGCCACACACGAATTGGAAACTCTAGCTCACAGTGGCCGGATCGGCACAGTACGGAGCTCACGGGTCACGACAAGTAGTCTGCCGCACACCCCTCGTCCCAAGGAAAGCGTGCTCGTGGCCTCGCTCGACCGGTTCCGCAACCTGTGCATCATCGCCCATATCGACCATGGAAAGTCGACTCTTGCCGACCGCCTGCTTGAACTGTGTGGCGCTGTCGACCCCCGTGAGATGCGAGCGCAGTACCTCGATTCGATGGATATCGAACGGGAACGTGGAATCACCATCAAGCTCCAGAGCGTTCGACTCGAACACCAGGGACACACGATCAATCTCATCGATACCCCGGGTCATGTCGATTTCGGATACGAGGTCAGCCGCTCGCTCGCCGCCTGCGAAGGGGCGATCCTTTTGGTTGATGCAGCCCAAGGAATCGAGGCGCAGACACTGGCGAATTGCTATCTCGCCCTTGAAAACGATCTTGAGATCGTCGCCGCCCTCAACAAGATCGATCTTCCTGCTGCTGACCCCGATCGATATGCCGCGGAGATCGAGAAGGTCCTCGGCATCCCCGCCAATGAGATCCTGCGCATCAGCGCAAAGACCGGCGAAGGCGTCGAGGATTTGCTCAACGCCGTCGTCGAGCGCATTCCGCCGCCGGAGGGAGATCCCGATGCCCCCTTGCAAGGGCTGATCTTCGACTCACATTTCGATCAGTATCGAGGTGTCATTTCTTCGGTACGCGTCATGAACGGCACACTGACGACCGGCGCCCGATTGCGATTTGTCCAGGCTGGTGCTGTCTACAACGCCGAAGAGGTAGGCGTGCGGCGCCCGGATCCCACGCCGATCGCATCGCTCGGCGCTGGAGAGGTGGGGTATCTCATTGCTGGCATCAAAGATGTTGGTGAGGCACGGTCGGGCGAGACGATCACGACTGCTGCACATCCTGCACCTGCGTTGGAGGGTTATAAGGAACCCAAGCCGATGGTGTTCTGCGGGATCTACCCGATTGACGGGGATGAATTCCCGACACTACGCGAGGCGCTCGAAAAGCTGCGTCTGAACGACTCGAGTTACACGTTCCAGCCCGAGAGCTCCGGAGCGCTGGGTTTCGGATTCCGATGTGGTTTCCTCGGTCTGCTCCATATGGAAATCATTCGTGAGCGGCTCGAGCGTGAATTCAATCTCTCACTCATCGCCACTGCGCCCTCGGTGCAGTACGTCGTACATAAGGAAAATGGCGATGTCATCACGATTGACAATCCCAGCGAGCTGCCACCGGCGACCGAGGTGGCCCACATCGAGGAGCCGTATCTTCGGGCAACGATCCTTACCCCGACTTCCTACACCGGCACGCTGATGGAGCTCTGCCAGAACCGTCGCGGTGAGATGATCAAGATTGAGTACTTGTCGCCTGAGCGGATGGAGCTGGTCTACGAGCTTCCGTTAGCCGAGGTGGTGACGGATTTCTTCGACCAGATGAAGAGTCGCACCCAGGGTTACGCAAGTCTCGATTACGAACCTTCGGAGTATCGCCAGTCGAATCTGGTGAAGGTCGACATCCTGCTCAACGCTGTGCCGGTCGACGCTTTCAGCATGATCGTGCACAAGGACAAGTCCTATGGCTACGGGCTTCGGATGACCGAGAAGCTGAAGGAGCTCATCCCCAGACAGTTGTTCGATGTTCCGATCCAGGCAGCGATCGGTGGACGCATCATCGCCCGCGAAACGGTGAAGGCCAAGCGGAAGGATGTGCTCGCGAAGTGTTACGGCGGCGATATCAGCCGCAAGCGCAAGTTGCTCGAGAAGCAGAAGGAGGGCAAGAAGCGCATGAAGAACATCGGTCGGGTCGAAGTTCCCCAAGAGGCGTTCGTTTCGGCTCTCCGACTCGACGATTGAGTTATTGGACTCTGGCACTCGACTCCCGAGAGTGCCAGCTGCACGGGGGTGCGGGTATCATTGATGTACCAGCGCCGACCCCCGTCGGCCCCGTCTAGGTCAGGTTTCGATGCTCGACGAACGCAAGGCCACCATCCTGCGGGCGGTGGTCACCGAATACATCGAGACTGCCCAGCCAGTCGGCTCCAGCCACGTGGCGACTTCGCCCGAAGTCAATGTTTCCTCGGCGACGATTCGAAATGCAATGGCGTCGCTGGAGACCGAGGGTTACCTCCATCAACCGCATACCAGTGCGGGTCGGGTTCCGACAGAGAAGGGGTATCGGTTCTTCGTCGATCAGTTAGGAGGACCGGGTCGACTCGGGGCATCCGAGTCGCAGCAGGTCCGAACTTTCTTCGCACGCACTCATGGTGAAATCGAGCAGATGCTCGCCGATACGAGCCGACTCCTTTCGAACCTCACCCGTTATGCCGCCGTTGTCGTGGGACCTCCACATGAGGTGGCAACCGTGCGGTCCGTGCAGCTAGTCGGTCTCACACAACGGGTGGCTCTCGCCGTGATTGTGCTTTCGAATGGTGCCATTGAGAAGCACACCATCGAGCTCGATCTCGATGCCGACGAGCTCGTAGTCAGCACCGCCGGCACTCGCCTCGCGGCCGCGTGTGTCGGTCGCACCCTCTCCGAAGTTGGTGCGTTCACGACTGCGCTGCTTGGTGTTGGTCAAGGCTCCGAGGCCGCGGTCGATCGAGTCCTTGTCGCAGCTCTTGCCGTGCTTCGTGGCGATCATCGCCACGAAGAGCAGGTCTTCATCGGCGGCACCTCGGAGATGGCAGCGGCGTTCGATGCGGTCGGTACCGTGAGCGAGATCCTGCGGATCCTTGAGCAACAGCTTCTCGTGGTGAACCTTCTCGAAGATGTCCTCGGGCGTGGACTCTCGGTGGCGATCGGTCGAGAGACAGGTAATGAGGCGCTTGCCGATTGCTCGCTCGTGGTGGCGCCCTATGTGGTCGATGGGGAGGCCGCAGGAACAATTGGGGTTCTCGGTCCGACTCGTATGCATTACGACCACGCACTCTCGGCCGTGGCCGTGGTCGCCAACCGGCTCGGTCGTCGACTGAGCGAGGGCTGATCCAGTGGCCGACTATTACGAACTCCTCGGCGTCGACCGGAATGCATCTGCAGACGAATTGAAACGCTCGTATCGTCGACTCGCCCGCCAGCTTCATCCAGACGCCAATCCCGACGATCCCGCGGCCGAGGCGAGGTTCAAAGAAGTTGCACTCGCGTACGAGACACTCTCAGACCCGCAACGGCGTCAGAGCTATGACATGTATGGCGAGGGTGGTCCCCGCGGTGGTTCGAATACCGGTGGAGGCTTTGGAGACATCTTCGACATGTTCTTCAACGGTCAGAGCCCGTTCGGCGGCCAGCAGGGTCCAAGCGGTCCGCCTCCTGGGGAGAATCTCGAGGCAGTCGTCGACATCTCGTTGACTGACGCTGTGTTCGGCACCACCGCCCCGGTTGAGGTGCGTACTGCGGTGCTTTGCGACGACTGCAACGGTTCAGGTGCGGAGGCTGGTACCGCTGCGTCGACATGTCCAGATTGCAATGGCGCGGGACAAGTACGGCGTGTCCGGCAATCGATCCTCGGGCAGATGGTTACTGCCGGGCCGTGCGGTCGATGCAACGGTCTCGGAACTGTGATCGGATCGCCATGCTCCAGTTGCCGCGGGGACGGTCGCATCATTGAGGAGCGCTCATATCCCGTCGAGATACCTGCCGGAGTCGACACAGGAGCAACACTTCGTGTCGGAGGGCGTGGCGCTGTTGGTATGCGGCAGGGTTCTGCTGGCGATCTTTACGTCCACATCAGAGTCGCCGAGGATCCACGTTTCGAGCGGCAGGGCGACGACCTTGTGCATCGTCTCCACATCCCGATCACCCAAGCCGCGCTCGGTGCCGCTTTGGTGCTCGAGACTCTGGATGGTGATGAGGAGATCACTATTGATTCCGGAACCCAGACCGGAACCGTCAAGCGATTCCGCGGGCGTGGGGTCCCACATCTCCAAGGCCGTGGACGTGGCGATCTCCTCGTTCAGGTGATCGTTGACACCCCGACAGACCTCTCTGACGAGGAATCTGCGCTGCTCGCTAGGTTCGCGGAGCTGCGCGGTCACGAAATCACCCAACCTGAACACGGGCTTCTCTCAAAGCTTCGCAGCGCGTTCAAATGACTCATGGCTGATCATCCAGCGGTTCCCGGCGGTACCGCGCCGCACGTGATCGTCTCAGACATCGCTGCGCCAGCTCTCCGAGTTGACGATCACCATCATCTTGAGAGAGTGCTGCGACTACGTCCCGGTGCGCCGGTTTCCGTCACCGACGGTGCCGGCTCCTGGCGTTGGTGTCGCTTCGGTCCAGAGCTCATCATCGATGGCGAGGTCGAACATGTTCCCGCACCTGCACCTCCGATCACGGTCGCATTCGCGCTGGTCAAGGGCCAGAAGCCTGAACTGGTCGTCCAGAAACTCACCGAACTCGGCGTGGACGAGATCATTCCGTTCGTGGCTGAACGCTCCGTCGTCCGATGGGACGAGGAACGTTCGCGACGTAATACCGAACGCCTGCGGCGTGTCGCTGCGGAGGCCGCCATGCAGTCGCGGCGAGTCTGGCTCCCCGAGGTTCAGGAGGTCACAACATTCGACGAACTGGCTGTCAGTGGAGAGCTTCTCGCTGCTGATCGCGATGGGGCGGCGCCGACCCTTGCGAGACCAGCAGTCATGATCGGCCCAGAGGGCGGCTGGTCTGAATCGGAGCGCGCCAGATTCGCTGGCACCGTCGGTCTAGGTCCGAGCGTTCTTCGAGCCGAGACCGCAGCCTTCGCAGCAGCGGCGATGCTCGGGGCGTTGCGAGCTGGGTTGGTCGCCCCAGCTGCCCGCGCGTGATCCAATCGGCAGGCAGCCCAGCGTTCGGTGCGTACGTGCATGTGCCGTTCTGTACGAAGCGCTGCGACTACTGCGCGTTTGCTACCTGGACTGATCGGTCTCACCTGATGGACGAGTACGTCGACGCGGTGTGCATCGACATCAAGAGAACGTTCGCTTCTCACCCGGATCGTGTCGCCACCTCGGTGTTCTTCGGCGGAGGAACGCCGTCGCTACTTCCAGCCGGCGATCTCGTTCGAATCCTGGCCGCAATCCCGCGTGTCGACGGGGCCGAGGTCACTGTCGAGTGCAACCCCGACACCGTCAGTCTCGCGATGTTCGAGACGTACGTGGCCGGCGGAGTCAATCGGATTTCGTTCGGCGTGCAGTCGATGGTGCCGGAGGTGCTCGAATCGCTCGGCCGCACCCACAACCCTGAATCGGTGGGAGCTGGAGTTCTCGCAGCACGAGCCGCAGGAATTGCTCGTTTGAATCTCGACCTCATCTACGGCGGCGCCGGCGAGACAGTCGAGCAATGGCGGCACACTCTCGAGGCCACAATCACACTCGGTCCGGATCATGTCAGCGCCTATGCCCTCACCGTTGAGGCTGGTACACCACTGGCCGAGGACCCTTCCCGACATCCTGATGATGATGACCAAGCAGACAAATATCTGTTGGCCGATGAAATGCTCACGGCGGCAGGATTGCTCAACTACGAGATCTCCAACTGGGCCTCATCGGGTCAGGAATGCCTGCACAATCTGTTGTACTGGGATCAGGGGGAGTACTTCGGGTTCGGCTGCGCTGCTCACGCACATGTCGGCGGTCGGCGCTGGTGGAACCTTCGCACTCCCGACAGGTACATCGCTGCGGTCAGTACGGGCGATTCGGTTGAGGCGTCATTCGAGTTGCTCGACGTCGGCACCCGTCGGATCGAGGCGCTCCAGTTGGCATTGCGCACCCGAGGGGGAGTGCCGGTGTCATCGCTGAGCGCCGATGATCGCGACGAACTCGGACCGCTTCTCGTCGAACGAGACGGGCGGCTCCACCTGTCGCTGGAAGGCCGGCTGCTCGCCAATGAGGTGGCGGTTCGACTGCGTTGACCACTGGTTCCGTTTCGATCTGGCATCATCGAAGCACTGACCAAGGGGGAACCATGGAATACACGAAGATCATTGTCGATGAACCGGCAACCGGAGTTCGACGAATCACCTTGAACAATCCCGAGAAGCGCAATCCATTGGGCGCCACGATGCGGCGAGAGGTCATCGCCGCACTGCGGGAACATGACGAGGACGACATGGTTCGGCTGACCATCATCCGCGGCGCCGGCAAGTGTTTCTCGGCGGGCTACGACCTCACTGGAGGTGCGACCGATGACGAGCCGCCGGCATACAAGTCGGCGTCGGGTCTGGGGAGCTACCCGCGTGAGGTGACTGAAACATGGATGAGCATCTGGGATCTAGCCAAGCCTGTCATAGCGCAGGTGCACTCGTACTGCCTTGCCGGTGCAACCGAACTCGCGACTGGTTGTGACCTGGTGTACGTGGCCGATGACGCGCGTATCGGGTATCCCGCGGTTCGCTTCGGTACTCCGGACATGCAATGGCACGCGTGGTTGCTCGGTCCGCGACTCGGGATGGAACTGATGCTCACGGGTGATTCGATCTCGGGTGAGGAAGCAGCCCGTGCTGGGTTCGCCACGCGTTCGTATCCTGCCGATGAGCTCGAGCAGCGGGTTCTCGAAATTGCGCAGCGCATCGCGCTGATCCCTTCGGACATCCTGCAGATCAACAAGCGCACTGTGCATCGAGGCATGGCAGTGATGGGTTTCCCGACCGCTATTCGTCAGGGCACCGAACTCTGTGCGCTCGCCATTGAGACCGAGACCTTCGCCGAGTTCATGGCTGAGAAGGACAAGGAGGGTGGGCTCACCGCAGCGCTCACTAAGCGCGACGGCAAGTTCGGCGATTACCGCACTGGATCACAGTGAACTGCCATCCGAAGGCTGCAATATCCGCGCGAGTGCTATCTGGGGGATCTCATTGAGCTTCGACCCGGGTATTTTGAGGTGGGCGGAGCAGAAATCCTTTGTCGCCGAGAAATCCCGGATCCTCTATGTCGCGACTCCAAAGGTCGCGTGCACGACCATCCGGACTGGGCTGATTGTTCTCGAGGGTGCTTCGAGGAGCAAGAAAATCGACCCCCATAATGTGGGCTCTCACACGATCCCGTCGCTTGCGAACATCTCCGTCGCAGAATCAGAGTTCGTGCTGGGCTCGCCAGAGTGGATCCGGTTCTGTGTCACCCGACGACCGTATGAGCGTTTGGTGAGCGCGTGGCTCAACAAGATATTTCTCGGAGATGCCGTCAATCTGACTCTGCCGTATGCGGCGGAACTTCGCCGCACGCGAGATGTCGGGTCGCTTTTTCGGGAATTCGTCAAGGGTTTGGAGTCTGGTTCAGCTCTGTACTTCCGAGACGAGCACTTCGCCCCACAGGTCGTGCTTCTCAAATCCGAAGATTTCCCATACACACATGTCCTGGACCTTCCGGAATTGGCGTCCTTTGCATCGTGGGCCCGTTCCAGCGACCCGTCTCGGAAGGAATTGGACCTGTCGGTTCGGACGAATGCCAGTTTGAGGGTGCCCCTTCGGGCCATGTACGACCGCTCCACCGCCGAGATCGTCGAATCGCTTTATGAAGATGACTTCACGCAATTCGGCTACGAGCGAGAGGATTTTGGCGAGCGCTCGGACGAGTTCCTGCTCACCGAAAACGAATTGAGCCTTGTCGAGCTCCTCGTGGCATCAGCAGGGGAGCTCCACGCCGCAGCCGCACTTGCATCGATGGCGAGCCGCAGAGTCGGCGGGCGTTATGCCCTGAGTGAGTTGCTCCGCGCTCTTGGCAAACGAACCCGACTTTCCCGCTGACAAGTCA
>CAEMXZ010000006.1_pt1 | contig 39827 bp, 33 predicted proteins | sample 7263481 | NCBI WGS metagenome assembly CAEMXZ01 (sample SAMEA6813769, study PRJEB35770) | uncultured Microthrixaceae bacterium | biome: Freshwater; feature: Freshwater reservoir; material: water | place: Czech Republic | collected 2017-04-14 | depth 0.5m m
CCGATGATCCTGCCGAGGCTGTCCCTGCGCAACGCTGTCGAGCGGGAGCCGACAAGAACCGCGAGGAGCGCGCCGATAAAGAACTCAGCGCATCGAGTGAATGTCGAGTAGTAGACGACGGTTGCGTTCCCGGCGTTGGCGAGCGTGACCATCAATGATCCGAGGATGAACAGCGAGAACGCCCCGAGGAGAAGTTGCGGTCTGCGACGCAGCATCCAAACCACGATTGGCACGACGAGGTACACCTGCTCCTCGATGCCGAGGGACCAGAAATGCGCGACCGGCGAGCCCTCATGGGCGCCGTAGGTCGTACCGGTGAGCAGGAACCGCCAGTTCGCCACCTCGAAGAACGACGCGAAAATATCGATGGCGATCGATCTCGTCATCCATGCGAAAACCAGCCAAACCACGGTGACCAGTGCCAGCAGCAGCGTCGAGGCCGGCCACAGGCGTCGGAACCGCCGAGCGAAGAACGACCTGAGGTCGACGGTTCGATTCCTGGTGATCTCGCCAAGCATCCCTCGGGTTATGACAAAACCAGAGAGGGCAAAGAAGATCGGGAGGCCAACAAGTCCACCCGGAAGGAACTCCGGCCACAGATGGAAGACCAGAACGGGGATGAGCGCGAACCCTCGAAGCCCATCAAGTCCCTTGAGTCGCGATGAGCTTCGAACCCTCTGCTGCTCATCTCCAACGGTGACCACCGCGGCAATGTACTCCGCACCTGCAAGCGACCGATGTCACTGCCCTCGGGAGCACTGATACCTTGAGGATGTGGACGCGAGCGCTCGAGCATCTTCGAATCCCGCGTCAAAAGGCGGCGTCGACAACGAAGACCTTCACTGGTGGAAACCATCGCCCATCGCCCCGTCAGGCCATGATCAATCTGCAAGCGGGAACTCGGGCAGCGCCACCACAGGCACCTCAGTTCGCCGTGCGGCCCGAACCGAATCGACCATCGTCCCCCGGTCGTTTGCACATCTTCCCGTCCTCGATGGCCTCAGAGGTCTTGCGGTCGTTGCCGTAGTCCTCTTTCATTTCGCCCCGGATCTGGTTCCCGGTGGATTCCTCGGTGTCGACATCTTCTTCGTCCTGAGTGGCTTTCTCCTCACCTCACTCGTTCTCGTCGAGCATCACAACAAGGCTCGAATCTCGATGAGCGGATTCTGGATCCGTCGGATCCGACGACTACTCCCAGCAGCGTTGGTGACTGTTGTGGTGAGCGTCGCTATCGCATTCATTCTCGAACCAGATTTCACGCGCAGCACGCTCCGTGGTGAGGCACTCGCCGCCATCACGTACGTCTCGAACTGGTGGACCATCGGCCACGGGCAGTCCTACGCGTCGTCGTTCGGACCCCAATCACCGGTCGCGCATTTCTGGTCGCTCGCTGTCGAGGAGCAGTTCTACCTCCTGTTCCCTTTCCTCATCGTTGGCCTGGGAGTTGCCGTCCGAATCGCGATTCGTCGGAAACTCCCTCGTCCGAAACTGCATCGACTCTCTGTTCTACTGCTCATCGTCGCGGTCGTGGGCACCATTGCGTCAGCCATCGACATGGTGCTCATCCACACACCGCAGACCGATCCGTCTCGCGAATATCTGGGGACCGATACGCGCGTTCAGACGATCCTCGTCGGCGTTGGCCTCGCTTGTCTCTGGTATCTAAAGCCGAAACGCCGGGACACCCGACCGGCGATGGCAGCGATCGGAGGAGGCGTGGTTCTCCTCTCCTTACTGTTGCTCGCGATCGCACTTGCCGACTTCCGGAGCGATTGGCTCTATCGCGGAGGGTTCACCCTCATTGCGATTGGAATCGCTGCTCTCATCTGGGTGCTGGCCCGTCACGGTTCTCCCGTCACCAATTGGGTGCTCGAAAGCCTTCCAATGCGCCGCATTGGCGAGGTCTCGTACGGGCTCTACCTCTGGCACTGGCCGGTGATGGTGTTCCTGAACCCTCAGCGCACTGGTCTCGACGGAATCGCGTTGTTCACCCTTCGCGTGATCGTCACGGTGGCTGCCACGATTGCGTCATACATCTTCGTCGAGCGACCCCTGCGCCGGCCCCGCGGATCGCAGGAGCCCCGGCCGGGCACGCGTGAGGCGCAACTTCGTAATCGTCAGGCTCTCAAGGGTTGGGGTAGCGCGTCTCTGGCCGCGGTGCTCTGTGTTCTGGTCCTCACCGTGGGTCCCGTCGTTGGGGGTTCCACCTCGACCGCGACTCCCCCCTCCACGTCACCGACCGTGGTCACCACTCCACCCGGGGAGCTTCCCGCTGCGCTTCCCTACACCGCGCTCTGGATCGGCGACTCGGTTATGTGGACTTTGGGAGGTGGAGGACCGATCGTGTTCCCGCAGCCGGACTCCTACACATCACCATTCGATCCAGCAGAACTCGTGATCTGGAACCGAGCGGTTTACCCGTGCGAGATCCTGCGATATCCGTCGAGATTCAACGGACTCCTGCGCGCGCATAACACCAACTGCGACAACAACGATTGGGCCGTTGCGAACGATGAGTTGAGGCCACAGATCATCGTCTTCAGTGCTGTGGTGAGCGATACCTATGACCGCTACGTGAATGGTCGTCTCGTTGAGTTCGGGACGCCGGAGTTCGATCAGATTTATCTCGACGCCCTCGACCGGGCGCTCACCCCGCTCGCTGTTCACCTCCCACAGATCGTCCTGCTCGACCAACCCCTGCCCTTCACCGTCTACGAGCCGAACGGCAGGCCTTCGGAGAACTGGCGTGTCATACATATGGGTGAGCTCTTCCGTCGATATGCGGCGAACCACCCTCGGGTAAGTGTGGTGGACCTCAAACCCATCGTCTGCCCTACAGATCCGTGCTCGAACCGAACTCCCGATGATCAAGTGATCCGGAACGACGGTCTCCACTTCACCCGGGCCGGCATGGAACTGCTCTCGCCTTCACTCTCCAACGCCATCATCGCCGCTGCCCGCTCAACGGGGATTCCTCCCGTGGCAGCCGAAGCCTCCCCGCCCGAAACACAGCCGGCGGGTGCCACGCAGTGACCAAACGGCAGGCAGCGGAAGCGGAGGGTGTGCGTGGCACACTTTATGGAAGAGCCAGAATGCCGGTGTCCGTCTTCTTCTACCTGAGGGGGCTTCGATGACAACAACGATCGAGCACCTCGATGACAACGGGGCCGGGTCAGGTGACCAGACCGGCGCAGACAGCGCCCCGGACGCTGCTTCGGAGAAGACCCGGCCGGGACGAGTGGCTCACATGCCAGCGCTCGACGGTATGCGCGGCTTATTCGTGATCATCGGGCCGCTGGCCTACCACTTCGCTCCCTACTGGATTCCCGGGGGCATCCTCGGCATCGACCTTTTCTTCGTTCTCTCGAGTTTCCTCATCGTCACCATTCTGCTGAACGAACATGACCGGACTGATCAGGTCGACGTCGGTAGTTATGCATCCCGACGGGTTCGCCGTCTTCTCCCCGCCCTTGTGGCCACGTTCATCGCCACGGCGTTCGTCACGGCATTCATCCTCGACGTCTCCCGGATCCCGAAGTGGACCGGCGGCATCACTGCAGCAATGAGCTATGTCGCGAACTGGCGTGAGATCTTCGCCGGGACCAACTATTTCGACGCGAGCCAGTACTCGAATCCCCAGCCGTTCAGGCACGTCTGGTCCTTCGCAATCGAAGAGCAGTTCTACCTGTTCGCCCCGTTCTTCATCATCATCTGTCTCAAATGGTTCTCGAAGCGCTGGCTCACGATCATCTCGGTCGGAGGAGCTGTCGTGTCAGCGATCTGGATGTCCGTCCTCTTCGACCCGAACAATCCGCAAACAATTTCACGTGCCTACTACGGCACCGACACCAGAGCGTTCGCCCTCTTGCTCGGCATTGCCATGGCAGCGGTTTGCAACCAATACGGTCCACCGCGAACGAAGGTCGGACACTGGATCACCCAGTTCATGGGGCTCATCTCAACCGGAGTGTTCATTTATCTGATGCTTACGGTCAGTGAGAAGACCAGTTGGATGTTCGAGTACGGAGGATTCTTCCTCGTTGCCGTGCTTTCGGTCTTCATGACGAGAGCCGTCTCCATGCCGAGTGGTTGGCTGCACGGCATATATCAGAACCGCTTCCTCATGTGGGCTGGCCGTCTCGGGTTCGGGCTGTACCTCTACCACTGGCTGGTCTTCATCGCGATCGATAGCGATCGGTCCGCCGACAAGCCCGGTTTCAATAATCCACGCGACATGATTCTCGGCTTCGGCCTCACCTTCCTGCTGGCCTGGGCCAGTTACCGCTGGATCGAAAAGCCATTCATCAAAGGTCGTTGGCCCGGATGGAAGCTGGTCGCCGGGCTCAGTGGCGGCATCATCATCTCTCTCACGCTTCTTCTCTACGCGAATGCGGTTCGCACACCCAAGGTCTCTGCACTGAACGGCGTTCCTGCGCAGGGCACAACCCCGATCGCTCTGGGCAAGAACAGCCCCTGTGTGGCTCCAGCCGGGAGCGACCCCGTGCGCATCCTCGTCGTCGGCGATTCCGTGATGGTGCAACTCGGCGCTGCGCTGCGTGATTGGTGCGCCAGTCATCCCGGCCAGATCATGGTGATGTCCGACGCCGAACTCGGCTGCGGCACCACCCGTGGCGGCGACAAGAAGTACGAGGACGGTCCCGGACCAGTGAGCCCGGTCTGCAGTACATGGGCGGATCCGGTCGATCCGCTTCTCGTTCCCGACCCGGACATCGTCTCGTGGGTCACCTCCATCGACACGTATCACCCCGACGTCGTGCTTTCGTACGGCAGCCCCTGGGACACCATCGACCGGCGTATCCCGCAGGGTGGCGATCAATGGTTACGACCCGGCGACCCCGTCTACGACGACTACATCCGATCCGAGTACTCGGAGGCGCTCTCGATCCTCTCGGCACATGGAGCATCGATCGCCTGGCTCAAGACCGCACACCTGAACCGATCGAGCCCATACAACTCGCCGGACCGCATCGATCGACTCAATGAGATCGTGCTGCCCCTCGTCGAGGCCCTACCAAGGTCTGTGGTCATCGACTATCAGGACTACCTCGGCCCAGTCGGTGGAGCGAACGACGTCGCCACCCGTGACGACGGGGTCCACATCCGGGCCGATCATCTCCAGACAGTGGTCGACTGGTTGGCCCCGCAACTGATCGCCGCGAAACAGATTCCGGAACCCAACCCCGGCGGCGTTGCGAACTGAGACGCGCCACCGGCCCGCCGATCGAATCGGTACGGGCCGGTGGGCATTGTTCTGAAGAGACAGCGCCGACCCAAACGGGTCGGACGGTCAGCCCCGCTTCGGGGTGTACAGAACCTGCATGCGGTACAGCAGTGCCGGACGCTCGGAACCCACGGCGCCGATCTCGGCCTCGGTGGTGATGAGCGTGCCCTTCGGTTTGGCATCAGCGCGCACCACACGTGAGCGTGCATGCACCTCAGCACCTGCAGGAACTGGTGAGAGGAAACGAAGCGATTCAGCGCCGTAGTTCACGGCGCTGCCGAATCCGGTGACCGAGACCGGCATGGTGACGAGCTTCGGCATGAGGCTCAGCGTGAGGAATCCGTGGGCGACAGGTCCGCCGAACGGGCTCTCCTTGATCGATCGCTCAACATCCACATGGATCCACTGACGGTCACCGGTGAGTTCGGCGAAGTCGTTGATCATCTGCTGGGTTACGACGATGGTGGAACCCCACTCCCCGAAGGTTTCGGAGGCGAGAGCGTTGATGGCATCGATGTCGTCGAAGGCCACAGAAGTCATTCGGTTCTCTTTTCGATTTCGAGCGACCATCGTTCTGGATGGCCGGACGGGAGAGGCAACATATGCCTCATGGCGCCGCGATAGTACCGGCATGGTGTCAACCGGAAGAAACCTCGTTCGGCAAAACCGCCGCCCATTGCCTACGATCGGACTATGACCGTGCTCATTCCTGAATCGCTCGTCAGTGATCGAATTGATCAACTCCTCGCTGAACTCGACCCCCGGACCTGCGAGAACCAGGAGTTCCGCGGCCGGCAGTACGACCTCGGGCTCGCGTGGGTGCATTTCCCCGAGGGATTCGGCGGGCTGAACCTCGCTCCGAACCATCAGAAGGAGATCGACAGTCGCCTGAAGGCTGCCGGTGCAGCCTCTGTCGACTCCCCGTACTTCTTCGGACTCACCATGGCCGGACCCACGATCGTCACCCATGGCGACGAAGAGACCAAGGGCGAGCGACTCCGCCGCATCTTCACCGGCGAGGACTACTGGTGCCAGCTCTTCAGCGAGCCGGGCGCCGGCTCAGATCTCGCCGGACTCGCGTGCAAGGCCGTACGCGATGGTGATGAATGGGTCATCACCGGCCAGAAGGTCTGGAACACCCTCGCTCATCTCGCCAACCGCGGCATGCTCGTGGCCCGAACCGATTCGGAAGCTCCCAAGCACAAGGGCATGACCTACTTCGCGCTTGACATGACCGCACCGGGCGTCGAGGTGCGTCCGCTTCGTCAGATGACCGGCGAGGCCGAATTCAACGAGGTGTACCTCACCGAGGTTCGTGTTCCCGATTCCGATCGCATCGGCGACGTGGGCGAGGGCTGGCGGGTTTCGATGACCACGCTTGCCAACGAGCGCACAACGATCGGTGGTGGCGGAGGTGGCACCCCGCAGCCCGGTTCCGGCGCTATTGCCGAGGCAGTCCGCATCTGGAACGACAGCGAGACCGAACAGAACCCTGTTCTCAAGGATCAACTCATGCAGTTGTGGGTCGAGGCTGAAGTGCTGCGCCTTACCAATGTGCGCGCCTCACAGAATCGCAAGGCCGGTAATCCCGGTCCCGAGGGATCCATCGCCAAGCTGCAGTTCGCCGAGGTCAACAAGCGCATCTACGCCTTCTGCGTCGACCTACTCGGTGCGCGGGCTCTCGTTGACTACGACTACACAATGCGCCGCAGCGAATCGCTGGGCCTCACCGGTCCCCCGGGGTCCGCTCGAAAGATGTTCCTTCGTGCCCGGGCCAATTCCATCGAGGGAGGCACCTCCGAGATCCAGCGCAACATCTTGGGTGAACGAGTCCTCGGCCTGCCCGGCGAGCCGCGCGTTGACAAGGATCTCCCCTGGAGTCAGGTCCCCCGCAACTGATGCGTGTCGATCTCGACATTTCGATCGATCCGAACGATTACTCCTTCTCACATGACATCAGGGTTCGGTTCGCTGAAACCGATGCCATGGGTGTCATGCATCACTCCTCCTACGTCGCGTTCCTCGAGGAATCCAGGGTGGAATACCTCCGATCCCTTGGTCGCCCGTACGGCGAGCTCCGCGCTGAAGGATTCGAGTTCGCGGTACTTGAACTATTCGCCCAATATCGAGCGTCAGCAAGATTCGACGATCTGGTCACCGTGCACACCGTGGTTCGGTCGATGCGGGGAGCATCGTTCCAGATGGACTATCTCTTGATGATCGACGATCAGATCTGCGCGCTCGCTTCAACAGTGCACGGAGTGGTCGACCAGAACGGACGCGCCACCCGCGCCCCGGCATGGCTCAAGGAACTCCTAACCGGAATTCCTTCCTGAAAGTTCGACAATGCAGCAAGCAGCGCATCCGCATGGGTTTCGTGGTTCCGGTCCCTCGAACCTGCGGCGGAGCGGTTGCGGTCAGTCGCGGAAATTCGGCTTCCGTCCTTCTGCACGCGCTGCAACTGATTCGTCCCAGTTCTTGGTGGTGAGCCGCACATAGAGCTGGGCGTTCATCTCGTGGCGCATATGTGATCGGAAGCTCGTAGCTTCGAGTCCGGCGAGAGTCATTTTCTTGGTCAGTTCAACACCGATGCGGCTGAGTCCGGCAATGCGGTCAGCGATCTCATAACAGGCGGGAAGAAGCTCCTCGCGGGAAACGACGCTGGTCAGCAGACCGCAGCGTTCAGCTTCCTCGGCATCCATATCGCGGCCGGTGAGCATGAGTTCGGTGGACCGACCAGCTCCGATGATCCGCGGAAGAAGGAAGCTCAGACCGAGTTCGGTCGCGGTGAGCCCGTTGTTGATGCCCGCAGCCCGGAAATACGCCTCAGGGGTGCCGACCCGGATATCGCAGGCGGCAGCGAGACAGAGTCCGCCCCCGACCGCGGCGCCATTCACCGCTGCGATCACTGGTTGCGGCATCTCCTGGATACCGAGGACGATGTCGTCGAGGAGCTTGCCGGCCCGATGAGCGATCACGGTCGGCGTGAGCCCTTCGATATGAGGAATGGTGCCCGACATCTTCTGGTCGGCCCCCGAGCAGAACCCCTCACCGGCGCCGGTGACGATCACGACTCTGGTGTCGTTGTCGTTCGCCACCGCGTCGAGCTGCTCCTTGAACGGCAGCATCACGTCGAACGCCATGGCATTCATTCGCTCAGGACGATTCAACGTGATCACGGTGACCTGCGGATGCGGCTTCTCGACGAGGACGAATGACATGGTTCCCCCCTGGGATCGTGTGTGGGCAGACCCTAGCTAGAGCGGTGGGTGCACCCATCCCCTGCTGCGCAGTGGCTGCACCCACCCCGTGCTGCCGTGAGGCATTCGCCCCTCCCCCAGCCCTTCCCGATAGGGTGTTGATGGTTCCCATCTGCCCCACGGGGGGAACCGGCCACGCATCCGACACCGGCGCTGGTGCCCCAAGCACCCCTGGTTCATGTCCGTGCCCGGTGTTCTCCGTGTCCCCGACCAGCGGCCGGGCAGATGTACAAAAGGAGGCGCACATGGGTGCGCAACGCACAAGCTTTGAGAAACTCCAGCGCGACCGTGCTCGGAAAGCGAAACAGGCGATGAAGCGGGAGAAGCGCCTGACAGGTGACGATTCCCCGGACGATGAGCCCACTGTCGAACTCACCACTGAAGGCGAACTTTCGGCGGCGGAACTCCTGGCCCAGATCGAACTCATCCACAAGCAACTCGACGACAAGGTCATCACCTTCGACGAGTTCGAGGAGCGCAAGATCGATCTGATGGCTCGTCTGCCGATCGACTGATCGCCAGACGCTCCATCACTGGCACCGCATCGCGGACGATCCGCGACGAACGAAACTTGTTTGTTCCCTCTTCAGATCTAGCTACTCGCACAAGCGCTCAGCCCATGCCGAGGGGTTTCAGTCCACGTAGAGACGGTGCAACTGCGAAAGCACGGCGACGCAATCGTCAGCACATTCGCGGATGATGTCGGCTACTGGACGGATCTGTTCGATCCGTCCCGCGATCTGACCCGATAGCGCCACTGCCGCTTCCATATCGCCATCGAAGTAGAGCTTCTTGTGATCGAGCATCGCGGTCATTGCGTTGACCGTGGTGTCGAACTCCAGTGCCGTACTGCGGTCGGATCGAAGCACCCGTAATGCCGGTCCCGCATGGCGATTGAGCATCACCGTGTCGGTTTCGGCGGCCCCGATGATCGCCTGCTTCCAGTTGTCATGGATCGGCGACTCCTGCGTGGCCACCATCACGGTTCCCAACTGCACTCCTTCGGCGCCAAGAGCAAAAGCCGCCGCCATGGTGCGACCGTCGAGGAACCCTCCGGCGGCGATGATCGGCACATCAACCTTTGAAGCCACCAGCGGCAGCAGGACCATGGTTGCGACGTCGCGGGGGTTTTTGAACCCGCCACCCTCGCCGCCCTCGACGATGAGGCCATCAACCCCGGCATCAACGGCTTTCAGTGCCGCCCGCAGAGTCGGGACAACATGGAAGACGGTAAGCCCCGCGGCCTTGAGGCGTTCGGTGTATTGCCGGGGATCGCCGGCACTGGTCGTCACGAACTTCACGCCCTGCTCGACGACGAAATCGATGATCGATGGATCGCTGACGAACGCCTGGGCGATGTTGACTGCGAACGGTCGACCCGGAGCAAGCTCAGCCATGGCGAGGATTTCGCGGCGCACGTTGTCGAGTTCGCCTGAGCTGGTCTCGATCATGCCCATCGCCCCGGCATTGCTGACCGCTGACGCGAGCTGGGATCTGGCGATCCATCCCATCGGAGCCTGCATGATCGGAAGTTCGGTCCCCATCATTTCGGTGATTCGGTTACGCAGCACAGGTCCTCCAGAGTGAGTTCAGGTTTACCAATATCCTATAGGAAGGCAGCACTGACGAAAGACCTTCTCGCCTGATCTATGCGCTCAGGTACTGGCGGTGCGGCTCAGGCCAGCTGGAACAACTCGTAGACAATGGCCCCGCCGGCGGTCGTGCGGCCCTGCCCGACCGGGAGCAAAGCATTGAGCCATGTGTAGCGCTCGTCACCAGCTTCGAACCAGAAGGCGGCGTCGATCGGTCCCTTGCCAAGACCTTCAGACCAGTCAGCCCGACCCTCGTAGCGAAGGTAGAGAATTGCGCCATCGTCGGTGACCAAGGTCATCCGGATGTCGAAAGTTGCGACTCCAGCGGCGTCGACCGCCAACCAATCGGCGGCGGCCGCACCCTTCAGTGAGGCCGAAATCCGGGGCCCCTCGATGCGTGCTCCGACGATCTCCTGGATGATCCGGAGGCCAACCGGGGTGGTTCCGAGGAAGTGCAGCCCCTCCGAACTGGTCTCGAGGGTGAGCGTGGCGAATGGTGTCAATTCCATGCCGTGAATCATCGCGCGCCGTCGACCACGAGCGTGCCGATTCGTGATTCTGGTCGGAGCATGAAAGCGTAGGAGCGGGCATTGTTGCCCATGAGGAGTTTCACATGAGCACAGATGATGCCGAACAGACCCAGACATTCGCCGACCTTGGACTCCGAGATGAGCTGCTCAGCGCGCTCACGACTCTCGGATATGAAGAGCCAACACCTATCCAATCCGAGTCCATCCCCCACCTGATCGCCGGTCGAGATCTCCTTGGCCAGGCCGCCACCGGCACCGGGAAGACCGCCGCGTTCGCTCTTCCCATCCTGGACCGACTCCAGCCCGGCAAACGGGGTGAAGAGCCGTCGGCACTCATTCTCGTACCCACCCGTGAACTTGCGATGCAGGTGTCCGAGGCAGTCCATAAGTACGGAAAAGATCTTGGCGCTCGCGTCGTACCGATCTATGGCGGTCAGCCGATCAGTCGTCAGTTGCAGGCCCTCCGCCGAGGGGTCGACGTGGTCATCGCCACCCCGGGACGAGCGGTTGATCACATCAAGCGTGGCACCCTGCCCCTCGACTTCATCGAGATCGTTGTGCTCGACGAAGCAGACGAGATGCTCGACATGGGCTTCGCCGAGGATCTCGATGCGATTCTCGAGGCCACACCCGAATCGCGCCAGACCGTCCTGTTCAGCGCAACGATGCCGTCGAAGATCGAGAAACTGGCCCGACGCCACCTCACCGACCCCATCAACATCCGCATCGCGCGAGAGATCGCCGAACCCGGCTCAGCTCCAAAGGTTCGCCAGAGCGCCTATGTGGTCCCCCGGTCGCATAAGCCAGCGGCCCTCGGACGGATCCTCGACGTCGAGTCACCTGCGGCGGCCATCGTGTTCTGCCGCACTCGTCACGAAGTCGATCAACTCTCCGAGACCCTGAACGGCCGCGGGTATCGCGCCGAAGCCCTTCACGGCGGAATGAGTCAGGAGGCTCGCGACCGCGTCATGGGACGCGTTCGGGCTGGTACCGCTGAACTGCTCATCGCCACCGACGTTGCCGCTCGCGGCCTCGATATCGACCAGCTGACCCACGTCGTGAACTACGACGTGCCCTCCGCGCCTGAGGCCTACGTCCACCGCATCGGTCGTGTCGGTCGGGCCGGTCGCGAAGGTGTGGCGATCACACTCGCCGAACCCCGCGAACATCGCCTCGTCGAGAATATCCAGCGGGTCACTGGTCAGAAGATTGCGTTCGAGAAGGTCCCCACCATCGCTGACCTTCGTAATCGACGCATGGAACTCACCTTGGCGACTCTGCGCGAATCACTGATCGATGATGACCTCGATCGCTATCGCACCATCGTCGAAACCCTCACCGATGAATTCGACCTGGTCGAGATCGCACTGGCGGCCGTGAAATTGGCCCATGAGGCCGTCGGTGGAGACGAAGACGAAACCGAAATCCCTGAGATCGCCCCGCGCAAGCAATCGGGTAATTACGAGGACCGCGGGAAACCCGGAAAGTCCTTCAAGGACGGCAAGCCATCGAAGGATGGCAAGGGTGGGAAGTTCGGCAAAGAGGGCAAGGGGCCGAAGGGCGACAAGGGAGAACGACTGAGCAAGGGAGACGCTGTTCGGCTGTATTTCCCGATTGGCCGATCAGCCCACGTCCGACCCGGTGACCTCGTTGGAGCCATCGCCGGCGAAACTTCCCTGTCGGGCAAGGACATCGGGGCGATCGAGATCACCGAGAACTTCTCGTTGGTCGAGGTTCCCGGAAAGTCGGTCGAGGAAGTGATCGGGGCCATGAAGCGCACCACCATCAAGGGCCTGAAGATCACGCCGCGGCGTGAGCGCTTCTGACCGCAGCGGCGAAGCGATGACCGACGCAACACGCGAGACCGGGAACTCCGTTCCACACAGCCCGGTACTGCAGACCGTCGAACTCGGACTGCACTGGCCGACCATCGACCCGTTCCTCTTCTGCGCCCATCACCTCGACATCTATCCACCGGGCGATGAACGTCTGGGGCCGGCTGCGTCCCTTGATGGTCGTGAGCTCGGAAGTGATTTCACGCTCCGTGATGGTTGGCGGATGTATCACGGGTCGGTGGTGCCTGGCTTCCCCCAACATCCGCACCGCGGATTCGAGACCGTCACCTACGTAAGGTCCGGGTTCGTCGATCATTCGGACTCCCTCGGAGCCACTGCTCGCTTCGGACAGGGTGACGTCCAGTGGCTCACCGCCGGTTCCGGGATCGTGCACTGCGAGATGTTTCCCCTGCTGGATCGTTCGACGCCGAATCCCACCGAGCTGTTCCAGATATGGGTCAACCTCCCTGCGGCCAACAAGATGGTCGACCCGCATTTCACGATGTTCTGGAACGAACAGATCCCGAAGATCCACCACCTCTCGGCAAACGGTGCTGACGGAACCATCACCGTGATCGCCGGTCAATTCCCCGGCAGTTCCCCCGACACAATGCCATTGCCACCACCGCCGGATTCATGGGCTTCAACTCCCGATTCCGATCTCGCGATCTGGCATCTAAGCCTCGAACCCGGCGCGGCCTTCGAACTCCCCCGAGCACAGCATGCCGACACGATCAGGGTGCTGTATCTCTTCGACGGCGATGATCTGAAAATCGGTTCCGACTCGATCCCCGGCTCAACCGGGGCGGTCGTGCGATGTGATGAGCCGATCACCATCTCCAGCCTCGGTGGCGCCGATTGTCTGGTTCTCCAGGCACGCCCGATCGGAGATCCCGTCGCCCAGCAAGGACCCTTCGTGATGAACACCCGGGCCGAACTGCTGCAGGCATTCGAGGATTATCGACGCACCGGATTCGGCGGTTGGCCATGGCCCACCGATGATCCGGTCCACCCGGCTGCCAGCGGAAGATTCGCGAAACACCCCGACGGCCGGTTGGAATCTGCAGCAAACTGATCGGCGAATCGGACAGCACACATCAAGGGGAAGACATGCCATCGACTGAAGCAAAATCGTTCTCGCCGGGCGAGGTCCGCGAGGCGTACGAGAACTTCGTCCGGGTCGGTGACAGCGGCGATTGGAATGCCTGGGCCGACCTTCACACAGTCGACGGTCTCTGGGTGGAACACCATCTCGGAACGTTCCGTGGGCGCGAGGAGATACGCGAAGCGATCGTCTCGGTGATGGCGCAGGCGCCACTGACGATGGAATTTCCCATTGAATGGGTCATGATCGACGGCAATCGCGTCGTGTACTACCCATGGCAGGTGCTCCCCCATCCCACTGGAGGCGAGCCATTCCGCTTCAGTTGCATCACCATCCTCGAGTACGCCGGTGATGGACAGTTCTCCTATCAGGAGGACGTCTACAACCCGAAGGAAGGCGAGCAGGTCTTCGGTGACTGGATCGCCGCCGGCGGCAAACTCCCCGGCATGGAGTAACCACGTATCGCTTCAGGCGTGCAGTTCGATTCCTGCTGACTCCGCGGCGATCCGATACCAATCGGCCAACGAGTCGACCGTTTCGTGGGCGTTGAGACCGCTCGGATTCGGCAGTACCCACAACTGCGCACCCTCGAAATCCTCAGCACTCCTGCCGACCGCAAGGTCTCGGCGTCCGAATGCCTGCCGAAATGCGGTGACCCCGAGCACCGCCACGACCGAAGGCTGTCGCTTCGCCACCAGGGCGCGAAGCTCAACCCCACCCGCCCGCAACTGGGTCGTGCTGAGCTCGTCAGCCCGAGCAGTGGCAATGGGAACGATGTTGGAGATGCCGATACCCGCAGTCGTAAGTTCACTGCGTGCAGCTTCGGGCAGACCAAGAGATGCATCGACCAGACGAGAGGTGATGCCGGCACGATGAAGTGCGGGCCAGAACCGATTCCCGGGGCGGGCAAAATGGGCATTGACCGCTGCGGTCCAGAGGCCCGGATTGATGCCGACGAACAGCAATCGCAGATTCGGCGGCATCAGATCTTCGACGGTCATGCCGTGGCATGCCTGCAGTTCTTCTTTGTTCGGACGCTCGGTTCGCATCGGGTCAGGCGACCGACGGCGCCACCATCGGCCACGGGTGCTCACGTTCGAACGCGAGCGCCACGTCGAACAGCAGAGCATCGCGGTGATGGGGAGCGAGAACCTGCATGCCGACAGGGAGTCCATCGACTGTTCCGGCCGGGATGGACACGGCTGGATTCCCGTACATGTTGGAGATCATCGTGAGTCCGCCCATCGTGACCAGATCAGGAAAGCGCTCCGCCATCTGACCAAGCAGCTTCGATGGGAGTCTGGGAGCGACCGTGCTCGCAGCGCGCAGGCCGAAGAGTGCGGCGCGCGTTCCATACCGACCCGCAGCAGAATCCTTCGCCCAGTCGATGAAACTGGGCTCCGAGCTACTGACCGATGCTTCCGCAGCGAATGCCGGACCTGGGTTTGTGGCACAGATGATGAGATCGACCTCATCGAACGCGGCCGCCATTGTCTCGTTCGCAGCGACTCGCAGTTCCTCGGCTACTGCCGCAGTGTCGAGATTGTAGAGCGCGTGGGAGAGACGCATGCCGATCTCGATCTCTTCGGTGAGTTCGCCCGCACACTTCGGCCAACGATCACCGAGATCAGCGACCAACGTGGCCATATTGCCGACCATCCACTGGGCCGCCAGATTGGGGAGGTCAAGCCGCAGGGGCACCCGAACCATCCCTGTCGCTGCGATGAGCGCTTGGGCCTGCTGCTCGAGATGCTCGGCAACTCCGGCGTCGAGTTTCACCCCGGCGATCGATGGAAGGACGGCGACACGGAGTCCGGCGAGCGAATGAGTACCGAGCGACCGTTCCCAATCACCTGCCGATTCAAGCGTCGACGGGTCATAGCTGTCGACCCCGGCACAGACATCGAAATAGCGAGCGGAATCGCGCACCGATCGGGACAGATTTCCGAACACCACCGTGTTGGGTCGCATGAACGCGTGCGGTGCACGGGTGATCCGTCCGAACGTCCCCTTCATCCCGAGAAGCCCGCAGTAGCCAGCCGGAATGCGGATCGAGCCACCACCGTCGCCTCCGGTGGCCAGCGACACGAGTCCGCCGGACACTGCAGCGGCAGATCCGCTCGATGACCCGCCCACGGTGCGTCCCTCGCGCCACGGGTTGTGAGTCACACCGTTGATGCGGGTAACGCTGACGTTCAAACCACCGAACTCGCTCGCGGTTGTGGCTCCGACTGGATTCGCACCGCCCCGGGTGACGAGCCGACCGACATGATGCGAGGTTTTCGCAGCGAGGCGCCCTTTGAAGACAAGTGATGCTTCCGTATGCGGCCAGCCCGCGACCGGATCGAGTTCCTTGATGGCCGTCGGAACTCCGCCGAACGGAAGTGAAATATCAGCCTGCTCTGCGCGCTCACGAGCCGCGTCGACATCGAGATGGCAGAACGCGTTGAGGGTGGAACTGTTGATCGCAGCGACTGTCGCTTCGAGTTCGGAGAGTGGCGAGCGTTCTCCGGACCGAAAGGCGTCGACGAGGGAGCAGGCGTCCCCGGTCCAGGGCGATGATGTGTCAGCCATCGAAAGGTCTCCTCGGCTCGGCTGCGGCAGCAGCAGCATGGGAACTGCTGATGCTCATGATGATGCAGAGTCTGCCCGTCCAGCCGAACGCGCGCACGGTTCGTCCAATCACGAGCCCAAGGGTTGCACCGTGATCGGGAAGCCCGAGGCCCACGGCATCGCCGTGAGCAGATCGATGTTCTCGTCACCGCTGATCAACATTCCGGGCGAGGCGCCGGGATGGCCATGCGTGACCGAAACAACCCCCGGTCGGAGGGTCGGGTCGAGGGCAACAGTCACCACCATCGAGCCGTACCTCGAACTGATCGCCGCCCACGAACCATGGCTGATGCCCGCGGCCTCGGCATCGCGAGGGTGCATGAGCGCCAGCGGCTCTGCGCCATCACCGGCAACAAGCACCGAATTGCTCCATGCGTTCTCCCGCCGCGGAACGAGGACCAACCCGACCTCCGGTCCGAGATGCACTGCGAGTCGATCGAGGAAATCCTGCGGGGCGATTCTCCATCGGCCTTCGAGAAGAAACGAGTCGCGGACCCATCCATACTCCGCCGGCAGATCGACACCACGGGGTCCCGCAGCAAGGACGGCCGCAGCATCGAGTGGGCCATGGTCGAGAAGACCACCGAGGAACTGCCGATCAGTGAGGAGTGCTGGATCGGCGCCACCTAGGAGATCCACCCCCAGCGGGGCAAGGACCGACGCGAGTATTCGCCACACCGGTTGGGTCTCGTCGTCAGGGGCGAGTACTGCATCGGTGTATTGCATCCCCGACCGGAACGAGACCTGCTCGGCCAAGGTGAGGTCAGCTCGTTCGAGCTGCGTCGCCGCCGGGAAGACGTGGGTTGCCAGTTCGGTCATCTCGTTTTCAACCACATCCATCACGACAAGTACTTCGAGAGAACGGAGTGCCTCACGAAGCCTGCCCGGATCGGGAAAAGCGGCGAGCGGGTTCCCTCCGGTGACGATAAGCGCCTTGAGTCTTCCCGCCTCGATCTCATCGACCATCGCCACTGCTGCCACCTGACCGGCAACACGCGGAACATCGGGTCGGCTCGCGGTCCCCGGCACCCGCGCAGGGATGGACCGAGGGGGACGCAGGCGGTTCACGACTCCCCGGTTGAATCGCATTCCACCGCGAACATCGAGCGAGCCAGTGAGGATGAGAAGAACCCATCGCAACCATTCGACGAGCACACCGTCGTTGGCCATCGTGGTTCCTGTGCCACAGAAGATCGCCAAGCGGCCTCGTGAGTCCCGAAGATCGCCGAGTAGGGACTCGACCTGCACGAGGTCGAGTCCTGTGGCTACTGCTGCGGACTCCATCGTGAAGGGTTCGAGAGCGGCTCGTAGGGCGTCAACCTCGAGCGGGTCGCAGAACTGCGCCAACTCGAACTCATCGCGACCATGCTCCAGAAGTTGACGCGCAAGAGCGGCCAGCAGGATCACATCGGAGCCCGGCCGACTCGAAAGGTGCAGATCGGCGTGAGCCGCAGTTTCCGTGCGGCGCGGGTCGATCACAATGATCCGGCCGCCCACGGAACGGTGTTCCCGCAGACGACGCACTGGGTCGGCCAACGTGGTTCCGTACCCGTGCGACACCACAGGATTCGAACCGATGACCAACAGCAGCCCCCCGCTGTCGGGCTCCCAGATCGGGTTCATCATGGCGTTGCCGGCAACACGTTCGGCAACGACGAGCACCGGTGCATTGTCGACGGTTGCGGCCGTGTAGAACGAGGAGCTTCCTAGAGCGCCCATTGCCATTCCGCACGCGACCTGTCCTGCGGAGTCATAGGCCAGACCTGTTGCAAGATACAGGCCGATGGCGTCCGGTCCCGCCGAGTCGCGAATCTCAAGAAGCTCTCCACCCAGAGAAGCCGCCGCTTCGGACCAATGCGCTGTGCCCCCACGGACCCGTGCAACGCGGAGACGATCGGAGCGATGCTGCTGTGCCGGAAGCGCTCGACCCTTCGCGCATGTGTACCCGCGCGATACGGGATGCTCGGCGTCGCCCCTGACCCTCACGGCCACACCGTCGGCGACGTCGACAAGAATCCCGCAGGCCGCAGCACAGATCCGACAGAACGACTGATGCTCCATGTCTGCTCCCCCATCGATCACTGCGACGTCGCTGCACTCTAGACACCGTCAGGGGTCCACTGGATCGACGGAGCCTCTCTGCGAGTATTGGTGCTCGCATGTCGAGTGGAGGAGTCCAGATGTCAGAACTCGAGGACCTCGAGCAGATCCGTCAGTTGAAGGCCCGCTACTTCCGATTCATGGATACGAAGCAATGGGAGTTGCTCGCAACGGTCTTCACTGATGACGTCAACATCGACATGATCGCCGAAGGCGGCGGGATCACCTCCTCAGTCGCGGAGTATCTCCCATTCCTCATCGGGCAGATCAGCGAGGTCACAACCGTCCATCACGGCCATATGAGCGAGATCACGTTCAACGGAGAAGACCAGGCTCAGGGAATCTGGGCGATGGAGGATGAACTCTGGTGGCCGGAAGGCTCACCGCTGAAACATCTCCACGGCTATGGGCACTATCACGAGACCTATCGACGCACCGCCGAAGGCTGGCTGATCTCAACGATGACCCTGACCAGACTCCACAGATTGATCGAGTTCGCCTGATCGAGTTCGCCTGATCGGGACTCAGCTCTGATCTGGCGAGAGCACCTTGGCTTTCGCGGAAGAGAACTCGTCGTCGGTGAGTGCTCCACTGGCATGCAGCGCCTGAAGTTTTGAGAGTTTCTCGACCGGATCGGCATCGCCGACGGAGGAACCCCCGAGCGAACGAACTCGGCCCGAAACCGAAGTCCACACCCCGGCGACCGATCGTTTCATCCCATCGAGATCCATATCAGCGCGGGAGTCAGGAAACTCAACAAGGCTTCTGCGGCGCAGGAACTCGAGACCGAGAGCTCCGACGATGAGCATTGCGAGCACAGACCACCAGATTCGGAACGCTGCGGTGGGCTCCCAGAGCCAGACGATGCTGAACAGCACTGCGGCACCTACCCAAAAGACGGTCTGATCAGCATTGAGTACCGGAGCAATCAGTTTTCGCAAGCTCGTGGCAGCCCGGCTGGGACCGATGAGCAAAGTTCCGAACACAATGATCGCTCCGTAAGTGGCAATGGTGAGGGCGACGGCAATAAGCAACTCAGAACCGATCAGGTAGACCGCCCGACCAGCAGCGGTCATGTTCGGATCGTTGATGAGACTGATCACGAGATTCCCCGTGACCTGACGTACCAGAATCAGCCCGAACGCGACCAGCAGCAGGGACCAGCCAACATTGCGCAGCGTCACGCGTCGACGACCCTTCGCGAGGAAGACCGCCAGTCCATAGAGACCGACCACGACCACGAGCAGAACCCAGTTGAGAATTCCGAGCAGCCGAACCGCTTGCTGTGCCGCAGCAAGCTGATCACTCTGGATAAGCGTGATCTTTCCGGCATCAGCAGGAATGCGATCAACCGCACTCTGGGAAAGACCAAGGTTCGTGGCGACTGCTCGGATGACCTCACCGAGATCAAGTACGACCTTTCCATCGGACGTTGATCCGTACTTGGTCTTGTCTTCAAGCACGTTGACGAGCGACTGATGGGCGGCGGTATTGACTTTGTGCCAGATCGTCTTGATCTTCGGGGAACCGAGAAGGTTCTCCACCGTTGAGGTGACCGGTCCTCGGATCGCAGCCGAGATGGGCCCGGCTATGCCCTTCCAATCCTCCGGAAGCTTGTCGGAGAGTTGCTCCTGCACGTCGACAGTGCTGTACACCTCGTCGACGATGTAGGCAGCGAGCGCGCTGCGAACCTCCGGTGTCGCCAGGAGCTTGTCGCTGGCCCGAACCCACGCGGGCGTGTCGAGCAGTTGATGCTTGACCCAGACCTCTGCCGCGGATCCGAATGTGATCAGGGTGGAGAGCACGACCAGGACCCAGACGAGGATCTTTCGGGTGCGCGAGTGTCGAGCAGTCGTTGATTCCATCCGGAGAGTCTGATGCCTACGCCGACATAACGCGGGGACCCACCAGTCGTGGAAGATCGTGCGCTCTGCCCGATATCAGCTGTTCCCGAGATCTGGTTGGAGCCCATGGAACGGGCGTCCGGCGCCGACCCACTCGTCGTAAAGATCCATGAACTCCTGTCCGAAGGGATCACGACCCGTGAGCGGCATCGCCGCCCGAGCCACCGTGAAATCGAGCGGTGCGAGTGATCTGGCTGTCTCGAATGGTGCTGCCGCCTCGTCGTCCCGACCGACACGGTGCAGATGCGCACCGATGCGGAACCAGAGACGAGCGGCGATCTCGTCGGGGGAAAGCTCGGCTACGGCTTCGGGAAGTGCAGCGTCTGGATCAAGGGTGCCTTCACGCACCCAGGCGCGGATGGCATCGAGGTGCGGCCCGGAGGGAACTCCGTGGAAGTCAGCAAAAAGATCCGTACCGAATGCAGGAGTGTTCGGCCGGACGATTGTGCCCGATTCGTCGATCCACACGACCGTGGGCACATTGGAGATCGCATAAAGCTCGCTGAGCAGGTGTGACGGGTCATAGAGCACCGGAATGGTGATTCCTTCGGCGAAGGGAGCGACGACCGCGGCCTCCTGATCGAACGCGACAGCGACGACATTGAGGCCCTCTGCACCGAGTTCGTCGGAGAGCGCCTGCCAGCCGGGAAGGTCGTAGCAACAACCACACCAGGTTGAGAACGTGACCAAGACGGTGAGGCGGCCACGTAGCTGCTCGAGCGAACGCATCGAGCCGTCGAGCGCCGGGAGCGAGAACGATGGAGCGCGTCTGGAGACGAGCGCGTCACGGCGGGCCTGTTGGGTCGATCCTACGGAGATGATCCGAGCATTCCGATCGATGACGAGCGGACGATCGAGAAGCGGGATCAGATGGTCGAGATCCAGGACTCCCGGAGATGGAACGGCTCGAGCACGATCGCGAACCGGCACACAGACGTCGCCATTGCACAGCCCTTCATCACGCAGATCCCAACCTGTGAGACGTTCGAAGTCCGCAGTGCCGATGAGATTGGGTGACCCCTTGTCGGGGAATTCATGGGACTCGCCCTCCCACAGAAGTGTCGTGATCGACTCAGTCATGTCAGACCCTCGCTCCACGCCGCATCAGGCGCGATCGAATTCGATGTGCACAGCGTCATAGGCGCGAGTGAAGGTCGCTCCGAGCACTCGAGGTTCGGTTCCGGGGACGAGTCTCCAGTTCGGGATTCGTCGTAGGAGTTCCTCGAACATCACGCGGATCTCGAGCCTCGCCAGCGAAGCTCCGAGGCAGAAATGTGTACCGAACCCGAACGCCACATGGTGGTTGTGGGATCGGGTCACGTCGAACACGTTCGGATTTTCGAACATCGATTCATCGCGGTTCGCGGCGCCGTACATGAGAAGAACCTGATCACCTGCGTGCATTTCACGACCGTGGAACTCGTGGTCCCTCGTGACAGTGCGGCGCATGTTCAGGATGGGGGTCACCCATCGGATGAACTCCTCGACCGCAGTATCGGCGAGGATCTGCGGCTGCGCGGCCAGCAATTGGCGTTGAGAGTCATCGAGAGCGAGTTCGCGGATAATTGAGCCGATGACCGTTCGGGTGGTCTCCGCTCCGCCATCGAGAAGCAGGATGCATTCCGAGATGATCTCTCCCTCGGTCCAGCGTCGCCCGTCGACCTCGGTAGTGGCCCAGATCGAGATGAGGTCGTTCTCAGGTTTTGCGCGGCGCTGCTCGATGAGTTCCATCACCGTTCCAGCGAACTCCATGATGGCGTTGGTGGAACGCTCCGAGAATGGCGCCGGCGAGCCATCAGGGGGGTTCTGACCCGACTCGTACATCGTGATCTCCGACCATTCACGCAGCTTCGGCCAGAGTTCTCTCGGGAACCCGAGTTTGTCACCGATGACAATGGCCGGAAGCGGGGAGGCGAGCGATTCGATGGCCTCGCAACTGCCGGCATCGATGACGCCATCAATGAGTTCATTCACGAGCAATCGGAGCTCATCTTCGATCTGGCGAACCGCTCTCGGCGTGAACTGACGAGCCACCAACATGCGCTGCTGCTGGTGATCGGGATCGTCACGATTGATCATGGAGGTGTCGTCACGCTGGTCAGTGGCAGGACGTGATCCATCTATCGACGTGTACAGGCCGGTGTTCTTCTCGACGGCGACGATGTCTGCGTAACGAGACACGCCCCAGATGCGGTGCACCGGATCCCAGTGAACGGGATCATTGGCCCGCAGCCACGCATACGCATCCCACGGGTCGACGTAGAAGTTCGGATCAAGAAGATTGATCGCTGGCGCTTCGGTGATCGACATTGGTCCCCCAGATGTATCGAGTCCGATCGGACTCCCCCACGGGCCATCGTACGGGAACATGAGCACTGCGGGCCACGGATGTTGGCGACGAACCAACGGGCTTCTCGCCTACGGTTCTGGAGGGAGGGGAACATGGACGACACAACACACGAGACGCTCGACGCCGTCATCATCGGGGCAGGGTTCTCGGGTCTCTACATGCTGCAGAAACTGCGTTCACTCGGGCTGCGGGTGCATGTGCTCGAAGCGGCTTCTGACGTCGGCGGCACGTGGTGGTGGAACCGCTATCCCGGTGCCCGATGCGATATCGAGTCCTTCGACTACTCATATTCGTTCGACGCAGATCTCGAGCAAACATGGGAGTGGTCGGAGCGTTACGCGACCCAGCCGGAAATCCTCGCCTATGTCAATCATGTCGCCGACCGGTTCGACCTCCGCCGGGACATCAGTTTCGACACCCGCATGCTCGAGGCCCGCTGGAACGACGAAACGACGACGTGGAATCTCACCACCGACACTGGTCGCTCGATCGACGCGCACTACTGCATCATGGCGGTCGGTTGTCTCTCGCAGGCGAACCACCCCACGTTCGAAGGGATGGAGGAGTTCAGCGGACGAACTCTGCACACCGGTGAATGGCCCCACGAGGGAGTTGACGTCACCGGCCTGAGGGTCGGTGTGATCGGGACCGGCTCCTCAGCGATCCAGAGCATCCCGCTCCTCGCGGAACAAGCAGAGCAGCTCACCGTTTTCCAGCGCACGCCGGCGTTCACCCTTCCCGCCATGAATGCGCCACTCGATCCCGAAACCGTGGCTGATTTCAAGGCCCGGTATCGGGAGCACCGCGAGGCCACCCGCCATTCGAACGGCGGCGTTCTCACCACGCTGGCAGAGGAGTCCGCTCTGGCCGTGGAAGCCGCCGAACGCGACCGGCGGTTCGAAGCCGCGTGGAAGTCCGGAACCCTGTTTGGTCTGCTCTCATCGTTCTCGGATCTCATGATCGACCCGCAGGCCAACGAACTCGCAGCGCAGTTCGTCCGAGACCAGATCGTCCGGATCGTCGATGATCCCGTGATCGCCGAACGACTCAGTCCTCACTCGTTCCCGATCGGCACCAAGCGACTCTGTCTCGACACCGGCTACTACGCGACCTACAACCGACCGAATGTCGAGTTGGTGGACCTGCGCACCGAACCGATCGATCGATTCACCGCGACTGGAATGAGCGTTGGTGATCGGGAGATTCCGCTCGATGTCATCGTCTTCGCTACCGGCTTCGACGCTATGACTGGGGCACTCCTCGCTCCCAGGATCATCGGTCGCGACGGAATCACCCTGAAACAGAAGTGGGCGGAAGGTCCCCGCACCTACCTCGGCATCGCAACCTCGGGGTTCCCGAATCTGTTCACCATCACCGGGCCGGGAAGTCCGTCGGTACTGACGAACATGCTCGTTTCCATCGAACAGCACGTCGAGTGGACCGCCGCGTGCATCGAGTGGCTCGAGCAGCAGGGGGCTGCCTCGATCGAAGCCAATGTCGATGCCGAGAACGGCTGGGCCGACCATGTCACCGAAGTCGCAGGGTTCACGCTCTACCCCACCGGAAATTCCTGGTATCTGGGTTCGAATATCGAGGGCAAGCCGCGGGTATTCATGCCCTACATCGCCGGCGTTGAGATCTTCCGAACCGTCTGCGATGACGTAGCAGCGAACGGTTATCGGGGATTCACCATCTCGACCTGAATTCCACCCCGAATTTCACCCCGAATTCAGCGGCTCAACTGTTCAACGCGACGAGCTCACCACGCGGCCATAACCGGATGGTTCCTTCCACCATCCCCGGAAGTTCGTGACCGAGATCCCGTGCGATGCCTGCACCAACTGATTCCCCCCGATATACATCGCCACATGCTCAGAGGCTCCCGGACCGTAGAAGACGAGGTCTCCCGGCTGGAGTTGCGAAGCGGAGATTCGCGTCGTGACTTGGTACTGCGCACCGCTGTAATGCGGCAGATTGATACCGACCTGGGCATAGGCCCACAGGATGAGACCGGAACAATCGAAGGTGGTGGGACCAGCGGCTCCCCAGACATAGGGCGAGCCGACCCGTGTGAGCGCGGCCGCGACCGCACCCGATGCTCCTTGTCCCGGCGGAGGCGGAGGGAGGTTTGGATTCTCCTTGAGTCCGGAGTTGTCGCCGATGCGCGATGGCGTGTTCGGGAATGACCCACCTGAGCCACCGGCTGCTGCGGCGGCTGCAGCAGCCGCGCGTTGCTGTTCGGCTGCACGGCGGGCTGTCTCGGCAGCAACAAGCGTGGCGAGATCTCCCTGCACCTTTGAGGCAAGAGCCTGCTGCTCAGAGAGTGCTGCTTGCTGCGACGCACGAGCCTGTTCGATCTCGGAGGCATGGGCGTCGGCAGCCCGCTCTGCCTCCGCCAATCGGGCGGTGTCCTCCTGCGCTCGCACCTTGGCTGCATTGAGCGCATCGATCGAGTCCTGTCGCGTGCCGGAAACGTTTTCGAGATACGAACGCTTCTGGACACCGGTCGATGCATCACTCGTCAGTAGCGCATCGAGCTCTGGACTGTCATTACCCATCTGATAGGCGGCGATGGCGAACTCGCGCAGCTCGACCCGGCGCTGGTCGAGCTCGGCGGAGGTGGCCGCAGCACGGGTACGCGCCTCCTCCACCCCCTGTTGGGCGAGGTGGAGTTCATAGTTGGCCCGCTCGAACTGTGAATTGATGTCCATCATGCGGGCATCCATCTGTTCGAGCTTGTCGGCGACGGCTGCGGCTTCCGCTCGCTTCTCAGAGATCTGGTCGGCACTGGCCGGAACGCTGACAAGTGACGCGGCGCCAAGCGCTGTGACCACGAGCAACGATCCGATCCGACGGAAATTGCGCCATCTGGGGGTGGCGCTGACGGGAACCTCGGGAGCGGACATCGGGAACAATCCTTTCAGCACGCCACAGAACACGCAATGATGCCGCCCCAATGAGGGAGGTATGTTCTTCACAGCTCTTGCCCGAATCGCCCGAAAACACCTGGAATTCCAAGGAATTACACGGAACCGTAACGACGATGTGCCCGGGTATCTCCACCCAGGGCCATGCGCCTCACCGCTGAATGGAATCCACCGATGACTGACTGGTCTGCGAAAGCCCGACGAAATTCCCGATCCGTACAAACCACGATCGGCTGGATCTTCTGGGACCCCGGCGCAGTTTCCCGGTTCGAGGCGCTGGGACTTCCCGGCCCGATCGGCTACATCGCCGCCCGCTGCGCTCCGCTCGCGCCTGCAGGACCCCACGCGGTCATTGCCGCATTCGGCTCCATCAGTCCACCAGCAATCGAATTCACGTTTGCGTTGGTCGAGGCGAACACGACGTTCCAGACGGTCTGGCAGGAACGTGACGCTGCAATTCTCGATGGACTCACCGCCCATGCTCCGCAAATCCTTCAGCCACTCGCGGATTTCGGGCCAGAGATCTGGGCCATTGTCGACCGTCTGCCGACCGCGGGCCGGGTGTTCTTCGCCGCCCACCTTTCCATGCCCCGCAGTACTGATCCGGTGCTATCGGGCTGGCATGCGATCAACTGCCTGCGCGAGTGGCGGGGCGACACCCATTGGGCACTCGTGGCGGCAGCAGGTCTTTCCGGCATCGAAGTCTCGATCCTGCACAACGAATGGCTGGGCTACGAGGCCGATTGGCTCCCGACTTCACGGGGCAGCTCTCCCCAGGATCTCGAGAGCGGCTGGGCGCTGCTTGAATCGAAGGGCTTGGCCGCCAACCGTCGAGCGACGACCGCGGGGCTCGATCTTCGCCAGCAGCTCGAGGATGACACCGATCGCCTCACTGCGGGCCCGTGGGAGGAGCTCGGAGAGTTGCGTTCGGTCGAGTTCGCAGAGCGATTCGAACCCCCGTGCGAGGCACTCCTGCAGCGGGTGGACCTCACGGCAGGGGTCAACTATCAGCCGGCCTCGCGGATCCGCTGAGGGGCACCGTCTCGGTGAACAGGTGCCCGAGGCCCTAGCCTGCAGGGGTGGCCCCGTTCTCCGCGCTTGACCAGTCGCATATCTGGTCCGTGTCCCATGTCGAAGCTCCGGAACGGATCAGCTCGGAATGGATCGACGAGCAACTCGCTGAGACCTATACGCGCTGCGGAGTTCGTCCCGGTCTTCTTGCGTCAGTAGCCGGCATCGACGCGCGTCGCTGGTGGAATGCCGAGACGACCTTCGATGAGGCGGCGGCACTCGCTGGAGCCCGGGCGCTCGAGGAAGCTGGCGTCGCCCCCGACGAAGTCGACCTCCTCATCTCGACCTCGGTCTCGAAGCATCATCTCGAACCAAGCGTCGCCTGCGCCGTGCACTACCGGCTCGGACTTGCGGCGACCTGTACGAACTATGACCTCGGAAATGCCTGTCTCGGCTTCGTGAACGCGATGACCATCGCATCAATGGCGATCGCCACCGGTCAGGCAAGGGTTGTGCTCATTGTGGACGGAGAAGGAAGCCGTCAGGTCCAGACCGAGACCATCGAGCGCCTGCAGTCCCCTGATACCGAGGTCACCGATATCTTCGAGCAGTTCGCCTCCCTCACCATTGGTTCGGGTGCAGCAGCAATGGTGATGGGTGCGCCTCGAGATGGCGGCCATCGATTCGTCGGCGCCGTCACCCGAGCCGCTACCAAACATCATGAGCTCTGCATCGGCGACCTCAAGTCGATGCGGACCGACACCGCTGCGCTTCTCGAATCCGGTCTCGAACTGGCCGAGCAGACCTTCAGTGCAGCGCTCGAATCGGGATGGCAATGGCGCAATTGCGACCGCTACGTACTCCATCAGGTCTCGAAGGTGCACACGAACAAACTCTGTGAACTCCTCGGGATCGACCAGAAACAGGTGCCGCTCAGCTATCCGGAGTTCGGCAACATCGGCCCGGCCGCACTTCCGTACACACTCTCGACGATCTCAGATGAACTCCAGACCGACGATCGCGTGCTCCTCATGGGCATCGGCTCCGGCCTGAATTGCTCCATGGCCGAACTCGTCTGGTGAGCGGGCGTGCCCCAACGTCGTACCGGCAGCACTGATCGTCCCGAGGCCTCGGACTGGGAGCGATGGGGCGTAGATCCGGCATGGAATCGCCGAGTCACGCTGACCACATCGGCGGGCACTGTGGAGTGGAGCATTCTCGATACCGGACACGGATCGAAGGGCACCATCGTCTGTGTGCACGGCAATCCCACATGGGGTTACCTGTGGCGAAATCTCCTCCGTGAGTCAGCGCACGGTTGGCGTGTCATCGCCGTCGATCAAACGGGTATGGGTTGGTCGCAACGCGCCGGGTCGCGAACCTTGGAACAACGGGTCGAGGAACTTGTCGCCTTCTGCCAGCAGGAAGCACCCGGACCTCTCATCCTCGCGGCCCACGACTGGGGTGGACCCGTCGCAATGGGAGCGGCAGGTGAACTCGACGTGCGGGCGGTCGTTCTGACCAACACCGCCGTCGCGAAGCCTCAATCCGTCTCCGTTCCGCCGCTCATCGCAGTCGCCAGGAGCGCTGTCGGCCTGACATGTGCTCGCACACCGCTGTTCGTGCGCGGCACGTCACATATGACCGATCGGTCACACCGAGAGGCGCTGAATGCGCCGTACCGATCGGCGGCTCGGCGTAGCGCTGTCGCTGACTTCGTCGCCGATATTCCGCTGCAACCAAATGACACGTCGTTCGTTGCCCTTGAGCGCTCCGCATCGAATTTCGAAGCGCTCCGATCGCGATCGATACCGGTACTTCTCCTCTGGGGTGGTAGCGACCCGGTCTTCCACGATCGATTTCTCGCCGACCTTCTGACTCGAGCTCCCCACGCCGATGTGCACCGGTTCGCCGATGCAGGTCATCTGGTGGCGCTCGATGAGCCCATCGGACCCATGGTCACCCGGTGGCTCGACACCCATCTCGCCAACGGCACCATCACGCTCGCCGAATCCGCGAACCCTGCTGCGCACATCCGAGAGCCGCATGAACCAACTTCCATGCACCCGGTAGGGGAAGACTCCACCGATTTCGCAGTCACTACAGCAAACACCTTCTCCCCGATCACCACAGCGCTCATGGAGCGGGCGTCGGACCCTTCGTGTGCGTACGAAGGGCCCGACGGCGCTCGAAGCTGGAGCGCACTCAACGCTGCCGCCGAACGAATCGCTCGGAGACTCGTGCGTCATGGCGTGCAACCGGGCGATCGAATCGCGCTGCTCGTGCCGCCCGGAATACAGCTTCTTGAAGCAGTCCACGGTGCCTGGCGGGCTGGTGCAGTGGTCGTCATCGCCGACAGCGCTCTCGGCGCTTCGGGCCTCCGGTCTGCATTCAGGAGCGCCACGCCGGCTTGGGTCATCGGTACACCCAAGAATCTGCTGGCGGCAAAGATTCTGCGGATGACGCCGGGTGCCGGAGCATTCTCGATGGGCCGACTCCCCGGAGCCGTAGATCTCTCGGGTTCGGCGCTCCGATCCAACCCGAACGAATTTTCGCTTCGACTCCCCAACCTTGATCCTGATTCTGCGGCCGCAGTAGTCCACACCTCGGGGGCCACCGGTCCGGCAAAGCCGGTCGTTTACACGCACGCTGCTCTTGCTGCCCAGCGTGACGTGGTGCGTGAGGCGTTCACCCTCGATCCCGCCCACGGATTCATCTCCTCCTTCGCTCCGTTCATCCTTCTCGGTCCAGCCCTAGGCGTCCCGTGTGTCCTCCCCGAGGGCGACGTCCTCGCTCCCGCCGAACTCGACTTCGATCAATTCGCTGATGCCTGCCGATCTTCGGATTCGGACGTGGCATGGCTCTCCCCAGCATCGGCCCGCACGATCGTTCGCACCGCCAATGGTCGACAGGTTCCTCTGCGCCTCGTGATGCTCGCCGGCGCACCCATCCCGCTCGCACTCGCTGAGGACATCCACCGCGTCACCAGCGCCGAGGTTCGCGCACCGTACGGAATGACCGAAGCAATGCCCGTGACTGACGGAATAGGAGCGATGAATCGAGTTCCGTGGGGAACCGATACGGGAAGGGCTCTCTCCGGAGCCGAGATCATCATCGTGCCCTTCCGCGAACCCCGGTTGGCGCAGGTCGCGACAGGTTGTTGGGGCGAGATCCTCGTGTCGTGTCCATGGATGCGTTCCGGATACGACAGAAGATGGGGAGTCGATGAGTCATCAACGATTGAGCGCGACGGAAAGTTGTTCCACAGGACCGGCGATGTCGGGGCGATCGACGATCAGGGCCACCTCATCCAACTTGGTCGAGTGCAGCACGTGATCACCACCGCAACACAGGCGCTTCCATGTGCCGTGGTCGAACAATCAATTGCCGACCAGATCAGTGCTGAGGTGGCGGCGGTGGGCGTTGGCCCCGATGGGGCGCAGGTCGTCGTCGTCGTAGTGAGCGGTACCGGTTCGTTGCGTACTGCCGACTCCGAACTCACTGCCGATGTACGTGCTGCATCGCCGCATTCCATTGCTGCGGTACTCATCGGCGAACTCCCTGTTGACATCCGTCATCAGTCGAAGATCCGGCGCGATGTCCTTGCCGAATCGGCCGCCGAACTGCTTGCGGGCCGATGAAAGTTCTGGTCACGGGGGGTTCGAGCCTTCTCGGGGCAACCGTCGCGAACCTCCTCGTGACGAGAGGCGATGAGGTCACCTGTTTCCAGCGCAAGCATTCAGGCACACATGCCACCGATCACCTCGGCGACATCACCGATGCTTCGTCACTCCTCGCTGCCGCATCGGGCCATGAAGCAGTTATCCATCTGGCAGCACTCGTCGTTCCGAAAGCTCCTTGGAGTCGGATGCAAGCCGTGAACATCGAAGGCACTCGCAATGCCCGAAGCGCAGCTGAGCAGTGCGGCAGATTCGTGCATATCTCGAGCCCATCAGTCGCGTTCCACGACGTCGCCAGCGTGGGCGAGGGAGCGAATGCCCCGCTCTACGCCGGGCGTGACGGCTACACCAGATCCAAAGCAATTGCTGAACAGGAAGTACTCACTGGGCCACGCGTACCCACCGTCGTGATACGCCCACATCTCGTCTGGGGTCCGGGCGATACTCAGCTCATTGGTCGCATCGTCGACAGAGCCCGCTCACATCGACTGGCTCTTCCCGACCATGGCAGAGCACTCGTCGACACGACCTACGTCGACGATGCAGCATCAGCAATCGTGGCTGCTCTCGATGTCTGTCATCCCGGGGCCGATGCGGTCAATCACGCGTGGGTGGTGACCGGATCAGAACCGCGGCCACTGCGCGATCTCGTGGACTCCATCCTGCATGCCGCCGGCGTCACCGAACGTCCTCGCTCGGTACCGGCGCCACTCGCCGCTGCGGCTGGTCGGGTGCTGGAACGGCTCTGGCCCGGAGCGGAGCCGCCGCTCACCCATTTCGCTGCTCGCCAACTCTCGGTGGCGCACTGGTTCGACCAGCGAGAGACACAGCGGGTGCTGCGGTGGTCTCCCACCGTCGGTCTCGACGAAGGTTTCCGGCGCCTCGCCGACTGGTTCGCCGCTTCATCGTGACTCGCAGCGGTACGGTGCGCGCATGACAGAGTTCGAGATCGGCCGCCTTGAGGCGGGTTCGCTTCCGATGGCCATCGCCACCACCAGCCGGGCGTTCTGGCCCGACCCACTCTTCGGGCACTTCGCCCGTGACGTCGTGCAGGAACATCGCATGCTTCCCACATTCCTCGGCGCGCTCCTACGCGATGCGGCCGACCACGGCGAGATCTGGGTCGCAACCCGCGATGGTGTCGTGGTCGGATCAGCCTCGTGGCTGCAACCAGGAACGATGCCGCGAACTCGTTCCCGAGAGAGTCGCATCACAAGGGCCTGCGCGAGCGCACTTCTCACCGGTCGCAATCGGCGCAGCGGTCTTGCCCTGCTTTCAGCAGTTGAGCGTCAGCATCCCACCGAGGCGCACTGGTATCTCCCACTGCTCGGCATCGACCCCAAGTGGCAGGGGCGCGGCATTGGTACTGCCCTGTTGAACCCGAAGCTGCGCGAATGCGACGCCGATGGCCTACCCGCCTACCTCGAAACCCAGAAGCCGGAAAATGTCCCGTACTACGAACGATTCGGATTCCGGGTGACCGATGTGATCGAGCTGCCGGCGACCCCGCCGATCTGGCTCATGTGGCGCGATCCAAAACCGCTCGAGTAGCTCACACGTCGGGGCGAAGTAGCACCTCGGGGATTCGACCGTCGACATCAGTGAAACCGAGCTGACGGGCCAGATCGGCTGACGTAAACGCGTGACCGGATCGCTCTGCGATATCGGCAGCACCGGCCAGAGCAACCACTGCACGACCGAGGAACCGAGGAGTTTCGGCACCCGAAAGGTCGAACCTGCCCTCGCCGGGCAATTCGATATAGGTCTGATCACCATCGGTCTGGGCACCCATCTCCAGCATCTCGGTACGCACCAGCCCCGGCCACAGAGACACAACATTGACGCCAGTACCTGCAAGCTCAACAGCCATATCGGCGGTCATCTTGTCGACAGCGGCCTTGCCGACTCCGTAGACGACATTGTGGGCGTAGGTCACTGCCCCAGATGAGGAAACGTTGACGATGAGTCCGCTGCCATTGCGGAACATCAGTGGGGCGCCGAAGACGCTGGCTACGTAGTGCGAACGCGTTCCGATATCGATGACCTGATCCCAGGCGCCGATCGGGAGTTCCCAGAACTTCTTGTTGAGCCACGGCACAAGGTCCGGCGCGGAATACACATTGTTGACGAGAACGTCGAGGCGACCCTGTTCAGCGTCGATGCGTTCGAAGACGGCTCGAACCTGGTCGTCGTCGTGGTGATCACAAGCAACTGCGATGCCAGTTCCACCGAGTTCCGTGATCTGCGCTGCGGTTTCGCCCACGGTGCCGGGAATCACTCCAGCATCGACGCTGCGGCCGGTGACATAGACGATTGCCCCGCTCGCTCCGAGTTCGAGGGCGATTCCCTTACCGATCCCCCTGCTCGCTCCGGTAACGATCGCGACTCGCTGCTCAGCCATGTTGTGCTCCTTAAGGTCGTGACTGCCGACGTTACCAATCTGATTATGGACCGATGATCAACCGGGACGATCAGAGAACCGCGCCGCCGCTGACGTTGATCGATGTGCCGGTGACGTTGTCGGCCTGACAGAGGTAGACCACGGCCTGACCCATATCGGTAGGAGTCTGCATGCGACCGAGCGGCGTGGTTCCTGCGCTCACCTGATCAAGGATCTGTTCCTTCATCTCATCGGGTACGCCATGCTTGTCCATCTGCGCTGCGGAGATTCCGGTGAACACCGTGCCCGGCAGGATGCAGTTCACCCGGATGCCCTGAGGGCCGAGTTCGAGAGCGAGCGTCTGCACCATCGAGATGACCGCGGCCTTGCTGGCGGCGTAATGCACAAGCTCCTTCGTGCCCCGAAGTCCGGTGATGGATGCAGTGGCCACGATCGAACCGTGGCCCTGTTCAAGGAGAGCGGGGAGCGCAGCTCGCACGGTGAGGAACATCCCGAGGGTGTTGATGTCGAAGGTTCGGCGGAACTCCTCGACAGAAAGCTCAGTGGCCGCAGACAGATTGCAGATACCCGCGTTCGGGCACACGATGTCGAGACGACCGAACAGCTTGACCGCACTACCCATAAGCGTTTCGAGATCATCTTCGGAGCGCACATCACACTGCACGGCAGTCGCCCGGCGACCGAGCTGCTCCAGCATCGCCACGGTCTCCGCAGCATCGGCCGCGATGTCGGGGATGGAAAGCAGGTCGCCGATGACGACATCGACGCCGGCGCGTCCCAACTCGAGAGCAATGCCACGTCCGATGCCGCGGGCACCGCCGGTGATGACCGCTACCTGTCCTGTGATGTCACTCATCGTGATCTGTTCCTCATGGTGTGAAAATACGGAATTCGTCAGCGCGACTGCGCTGCCGTGCGGGCGATGATCTCCCGCCAGGCTTCGAGATCTCGCTCACCAGCTTCGCGACCGACGCGAGTGACGACATCGACGTCTCCTGCTTCCGCCCGGAGCGCGCCGACCGTGCAGTTCTCCCGCAGTCGATGGGCAAAGGGGTCGAAGCCGTAATGCCGCATGGCATTCCCGTGGGAGATGGCGTTGATCTGCTCGTCGGTGAATCCCTCGAGTGTGATCAGCAGTTCCTCGGGAGCATTCGGCCAGGTGCCATCGGAGTGGGGATAATCCGACTCCCAGCACACATTGCCCAATTCAAAATGGTGCATGAGTTCCGGACCCACGGTCTCTTTGATGAAGCACACCAGAATGTGATCGCGGAAGATCTGCGTGGGGCCACCCGTTTTCGAGAAATCATGATCGATCCAACCGCCGTGCCGATCGTTGACATGTTCCGCCCTCCAGAGGAAGTACGGGATCCAACCGATATCGCCTTCGGTCAGCGAGAACTTGAGCGTCGGGAAGCGCTCCCAGAACGTGGCCCAGAGCAGATCCATGAGCGTGAGAACAGTGCCGGCCGATGACAGCGACATGGCCACGCCGGGAGGTGCATCGATCGAGGTATTCATTGAGCGAGAAGATGAGCCGAGATGGCAGCACAGCACTGTCTGCGCTTCGACGCACGCGGCGAACAATGGATCCCAGTATCCGGAATGGATTGATGGCATGTTCAACGCAGCAGGGTTCTCCGAGAAGGTGACCGCATGGCAACCTTTCGCGGCGAGACGATGCACCTCGGCCGCCGCCTTCTCGACATCGAACAGTGGCAGGATCCCGCACGGAATGAACCGACCCGGGTAAGAGGCGCACCATTCGTCGACGTGCCAATCGTTGTATGCCCGGATCATGACTTCGTTGACCGCAGTGTCGGACCCCATGTTGAGGACCTGACCACTGAATCCGGTGAAGTTCGGAAAGTTGAGCCCGGCCAACTGCCCGCCGGCGTTCATGTCACGTATGCGTTCATGAACGTCGAAGCACCCAGGACGCATCTCGTCGTAGCGACTGGCATCGACGTTGTACATCTCGCGTGGTTTGCCGGCCACCGCGTTGAGACCGAGATCACGGCCTTTGACGTTGCCGTACCACCACTGCTGGGCTCCGCGATCGTCGGTGACGACTCTCGGCGCGAGGTCGCGCATCTTTGACGGAACATGCGCGTCGAACATGTTCGCCGGTTCGGCGATGTGATCGTCGACGCTTATGAGAATGAGGTCGTCAGCAAGCACCGACGAGTCCGATCACTCGCCCGGTCGCGGACCGTCGTGCTGGATGAGTTCGATCAGGTATCCATCCGGGTCGTAGACAAACGCCACGATGACAGGCCAGCGTTCGAGCCGTTCGGGATCCATGACCGACGTGTACCCGGCGTCAACCACTCGCTGCCAGGTCGCCTGACAGTCGTCCACGTTGATGTAGGTCTTCCAGAGCGCATTGCCATGATCAAGTGGCTGCGGACTCATCGTCTCGGCGAACTTGGCCAACTGGAGACGACCGCCACCTGAATCTGCCGCCAGATGCACCTCGTTCACGTTCGGAATCTCGGTGCGACCCTGCACCTTGAGGCCGAGAAGATCGACGTAGAAATGGACGGAACGATCGAGATCGCTCACCTTGATGCAGTACTGACCGACTGTGGTTGCCATCTGTTCCCCCCGGATCATGTGACGCAGGGCGAACCCCTGTATCGACAACGTTGACAACGTAGCGGAGAACGATCGAGGTCGTGCCACGTCACAGGTTTGGAGTCAGTACAGTCCGCCCTACCAACGGGCCGGTGCGGCCCGCATCAGGGGGACATCATGAAAGAACTCAGGGGCAAAGTCGCAGTCATCACCGGCGGTGCCGGTGGCATCGGCCGAGCCATGGCCGAACGATTCGGCGAAGAGGGCATGAAGCTCGTCATCGCGGATCTCAAACAGGACGCGCTCGACACGGCCGTGGCCGAACTCGTCGGGCTCGGCTACGAAGCCATCGGCGTTCGCACCGATGTTTCGAAGTTGGAGTCGGTCGAGGCACTGCGCGACGCCACCCTCGCCGCATTCGGCGCCGTCCACGTGCTGTGCAACAACGCCGGAGTGGCCTCGGGCGCCAACGGCAAGATCTGGGAGCACGAGACCAACGACTGGGGTTTCGCGTTCAGCGTGCACGTCTACGGGGTGATCAACGGCATCAACGCATTCGTTCCGACCATGCTGGCCCAGGGCGATGAGTGTCATATCGTCAACACCACCTCAAGCAATGGCGGTTTCGCACCCATTGCATCATCGGCCACCTACGCCACGTGCAAGGCAGCCTGCGTCACCATCTCTGAATGCCTCTGGGGTCAGCTTCATGCAATCGACGCCAAGATCGGTGTGTCGGTGCTCTTCCCCACTGGTAAGACCAAGGGAATCCTCAACACGGGGATCTGGGCCGCGTCTGAGCGTCCGCCCGAGTTCCCTGCTGACCATGAGATCAACACCACGTCGGCAATGGCCGGCTGGATGAAGGCCATGGAAGACGCCGGCACGCCGGTGGAGTTCACTCCCCTGTCCGAGGTGGCCGACACCGTTGTAGAGGGCTTGTACGCCGATCGGTTCTGGATGGTCGAGGAAGGCCGGTTCGAGGACACCGTGCGGGCTCGTACTGACATCATCCTCAACCGGGCACATCCGAACTACGCCTGAGTCATTCGGGTGTGTCTGATCGGTCTCCGATCAGACACACCCGAACCAGACACACCCGCACCGGATGCACATGAATCAGTCTCGACCCAACGGTCAGCTGGGGATGACGCCGCCGGCAGCGAGCCAGCGCTTCACGACCGCTCCGGCCTCCGCTGGCGAGTACACGTCCTCTTCGTAGCTCCACTTCCCGTTGCCGGCGTAGTGAAGGATCGAGTTGACGTCGAAGCCGTAATAGCCATCGTCGCCATCGGGTGCCGGAAGGATGTTCGGGATGAGCGCGCTGACCCGATTGCCGTCGATCACCTTGTAGGAGACGGGGAATTCCATCGTCGGGAACGGCTGCATCACGCCATTGATCCAGTCGCGGATCTCCTGCTGACCATTGAAGTAGCCGTAATGATGTTCGCGATATTGCGCATCCTCGGTGAACTGATCGGCCCACTGGTTCCAGTCTCCGGTCGCCACTGCTGTGACACCACGCTGGCGATAGATCTCGAACTCGCGCTCGATCTCCTCGCGTGAGTACTCGCCCTCCGGTACTGCCGGGGACCATCCCTCGATGCCCTTCAAGGACCGATCCTGCGGGGTTTCGCGATTTCCACCGGCCCCGAGCCATTCCATGAACACCCGACCGGCGTCAGCCGGGTTGTAATAGTCGCCCTCGAAACTGAAGAGTCCGTTTCCGGCGTATTCGAGGAACGTCGTGTTGGGAAATCCGAATCGACGGCCGGTTCCGGTCGGGTCGGGCAGGTTGTTCCAGATGTAGAAGCTCACCCGATTGCCCTCGATGGCGTACCACTCGATCCAAAGCGTCATGGTCGGATAGTCAGCCATGCACTCGACAATCCAGGACTTGATGGCTTCGCGCCCACGAAATACTCCGAGGTTGTGCTCTTCATAGAGAGCGTCCTCGGTGAACATGTCGGCCCAACCGGCCCAATCGTGGGTCTCCACCCCACGCCGTCGGAACTCTGCGAAAGCGGCTTCAATCTCTTCTCTGGGGAAGGTTGTCATCGTTGTTCCTCAATTGTGTGTAGTGACTGGCATGTCTCGTCAGTCAAGAGTGAACGCTGGTCTTTGATCGATCGATTACGCGCTCGCTCGCGCGTGTCCCCCGACAGAGGTTGACGATAGTCGTCGGCACCCTGCTGGTTCCCGATAGATTCGAAAAGCCGGTGAATCACTCTCCGCTGTAACTCAGCGGAAAATCCCTGGGGGGACACGTGCCAAAGATCGTCGATCATGAGGAACGAAGAAGTCTGTTGGTGGCCGCGTTGTGGCGAATCGTCCAGCGTGACGGGGCCAGCGGAATCACGATCCGAAACGTCGCTGCGGAAGCCGGCATCCCGAAGAGCACCATGGAGCACTACTTCGCCGATCGGTTATCCCTACTCAGCGCGGCGGTGAGTCAGGTCAACGCGAATGCCCTGTCCCGATTGAGCAAGATCGACCTTACGGATGGATCCCTCGAGTCGGGGGTGGACGCTGTGATGATCGCCATCCCCGACAGCCCCTCCCGCCGCCGCGAGAGCGAGGTCTGGGCACTACTAATCAACGAACGCCGCGTCGACACCGGGGCGGGGACCGCCGCTGCCGCACTTGATGAGTCAGTGCGCAACACGGCTTCTGTGGCCCTGAATCTTTGGGTTACAAGCGGACTTGTCCACCCCAGCCGAGATCTCGACATTGAAGCCTCTCGACTCCACGCCCTCATCGATGGACTCTCGCTGCATGTGCTTCATGATCCAAAGGCCTACCCAAAGGCCAGACTCAGAGCGATCGTTACCTCCCATCTGGCCGACCTCGTAAACGCGCCTGCGCAGCACTCTCTAAAGTCGTAGCGACCCGCTGCAAGGAGCCACGATGTCTGAAGCAACCTCGATCGAATTCATCAGTCGCGCCGTCGAGTACGCAGACCTCGCTGCGTTGCGAATTGCGATTTTTCAGGCCTGCGGCGATGAGGAGGTCGGTCGACTCGGCCCGGTTTCGACATTGTCCCCGGAGGATCGCCAGCACCTCATTGACCGATGCATTGAACTCATCGACACAAACCTCGACTCGTGGAGCATTCGCACTCCATCCGACGATGAGCTCTATTCACTTCTCGAGATGGTCATCGGGGTACCTACGCCAGAGGGTGATTTCGAACTTCGCAAACAGGTACTTTCGTTCGAGGACTACCCGTTCTTCGCTGACTGGCAATCCGGTGAGCCTTCCGCGACCGGGGACTTCCATGTCGCGATCATCGGTGGTGGCTTCAACGGTGTCGCGACTGCGGTGCAACTCGAACAGCTCGGCATCGCGTACACCGTGTACGAACGTCGCTCCGAACTCGGCGGCACCTGGAGCATCCACAAATACCCGGATATCCGGGTCGACACACTGAGCGCCTCCTACGAGTTCAGCTTCGAGAAGAACTACCAGTGGACCGAGTATTTCGCTCGCGGCCCGGAGGTCAAGGGGTACCTCCGTCATATCGCCGAGAAATTCGGGGTGATGCCCAACCTGCGCTTCGAACACGACCTTGTTGAAGCCCGCTTCGACGACGACACCCAGATGTGGAACGTCACGTTCCGTCTCCCCGACGGATCCACCACCTCACAAACGGTCAATGCGATCGTCAGCGCGGCAGGTCTGTTCGCCAATCCGAAGGAACCGGACTTTCCGGGCATCGAAGCCTTCGGGGGCACGGTGGTGCACCCGACCCGCTGGCCCGAAGACCTCCACCTCGCCGGTAAGCGAGTCGCCGTCATCGGCAATGGATCCACCGGTGTGCAACTGCTGGCGCGCGTGGCCGAGATGGCCGAGCACACCGACGTCTTCGTGCGCACACCGCAATGGATCAGCCCGCGGGACAAGTACGGCAAGCATGTCGAACCCGAAACCCGATGGTTGATCGACTCCATGCCCGGGTACTGGAACTGGTGCCGGATCACCTCGATCATGCATCTGTTCAACTTCCATCGCGACTACCTCATCCGCGACCCCGAGTTTGAAGCCACCGGCGGACGCATCACCCAGACCAGCGAGAACGTGCGAGCGTTCCTCACTGACTACATCCGCACCGAGACCGGCGGTCGCCAGGACCTCATCGACCGTCTTATGCCTGATCACGCGCCAATGGTGCGTCGACCCATCGTCGATAACGGTTGGTATCGATCCCTCACGCGTGACGATGTCGACCTCGTCACCGACGACATCGTGCGCTTCACCGAGACCGGTATCGAAACCGCCGATGGAGCGCACCACGAACTCGACGTCGTCATCTCGGCCACCGGGTTCGACATCGTCAAGTATCTGTGGCCTGCCGAGTACTTCGGTCGGGGCGGCGCCAATCTTCACGAACGCTGGGAGGAGGAAACTCCTATGGCGTACGTAGGGATGATGGTCCCGGACTTCCCCAATCTGTTCATCCTCTATGGACCGAACTCGCAACCGGTGTCCGGCGGCGTCGCCCTGCCGGCCTGGTACCAGATGTGGGCCGGATTCGTGGCCCGATGCCTCACCACCATGATCGAGGGCGAGCATGGCACCGTCGAGGTGAGCCGGGAGGCGTTCGAGGAGTACAACCGGCGTCTCGTCGAGGAGTCCCAGAACCTCATCATGGTCACCGAAGAGGCGTCGGCGAAGAAGAACTACTACGTGAACGCTCGCGG
>CAEMXZ010000007.1_pt1 | contig 38604 bp, 32 predicted proteins | sample 7263481 | NCBI WGS metagenome assembly CAEMXZ01 (sample SAMEA6813769, study PRJEB35770) | uncultured Microthrixaceae bacterium | biome: Freshwater; feature: Freshwater reservoir; material: water | place: Czech Republic | collected 2017-04-14 | depth 0.5m m
CTCGTGGGCTACGGCGCCACCCATGAACGCGAACGCTTCGGCAAGGTCATCTACGACGTCAACCAGATCGGCATCGACGTGAAGGCGCGTCGTGAACAGATGCGGGCCTACAGCGAGTTCTTCAGCATTCCCGACGAACCCTGGTGATCAGAGCGGCGAGAGGACTGCGGCAGCGCGCTCGACGTCACGACCCATCTGGGCGATGAGCGCCTCGACCGAGTCGAACTTCAGCTCATCGCGCAGATGCTCGACGAACTGCACGCGGGCTGGCTGTCCGTAGAGATCACCGTCGAAAGAGATGAGGTGCGCCTCGAGTAACGAGGTGTCAGCGAACTCGTAGAACGTGGGGCGACGACCAAGCGAGATGGCTGTGGGATGACGCTCGCCATCAGGGGTGAAATACCAACCGGCGTAGATGCCGTCGGCCGGCAGACAGATGGCTTCGGGCACTGCAACATTGGCGGTGCGGAACCCGAGGTCGCGGGCTCGGGCATCACCATGGCCGACGATGCCGCGAACCTCATGTGGTCGACCGAGCATGACGTTCGCGCTTTCAAGGTCTCCATCGGTCAGCGCCCGACGGATCCTGGTGGACGACACCGGCCCATCATCACGACCGGCCCCCTCGATGCCGACAAGTTCGTGACCCACGACCTCGAAGCCGAGCTCGGCTCCCATGGTGCGCAGCAACGCAACATTCCCGGATCGACGATGCCCGAAATGGAAGTCCTCTCCCACTGCCACGAGACGAGCACCGAGTGCGCTGCTGAGTACTTCGGTGACGAAATCCTCGGCGCTCTCCGTGGCCCGTTCGGCATCGAAATGCACGACGTAGACGAGATCGACGCCGCAGTCGGCGAGTAGTTCGAGTTTCTGGTCGAGATCGGTGAGCAGAAGTGGGGCCGATTCGGGGCGCACCACTGAAGCCGGGTGACGATCGAAGGTGACGACTGCGGTCTGCAGTCCGCGCTGCTCGGCCACCTCGCGCACCGAGGCGATCACCGCCCGATGCCCGCGATGCACCCCATCGAATGCGCCAATAGTGACCGCAGTCCCCGAAGGGGGTCGAGTGAACGTCGAGTCGTCGCGGATGACCTTCATGGCGAAGGCGAACGCTACCCGTCGATCGGGTCTGACGACGAAGGCGGCGCTGAGCGCGAACCGTCGACGGGAGAACCCGCAGCATCGTCGGGCGGTACTGAAGCGGAACCCTCGATCGGCGCCACCACCACTTCCGGCTTCACGGTCCCGCCGCGATGCGCCGCGTACACGGCCAGTAGTCGACCATCGTCGTCGACGATCACCCACGGGCCTTCGCCGGCGAAGCGTTCGTCGCGCGGCAGCACCTTGCCGTGGCCGACGTCGAGCCGTTCGCTCTCGGTCACCACGATGGTCGGGTAGTCGCGCAGAGCCGAAGCAGGGGTGAGCAACGATGCGGGCGAGATCGAGGCGAGCGGGAGTGCATCGGCGAGCGAGAACGACCCGATCGCGGTGCGACGCAGATCGCGGAGATGCGCTCCGCCACCGAGCGCGGTCCCGAGATCGGCCGCCAAGGTACGCACATAGGTACCCGACGAGCATTCGACCTCGGCGCGGATGATGTGCGCCTCGCCGGTGGGAGTGACCGTGAACCTATGAACCGTGACCGGACGCGGCGCGCGTTCCACCTCGATGCCCTCGCGTGCGAGTTCATGGAGGCGGCGACCGTCGATCTTCACGGCGGAGACCATGGGAGGAATCTGCATGATGTCGCCGGTGAGTCCCCGGGCCGCGGCCTCGATCTGCTCGAAGGTCACCGATGACATGTCGTAGGTGGCCACCACCTCGCCGGAATCGTCGAGTGTGGTGGTCTCGGTACCGAGCACGATGTCGCAGGTATAGGTCTTGGGCAGGGCAGTAAGAAAGCGCAGCAACCGCGTGACCCTCCCCACACCGAGCAACAAGATGCCAGTGGCATCGGGATCGAGCGTGCCGGAGTGTCCGACCTTGCGGGTGCCGAGTAGACCCCGGGACTTGGCAACGACATCGTGAGAGGTCCAGCCCGCGTCCTTGTCGACGACAACCAGGCCGTCGGGGCCGTCGTTGCGACGGCGACTCACGACTGGTCGTCGTCGGCCGGGATCGGCAATTCCGAAAGCAGCGAATCGATCCGCTCTCCAGCCCTGATGGCCGGATCTGGTTCGAAGCTCAGCTCCGGAGTGTGCTTCATCCGGGCCTGACGACCGATTGCACCCTGCAGGCGCCAGCGCAGTTCGCCGAACGCCTCAAGAATCTCGGGATCACCATCTTCACCCCGGATGGAGTCGAAGAACACGACTGCGTGACGCAGATCGCCATCGATCGAGACCGAAGTAATGGTGAGTAGTTGCAAACGGTCATCGTCGAGATGCTCGAGTTCGTCAGCGAGGATCTCGCGCAGCAGTTCGTTGATCCGAGCTGTGCGCGGGTACTGACGCGGGTTTCCGTGATTTCGTTGCCTTGCCATCGTCGACCTCCGGGCGAGAACCGAGCGCTGATGGATCGATGGCAGCCTGCCATCGATCCGGATCAGACGCGGGGGATCTCGCGGTCCTCGTAGGTTTCGATGATGTCGCCGGGCTTGAGATCCTGGAAATCGGTGAGACCGATACCGCACTCGAATCCGGTGGCCACTTCACGCACATCGTCTTTGAAACGACGCAGTGACGAGACTGCGCCCTTCCAGATGACGGTGCCCTCCCGGAGGAAGCGGACCTTGGACCCACGGGTGATCTGACCGTTCTGCACCATGCAACCGGCGATGGCGCCGACCTTCGGAACACGGAAGATCTCGCGGACCTCGGCATCGCCGGTGACCACTTCTTCGTAGACCGGCTGGAGCAGACCCAGCATGGCGTTCTCGATGTCCTCGAGTACCTGGTAGATGATTTCGTAGGTTCGGATCTCGACGCGTTCGGTATCGGCCAGTTCACGAGCCTGACGATCGGGACGCACGTTGAAGCCGATGATGGTGGCGTTCGAGGTGGCGGCGAGCTGCACATCGTTCTGGGTGATGCCGCCCACTGCACGATGCACGAATGCCAGCTTGACCTCAGGCCGTTCGAGCTTCTTCAGGCTTTCGGTGAGCGCCTCGAGCGAGCCGGTCACGTCGGCCTTGACGATCAGGTTCAGCGTGGCGGATTCGCCGGACTGGATCTGTTGGAAGATGTCCTCGAGCTTGGCACCACCGCTCATGGCATGGGCCTCGCGTCCGATGGATGCGACTCGAAGCCAATGTTCACGAGTGGCAGCCACCTTCGAGGCGGTCTTCTCATCAGGGGCAACCACGAATCGGTCACCTGAAATGGCGACATCGGAGAGACCAAGAACCTGCACCGGCATTGCCGGGCCAGCTTCCTTGATCTGCTTGCCCTTGTCGTCGATGAGCGCACGGACACGGCCCCACGCCGCGCCGGCCACGAGCGGATCGCCGACCCGTAGGGTGCCGTGCTGCACGAGGATGGTGGCAACGGGGCCACGGCCGATGTCGAGGTTGGATTCGAGCACGACGCCGCGGGCACGCCCGTCCTCGGTGGCCCGGAGGTCTTCGAGTTCGGAGATGACCAGCACGTTTTCAAGCAGATCGTCGATACCCAGATTCTGCAGCGCCGATACCTCAACCATGACGGTGTCGCCACCCCACGCTTCGGGAACGAGTCCGTGCTCGGAGAGTTGCTGCATCACACGAGTGGGATCGGCGTTGTCGCGGTCGACCTTGTTGATGGCGACGAGGATGGGCACCTCGGCGGCCTTGGCATGGTTGAGCGCCTCGATGGTCTGGGGCATGACGCCGTCGTCGGCAGCGACTACGAGGATGACGATGTCGGTGGCTTCGGCACCACGGGCTCGCATGGCGGTGAACGCCTCATGGCCGGGGGTGTCGAGGAAGGTCAGTACGCGCCCGTCCTTTTCGGCCTGATAGGCGCCGATGTGCTGGGTGATTCCGCCGGCCTCGCCGGCGACCACATTGGCATTGCGGATCTGATCAAGCAGCTTGGTCTTGCCGTGATCGACGTGTCCCATGACGGTGATGACCGGGGGACGATGCGGCCAGGACTCATAGGTCTCATCGTCGACGTCCTCGTCGAGCATGAGGAGCTTCTGGAGTTCGACTTCCTGTTCCTCACCGGGGTTGACGAGACGGATCTCGGCACCGATCTCAGCGGCGAACAGTTCGATCATGTCATCGTTCAGCGACTGGGTCGCCGTGACCATCTCACCCTGCTGCATGAGGAAGCGAACAACATCGGCTGCGGTTCGGTTGAGCTTCGGACCCAATTCCTGGGGGGTGGTGGCGCGCTCCACCACGATCATGCCGATGGGGACAGGCGCCTCGCGCGGGGTGTAACTCGGTGCATCGATCGGCTGGAGTTCGTCCTGACTGCGACGACGACGGCCCTTGCGGCGCTGCGGGCGACGCGGTCCACCGGGACCACCACCGGGACGACCACCGCCACCGGGACGACCACCAGGCCCACCACCGGGACCTCCGGGACCACCGGGACCACCACCGAAACCACTGCCGGGACCGCTGGGGGAACCACCAGGACCGCCGGGACGCGGGCCGCTGGGTCCGCCGGGACGGGTACCAGGACCACCGGGACGGGCACCGGGACCACCGGGGCGACCGGTGGGCGGGATATCGCGACGAGCACCGGGCGGCGGCGGAATCGGTTTTCCTGTTGCCGACGTGGGCGGACGCATGCCAGGGGGCGGCGGAATGGGCTTGCCTGTTGCTGATGTCGGCGGACGCGGAGGCGCATCACTGCGGGCGGCGGGAGCGGCGGGACGCGGTGGGGCGTCGGACGGCGCAACGGCCGCAGGAGCGGCGGGAGCCGCAGGAGCCTGCGTCGGCTCGGCAGCCGGGCGCGGTGCCGGCGGTTCTTCGCGTCGCACTGGTCCGGCGCTTCCCGAGGAGGAGATGACCCTCTTCGGCGGTGCGGGCGGTACTGCAGGAGCAGGGGGAGCAGCAGGCGGTGCTGCAGGGGCTGCTGCCGGAGCAGGAGCCGGGGCCGGGGCGTCGACGACTGCGGCATCAGCGGTAGTAACCGGGACTTCGGGGACAACCGGAGACACCGGGGCGGGTGCCTCGACAGCAGGAACCTCGACTGCGGGAACCTGGGCAGTTGGCTCCTCCGGAGCGGAAGCATCGGCCTTGGTGGCCGCTGCTTTCTTGGCAGCAGCCTTCTTGGCCGGCTTCTTCTCGGCCTCGGGCTCCTCGGGCTGGACATCGCGGATCAGACCCTCACGCTCCGCCTTGCGACGGACACGATCGGCCTGCGCCTCGACCACACTCGAGGAGTGGGTCTTGACGCCGATCCCGAGCGCGACGCACAGATCGAGGGTCTCTTTGTTGGTGAGCCCTAGTTCTCGAGCCAGCTCGTGGACACGGATGTTTGACGGCAACTGCTACCTCAGTCTTCTCGACATCGTGGTTCGCCCCTCGGCGCCTGCGATGTGTTCCCGGCTGGAGCCGGGAAGCGGGTTGTAATCCTCGCACGACCAGCGGTCGTACACGAACGGTTGATGGCTGGTGCTACTGGTCGCCCTCGTCCGATTCGCCCGATTCGGACGTCACGGTATCGGTGTCTGCTTCCGCATCCACGGGTTCTGAAACCTCGGAGGCCCCAGAATCGGCATCGGCTTCGGTTGCCGGCGTGGCGACGGCCTCACCGGCAGCTTCGTCCTCGGCGGCCTGCACGTAGGCCTCCGCAGACATGGCCTCGCCACCCTCGGCGGGCTGCCAGACCTGTTCGCCGGTCTCGGAATCGACGATCCACTCGCCCTCGGCCCAATCCTGATTGGCGTAGGCCTCTTCCTCGGCGAGCTGGGTCTCGCTCTTGATATCGACGCGCCAACCGGTGAGACGAGCGGCGAGACGGGCGTTCTGGCCCTCCTTACCGATGGCCAGCGAGAGCTGGTAGTCGGGCACGATCACCTCAGCGGTGCCGGTGTCCTCATGGATCCGAACTTCCTTGACCTTGGCCGGCGACAGCGCCTTCATCACGAAATCGGCCGGTTCGTCGGAGAACGGCACGATGTCGATCTTCTCGCCGCGCAGTTCGTTGACGACCATGCGCACGCGGGCACCCCGGGCGCCCACGCAGGCGCCGACGGGATCGACATTGGAGTCATTGGAGAGGACGGCAATCTTGGTGCGGGCCCCTGGTTCACGGGCACAGGCCTTGATCTCGACGATGCCGTCGGCGATCTCGGGAACCTCGAGTTCGAAGAGACGCTTGATGAGACCGGGATGCGTGCGGCTGGTGACGATCTGCGGGCCCTTGACGGTCTTGCGGACCTCGACGATGTAGGCCTTGACGCGGGCACCGGGTTCGGGGCGCTCGTAGGGCACCTGCTCGGCCTGGGGCATGAGCGCCTCCACCCGACCGAGGTCGAGCAGGGTGTAGCGGGCATCGGTCTGCTGGATGATGCCGGTGACGATGTCGCCCTCGCGGCCGGCGTACTCCTCGTACTTCATCTCGCGCTCAGCCTCGCGAATGCGCTGGTTCATGACCTGCTTGATGGTCTGGGCTGCGACGCGTCCCCACACCTCGGGCGGCGGGGTGACGTCGAACTCCTCGCCCATAGGGATGCCATCGTCGTCGAGGGCCTGGGCCATGACCCGAACATCACCGGAGTCAGGGTCGATGATGACCCACGCGTACTCCTGAGAGTTGGGAAGGCGCTTGTAGGCCGACTCGAACGCATCGGCAAGCGCCCCGAAGAGCGTGTCGACGGAGATTCCCTTGTCGGCGGCGAGCGCCTGCAGGGCCTCGATGAGGTCGGGGGTGTTCATCACGACTGGACCTTCTTCTGCTTGGGGGCAGCGCTGGCGGCTGCCTTCGTACCCGCGCCCGTGGGAGGTGCGGGTTTCGACTTGGGGCCACCGGGCTTGGGAGCCGCCGCCCACACGAAGATCGTGCGGGCTTTCTCGATGTCGACGTAATCGAAGGTGATGGACTCACCGACTGGTTCATCGAGGGCGATGGTGACCGAGGTTTCGTCGCTGTGAGTGACGACACCGGTGAAACGACGGCCCCCCGGGAAATCGGAGACGGTCTTGATGCTGACGACGCGGTTCGCCGCCCACTCCCAATGACGAGGGGTGCGCAGCTGCCGTTCGAGACCGGGACTCGACACCTCAAGGGTGTACTGACCGGCAATGGGATCGTGTTCATCGAATGCCCGGGACAACGCACGGGTAGTGGCGGTGAGATCAGCGACATCAACGCCGCCGGGCTTGTCGAGAGTGACCCGAAGTACCGCACCGGCCTGTTCGAGATCGAACAGTTCGAGTTCGAGGCCGGCAACGATGGGTTCGACGAGCGCACGGACACGGTCGGGGACGGACATTGTTACCTCCTCTCGGGCTGCTGCCAGCTCTGACGGCTGGCGGATGTTCGATGATCAAGGGACGCACGCAGACGTGCAGGACCGGCCCACCGACTCCAACTCAGGCACCGGCGAGCGGTAGCTGAGAAACGGAACTGCGTCTGAATGAACAAAAGACGTGGGCTGGAGCCCACGCCTTCGTCGGACCTGCGAACGATTGCGAGGTAGTAAGCGTACCCGAATCCTCACCGGAGCGCCCATTCAGGGCTGCTCGGGTCAGTATGAACGGGCCACGATGGCGATGGCGCCGGGGGCGCGATCGGCCTCGGGCAGGGACCCGTCGGGCATCACCAGACAGCGCACCGTGATTCCCTGGGCCCCGAGTTCAGCTTCACCGGCCACCCCGAGATCAGCCCACGGGATGCGGGCCCAACCAGTGGACGCGGCCTCGATGGCCTCGGGAATGGTGCTCACATCGGCCGTTCGAGCCTCCCGGCGGGCCGTGGACTCGGCCAGAAGCGCAGCTTGGGCGGCTTCGAGCACCTCGGCGATGCGGGCGGCAATGCCGTCGAGCGGTGCGGCGTCCTTGGAGCCGGCGATGCGGTCGACGAGCGTGACGGCACCTTCGGCGAGATCGCGGGGTCCGAGCTCGAGCCGAACCGGGACTCCCTTGAGTTCCCAATCAGTGGCGCGGCGACCAGCGGAGGTCTCAGTGCGAAGATCGAGTTCAACGCGGATACCGGCGGCGAGCAGTTCCTCGGCGAGTGTGCGGCAGCGATCGATGACGGCGTCATCCTCACGAACGGCCATGACAACAACCTGCACCGGGGCGAGACGGGGCGGGATACGCAGTCCGTTGTCATCGCCGTGGCACATGATGAGCCCGCCGACCATACGGGTGGATACGCCCCATGAGGTCGTCCAGGCCAACTCCTGCTTGCCCTCGGCACTCTGGAACCCGATATCGAAAGCCTTCGCGAAGTTCTGGCCCAGCTCGTGGCTGGTGCCCATCTGCAGGGCCTTGCCGTCGCCCATCATGGCTTCGCAGGTCATGGTGTTGGTGGCGCCGGCGAAACGCTCCTTGGCGGTCTTGCGGCCCACAACCACGGGCATGGCCAGCACATCGCGCATGAATGACTCGTAGACCTCATGCAGGATGCGCACGGCGTAGGACCGACCATCGGCCTCGCTCACGTGTGCTGTGTGCCCCTCCTGCCACAGGAACTCGCTGGTGCGCAGGAACACACGCGGGCGCAGCTCCCACCGCACAACGTTGGCCCACTGGTTGAGCAGCAACGGGAGATCGCGATAGCTCTGGACCCACTTGGCCATGAACTCGCCGATGACTGTTTCGGAGGTGGGACGCACCACCACCGGCTCTTCGAGTTCCTTGCCACCGGCCACGGTGACCACGGCGAGTTCGGGGCTGAACCCTTCGACGTGCTCGGCCTCACGAGTGAGATAGCTCTCGGGGATGAACAGCGGGAAGTAGGCGTTCTTGGCGCCGGCGGCCTTGATGCGGCGGTCGACCTCGGCCTGCATCTGCTCCCAGATCGAGTAGCCATAGGGGCGAATGACCATGGTGCCGCGTACCGGACCGTTATCGGCCATCTCGGCCTTGGCGACGATGTCCTGGTACCAACGGGGAAAATCTTCGGACTGCGGAGTGAGAACGGGAGCCTTGGCCATAGGGGTCGATGCTAGGCGACCCCGCTCGTGCCCTCGGTGGCCCGATCAGCGCATCTTGCGGATGATCTCGATGCGTTCGGTGGCGTGGTTGGCGTCGTCGCCCTTCTCATCGAGAAGTTCGGCGCGATCGGCTTCGGCTTCGGCGGCCGCGGAGTCGTCCTTACGACGAAGAGCCTCCTCCACTCCCCCGTCGGCAATGATCTGCGCCCATTCCACCAGCGCCTCGACCATGCCATCCTCGGGAACGACCTTCACGACCTCACCCTTGACGAACAAGTGACCGCGCTTGCGGCCGGCGGCAATGCCGAGATCGGCCTCACGAGCTTCGCCCGGGCCGTTCACCACACAACCCATGACGGCCACCTGGATCGGGATGTTGAGATCGGTAAGAGCTTCCTGCGCCTTGGCGGCCACGTCGATGACATCGACCTCGGCTCGGCCACACGAAGGGCAGGCAATGAGATCGAGCCCGCGTCGCTCGCGCAAGCCGAGGCTCTCGAGCAACCAACGCCCGGCTCGCACCTCCTCGACCGGATCAGCAGTGAGGGAATAACGAATGGTGTCGCCGATTCCTTCGGCCAGAAGCGTGGCCATACCGGCGGTGGCCTTGACCAGCCCGGCCGGAGGTGGACCGGCTTCAGTGACTCCCAGATGCAGTGGATAGTCGACGGTGTCGGCAAGCAGTCGATAGGCATCGATCATCAGAGCCACGTTGGACGCCTTCACCGAGATCTTCACATCGTCGAAGCCGACCTCTTCGAAGAAGTCGAGTTCACGCTTGGCGGACTCGACCATGGCCTCGGCCGTGACTCGACCGCCGTATTTCTCGTAAAGATCGGGATCGAGCGACCCACCATTGACGCCGATACGGATCGGAATGCCACGATCCTTCGCTTCACGAGCAACGGCCTTGATGTGCTCGGGCCGACGGATGTTGCCGGGGTTCAGCCGCAGACCCTGCACACCGGCCTCCATGGCCTCCATGGCGCGCAGGTACTGGTGATGGATATCGGCGATGATCGGCAATGGCGATCGCGGAATGATGTGGGCGAGACCCTCGGCAGCCTCGGGTTCGTTGCACGTACAGCGCACGATGTCGCAGCCGGCAGCGGCGAGGGCGTAGATCTGCTGCAGCGTGCCCTCGACATCAGCGGTCTTGGTCGTGGTCATCGACTGGATCGAGATGGGGGCGTCGCCACCCACGAGGACCGATCCGACTCGAACCTGACGAGTCGTGCGTCGTGGATAGCTGGACTGGGGGGCGAGTTCGCTCACGCTGTTGAGGTTACGACTACGGCGTGAGTTGCACGGGGTCGACGGCATCGAGATACAGCGTCGACATGAATAACCCGATCATCAGGAACACCACCACATAGGTGACCGGCATGAGCCTGCTCATATCAACCCGATAGGGCTTCTTCGAGATCCGACTACGGATCTCCTCGTAACAAGCCACTGCGATGTGGCCGCCATCGAACGGAAGCAGGGGCACCAGATTGATGAGCCCGAGGAAGATATTCACCGTGGCGAGAAGGGCGAGCACGCCGGCCCAGCCCTGCTGCTCACCGAGTTGCGTGCCTACGTTGACGATGCCGAGCAATGACATGGGTCGGTCCTGGGCCGAGGAGTCGGCTGATCCGCTGCCGGCACCGGGCAGCGAGGAACCCCCGCCCGAACCGGTTGCGGGCGCCGTAGCGTCCGATGCACCACCGTTGGCCACCTGCGAGGCGAGGTTGCCAAGACCAGTTGGCGAGAAGATGCGGCCCATGCCCTGCACCGACCCCACGATGGTGTCGCCGAACGCTCCAGCTGCGAGGCCGGTCGCGTCGAGGATCCCGGAATGCTCGAGCACCGACTGTGGGCCAACGCCGAGGAACCCGCGGAAGCCGTCAATAGGCATCGCGATCGGACCGGTGACCGAGGTTGTGAACACACTTCCGCCCCGGATGAACGAGATATCGACAGGACCGATGTAGCGCTGCAGCGCTCCGACCAGATCGGAATAGAAGGTGATAGGCCGACCGTCGACGATGATCACGGTGTCGCCCTTTTCGAGCGGTGCGAGCCGCTTGGCTCCGTCGGCATCGAGGGTCCAGCCGATCTGCACCGGCAGGGTGAGGGTTTGCCCGTCACGATCCACTGTGAGTTCGATCGAGGTACCGGCATGGGCCCGGATGAGCGACGACACTTCGTCGAAACTGCCCGCCGCAGCGCCGTTGAACTTGACGATGCGGTCGCCGGGTTCGATTCCCGCCTTCGCTGCCGCCGAACCGTCGACCACCGAACGCACCTGCCATTTGGTGTCGGAGGGGTGACCGAAACCGGCGAACACCACGATGAGCAAGAGGAACCCGAGGGCGATGTTGACCACCGGGCCGGCGAGCACCACGGGCATACGACGACTGAACCGTTGCGCTCGATAGGTGCGCACCTCGTGTTCGGCGGGTACCTCCTCGAGACCGTGCATCCCGATGATGCGCACATAGGCGCCCGCGGGAATGAGCTTGATTCCGTACTCGGTCTCGCCCCGACGGAACGACCAGATGCGGGGTCCGAAGCCAAGGAAGAACTCGGTCACTCGCATCCCATTGCGCTTGGCCATCAGGAAATGGCCCATCTCGTGCAGGAAGACCGAAAGCACAATGGCGATGATGAGCACGAACAACCAGATGCGAGTGGAGGCCACATACGCGAGGCCGCCAAGCAGCAGAGCGAGACGGAGGCCGCGGCTGCCAGTCAGGCGTTCAAGAGCCGAATCGTGCTGTTCAACAGGAGGTTGGGACGAGATTTCGGTCATGCGGGGGCTCCGACCGGTGGGGTGAACTGGACGAGGATCTCGGCGGCGAGGCGGCGGGCCTCAGCGTCGGCAGCGATGATCGCGTTGGCATCGGTGGCCGGCGCGCCGTCGTGATGTTCGAGCGTGGCGGCAATGACGCGAGAAATATCGCCCCACGCAATGCGACCGCCGAGGAACGCGTCGACCGCCACTTCATTGGCGGCGTTGAGCCATGCCGGTGCCGTGCCGCCGATGCGACCGGCTTCGTAGGCGAGGCCAAGGCACGGGAACGTTGCGTGATCGGGCGCCTCGAAGTCGAGTCGACCCAACTGGCTCCAATCGATGCGACCAAAGGGGGTCGTGATTCGATCAGGCCAGGCCAGCGCATATCCGATGGGCAGACGCATATCGGGGATCGAGAGTTGGGCGATGGTGGATGCATCGGTGAACTCGACCATCGAATGCACGATCGACTGCGGATGCACGACCACGTCGATCTCGTCGAAGCCGATGCCGTAACCGGCATCGCCCGCCGGAGTACCGAACAGTTCGTGTGCTTCGATCACCTCGAGCCCCTTGTTCATCAGCGTGGATGAATCGACCGTGATCTTGGGCCCCATGCTCCATGTGGGATGAGCGAGGGCCTCAGCCACAGTGACCCGGGCGAGATCGGCCGCGCTGCGGCCTCGGAACGGCCCGCCACTTGCGGTGAGCACGAGACGAGCGACCCGGGAGCGATTGTCGGTGGCCCGCAGACACTGATGGATGGCCCCGTGCTCGCTGTCGACCGGCACCAGCTCGGCGCCGGGTGTGCGCCGGGCCCGCTGCACCACGGGCCCCGCCGCGATCAGCGATTCCTTGTTCGCCAGGGCGAGGCGGCGGCCGGCTTCGAGTGTGGCGAGTGTGACAGACAAGCCTGCGAATCCAACGACCCCGTTGACCACGACATCGGCATCGGCAGCGAGACTCGCCATGGCCTCGGGGCCCACCCGGACCTCGAAACCCGGCAGAGCGTCGATGATCGGCGCGGCAGCAGCGGGGTCGGAGATGGCGACGATGGCCGGCCGGTGGGTTCGAGCCTGCTCGATGACAACATCGGGGTTACGTCCGGTCGCACCGATGGCGACGAGTTCAAAGGACCCGGGTTCGGCGGCCAGCACATCGAGCGATTGCGTGCCGATCGACCCTGTGGAACCGGCGAGTGCGACACGAACGGGGGGCATGCGTCAAGCCTACCGACGGGCTACCGATTCGTCGCCGCGGGAGATTGCCCTGCTGCGACCGATCAGCCGGCCACGCCGCAGAGCCGGGCCACGTAATACGTGGCCGGGAGCACGAACAGCATCCCGTCGAAGCGATCGAGAATGCCTCCATGCTGTGGAAGCAACGTGCCCATGTCCTTGATCCCGAGATCTCGTTTGAACAGCGATTCGGCGAGATCTCCGAGCGGCGCCATGATCGCTATGACGATGCCGAGAAGCAGTGCTCCACCAGCGCTGAAGGGACCAACGCCAAGCAGGACGGCGACCACGAACACGGCCACGATCGATCCGACCATGCCGCCGATGAGACCCTCAACGGTCTTGTTCGGGGAGAGCGCGGACATCGGGGTGCGACCCGCAGCCCGGCCAATGAAGAAGGCGCCGACGTCGTGGCCAACCGTGCCGACGATGCCGAGCAGCAGCAGGCTCACGCCCTCAGAGGGCACGTTGACCACCAGCGCGGCGAATGCGCCGAACATCCCGATCCATAGAACACTGAGCAGGGTGACACCCAAGTTGGCCACCGGTCGGGCACGACCACCCAGACCCGCCACGAACCAGATGATGCCAACCACAACGGTGAGAGCGAGGACGAGCGGGAAGGCCGCCTCGCCCTTCCAGTAGGCAGCAAGCGGAAACACAGCGATGGCCACGACGCCGACCAACGTGGCGGGACGGAATCCGTTTCGCTGCAGCGCAGTGAGGAACTCCACGCCCGCAGCAGCCACGACGATCTCAGCAATCAGAAGTGCACCGACCGGGCCGACGCTGAACGCCAGAAGGGCGACCACGGCCATGATGACGCCCACCGCAGCAGCCAGTGGGACGTTGCGTCCACCGGGTCGGGCTGATCCGTCGACGCCATCACGTGCTTGCGACCCAGACGCCGGGGCTGGAGCCGATACCTGGCCCGTGCTCTGTGTCGCTGGGGTCGATCGCGTGGTGCGGGGACGACGGGAGCGAGCGCGGCTGCGTTTACGGGGATCAAGCTCGACATCATCGAAGTTGAGATAGTCGGAATCGGTCGTGCGCTCGCTGGTGTCGAGTGCACCGAGGCGTTCGACCACCGGCTCATCGGGATCGAGATTGCCGAGCTCGCGCAGGAAATCCAGATCGTCGGAGGATTCACGCTCATCGCGCCAACGCACGGAGTCGGCGGAGGAACTGACCTCGGGATCGACGCCGGTACCGAGCACCACCTGGGGAACCTGACCCGTGGCTGGGGCGGTCCAGTGCGGTAATTGCACCTCACCGGACGGGGCGCCGAGGTCGATCAACGGAGGGCGCGTTTCGGCGGGGCCATCGGCGAGGTCCTCAGCGGTGACGAAACGAACACCATCGTCGTCCTTGGCACCGGGGCGATCGTCGTCGGCCATCAGTCCTCCAGCAGTTCCCGCTCTTTGGCGGCAAGCGCCTCATCGATGAGGGCCTCCTGCGCGTGGATGAGCTTGTCGAGTTCCTTCTCGGCGCGCTCGAGATCGTCCTTCGAGAGCTCGCCATCCTTCTCGAGACCCTCAAGATCCTTACGGGTATCGCGGCGCTGATTGCGCAGCGTGATTCTGTTCTCCTCCGCCATGTTCTTCACAACCTTGACCAGTTCCTTGCGGCGTTCCTGATTCAGAGGTGGGAAGGTGAGTCGGATCGAGACGCCGTCATTGCTGGGGTTCAGCCCGAGATTCGACATCTGCAGTGCCCGTTCGATCGGACCGATGGCGGTCTTGTCGTAGGGAGTTATGAGGAGCTGACGCGCCTCGGGCACGCTGAACCCTGCGAGCTGCTGCAAAGGAACCTCGGCCCCGAAGTACTCGACCGTGATCTTTTCGACAAGTGCGGGCGCGGCCCGCCCCGTGCGGATACTGGCGAAGTCGCTCCGGGCGTGCGCCACGGCTTTGGCCATCTTCTCGCCGCATTCCGTCAGCAGCATGTCGGCCATTTCGGTGCTCATTGCGCTCTCCTGAAGGTGGTGCGGATCCCGGGGGGACCGGCTCAGCGGACGAGCGTACCGATCGAACCGCCGGTGAGCAGCGAGCGCACATTGCCCTCGCCGTTGAGATCGAACATCACGATCGGCAGATCGTTGTCCATGCACAGCGTGATTGCCGTGGAATCCATGGCCCGCAGACCCTGGTTCAGCACGTCGAGATACGAAACCTCATCGAGCTTGACAGCATCGGGATTCGTTCGGGGATCGTCGCTGTACATGCCATCGGTACCGGAATGGGTGCCCTTCAGCAGAACCTCGGCCTCAATCTCGACGGCTCGAAGCGCTGCAGTGGTGTCGGTGGTGAAGAACGGATTGCCCGTTCCGCCCGCAAAGATCACGACCCGGCCCTTTTCGAGATGGCGGGTGGCCCGACGACGGATGTACGGCTCGGCCACCTGAGCCATCTGGATGGCTGATTGCACGCGGGTGGGCTGGCCGAGCTGCTCGAGGGTGTCCTGCAGAGCAAGCGCATTGATAACCGTGGCCAGCATGCCCATGTAGTCGGCCTGGGCGCGATCCATGCCCGCCCCGGCACCGGACATCCCGCGCCAGATGTTGCCCCCACCGACCACGATGGCCATCTCGACCTCGAGTTCGGTGCGGACCTCGTAGATCTCGCGGGCGATGCGCTGAACAACAGCGCCGTCGATGCCGTAACCGGCGTCGCCTGCGAAGGCCTCTCCCGAGACCTTCAGCAGGACGCGTGACCAGCGAGCTTCAGAGGTTGACATCAGCCGCCGATGTAGACCTGGGCGAAACGGACGAGCGTGGCGTCGCCGAGCATCTGGGTGATGGTCTGCTTGTCATCGCGAACGAATCCCTGCTCGAGCAGCACCTGCTCCTTGAACCAACCGTTGAGACGGCCCTCGACGATCTTCGGCCATGCGGCTTCGGGCTTACCCTCGGCCTTGGTGATGTCGAGCAGCGACTGACGCTCACGCTCGATATCGGCCTCGGGGACCTGCTCGCGGCTCTGATAGAGCGGCTTGGCGAACGCAATGTGCACAGCGATGTCGTGAGCAAGCTCACGGGTGCCACCGGCGATCTCGACCAGCACGGCGTTGACGCCGCGGCCGTCCTGCAGATGCAGGTAGGAATCAAGCGTGTTGCCCTCGGCGGCGTCGAAGCGGATCACCGAGCCAAGCTCGATGTTCTCCTTCTTGGCGATCTTGAGCGCATCGAGTTCGTCGGAAAGCTCGGAGACGGCATCGGCACCCTTCGCCACCACGATGTCGGTGAGCGCCTGGACAAGCGAGGTGAAGTCGTCAGCCTTGGCCGAGAAATCGGTCTCGCTCTTGAGTTGCACGATTGCGCCGACCTGACCGTCGACGACGGCGGAGACCGAACCCTGGGTGTTCTCCCGGTCGCCGAGCTTGGCCACCTTGGCAAGGCCCTTCTCACGGAGCCACTGCTTGGCGGCTTCGAAGTCGCCGTCGTTCTCCTGAAGCGCCTTCTTGGCGTCCATCATTCCGGCGCCGGTGATCTGGCGGAGATTCTGGACATCCTTGGCGGAGAAATCAGCCATTGGTTCAGGCCTCCTCGGTCGCGGTTTCGGCTGCGGGAGCTTCGGCGGCAGGAGCTTCGGCAACAGGCGCCTCAGCAACGGCTTCGTCGGCGGCGTCAGCGGCTGCCGCACGCTCAGCGGCGATACGGGCCTCACGGGCAGCGGCAGCTTCGGCGGCCTGACGACGAGCATCGGCCTGGGCGGCTTCGTGCTCAGCGATCTCCTCGGCGGTGCGCTCGACGACAGCCGGGCCCTCAGGGGCAACGGCGCCGCGCTTGCGGGAGGCAATGAAGCGACCTTCGGTGACGGCGTCAGCGATCACGCGGCACATGAGATTGGCCGAACGGATGGCGTCGTCGTTACCGGGGATCACGTACTGGATGATGTCGGGATCGCAGTTGGTGTCGACGACGGCGACGATCGGAAGACCGAGCTTGTTGGCCTCGGTCACTGCGATGTCTTCCTTCTTCGTGTCGAGCACGAAGATGGCGCTCGGGGTGCGCTCCATGTTGCGGATGCCGCCGAGGTTGCGCTCGAGCTTCTCGAGTTCGCGGCTGATGAGGAGGGCTTCCTTCTTCGGCATGGCCTCAAACTCACCAGAGTCACGCATGCGCTGATATTCCTTCATCTTCGCAACGCGCTTGGACATGGTCTGGTAGTTGGTGAGCATGCCGCCGAGCCAACGCTCGTTCACATAGGGCATACCGCAGGACTCGGCATAGCTGCGCACCGGATCCTGGGCCTGCTTCTTGGTGCCCACGAACAAGATGGTGCCGCCGTCGGCAACGAGATCGCGCACGAAGCTGTACGAGGTCTCGATACGTCCGAGGGTCTGCTGGAGATCAATGATGTAGATGCCGTTGCGCTCACCGTGGATGAAGCGCTTCATCTTGGGGTTCCAGCGTCGGGTCTGATGTCCGAAATGGACACCTGCCTCGAGCAGCTGGCGCATCGTTACGACTGGAGCCATGGTTTTTCCTTACCCATCGGTTGAAAGTTGGAGAATCCGGTGTCGTGCGGGCGGTCCCTATGGAGGGATCGACCGTGGGGTGCACGGGCCGCGGTGTGTGCGGGTCGACCTGACCTGCGGAAGGGGTCAGGCAGACGCTTGACCGGACGATGAGTGTACGGGACGACGGAACCCTGCGGCCAACTGATCAGTCGTCGTCCACCAGTGCCCCGACACCAGCACCGATCGCGGCCAGTGGCGGCGATCCACCGACAACGCCGACGGCGATGCCTGCTCCGGCGGCTGATTCGGCGACCGAGACCCCCTCTGCCATGAGGAACGAGCCAGCGGCCTCGGTGAAACCCTGACACGTAAGTGGCAGTCCGGCCACAGCCAGTCCCAACTCACGAGTCACGCGGGAGTCGCCGGGCAGGTGGCCATGCACAGCGAGATCCAGTTCGGTGGGCAAGATCCGTTGGTCGTCGGCTGCCGGATCCGAGGTGGCGACCCCCGGAACGACGAGATCCCCCGAACCGCCGAGCGAGACGAACCGAACGTGCTGAGGCATCGGTGTCGAACGGAGTTCCTGAATCACCGGGGAGGTCTCGGCCAGGTCGGCCATGGCGGGAAGACGATCGTCGAGGTCCCCAGCGAGGTGACTGCTGCGCACGGCACCGAGTACCCCTCTACCCGCGGCGGTCAGCCCGACCGCAGCGACGCCGGTCGCGAGCGGCGCTCCCGCATGGGGTGATCCAACCGTGACAAGAGTCGAGACAGATGACGGCAGATCGCCCGCCCGATCGGCCCGTTCCACGGCGAGGCGGGCCACGACTCCACCCTGGGAATGGGCGAACACATCGATCGGCACCCCGGGATTGTCACGAGCGGTTGCGGAGATGAGCGCGGCCAGTCGATCGGCGGAAACACCCACCGGTTGCTGCGAATCGATGCGATCGAACTCACTCCAGCCACTACCCGATGCTTCAAGGGCGGATATCCCGGGCCGTCGTGGAGGAACTCGCCCGCCGTTGTAGGAAAACCGGACGACGTCATCGGGGGCGTATCCGAGTCGGTCGGTATCGAACTCCCACGCCGAGTTGTCGTCGCTCGCGGTCCCGAGCCCACTCACCTCGATCACGATCCGGCGTGCGGTCGGGCTGGGGACCGGCACCGACTCATCAGTGCAGTTCATGCGCTGCTGCGCCCATCGCACGAACGCGGTGGCCGCCCGGAACTCAACCGCCACAGCCGAGAGCGTTGTTGCGTAATGAGCGCCTATCGCGGCGATGTCGACACCCGTGCGGGCGAGGTTGGCGATCGCTGCGGACCCCGTATCGAACAGCACGTGCATGAGCGAGCGATGCTCCCCTCCGCCGAGAGGTGCGAGGCCCTCGTCTGCTCCCGGGACGAGCCGGGTCGATGGCTGCTCTGCGCCCGACAGCACGGCTTCGGGGTCGAGATACGAACCATCGGGGGTGCGGAAGCCGAGGTGGAACGGACCCGCGGCTGTTCCGACCGACGCTCCCCGACGTACCCGGTCACCGCGGGCGACTGCGATCGTGGCAAGGAAGGAGTACGAACTTCGAAGACCATCTGTGTGTTCGATCGTGACATGCAGTGCCCCGCCGACCTCGCCGGCGAACACCACGGCCCCTTCGGCAACGGCGGAGATCTCAGCGCCAGCAGTGGTTCCGTAATCACTACCCCGGTTCCCGGGACCCCACTCCCCCTTCGGGGGACGGAAGTGATCGACGATCGGCGCATCGCAGGGAGGGCTGTACACGACTGTTCCCGAGGCGACAGCGACAGCTGCTGTCGGCACCGAACCGGACGCAGCGGCGTCCCTGGCCGTGACGACGGTGCATGCGATCAGACAGAAGGTCGTGACAATGACGGCCAGCGCGATCGCGCTGACCCGAGTAACGCGGGCGCGTTGCATGATCCCCCTCGAGGGTCGGCAGCTGAGGGGGAAGTTCGGGAACTACGCGCGGGGGTGGGTTGCGTCGAGCACGTTGCGGAGACGCTGCTTACTCACATGGGTGTAGTGCTGGGTGGTGGAGAGGTCGGCGTGGCCGAGCAGTTCTTGGACCGCACGCAGATCGGCGCCACCATCGAGCAGATGTGTGGCGAAGGTATGACGCAGCGCATGCGGATGGGTGGGCGATGGCGCCCGCCGATCAAGCAGCCTGCGGACATCTCGCGGCCCGAGCTGTCGACCCCTCTGATTCAGGAACACGGCATCAGCCGGCGAGTCGGCGGTGGCGATCACCCGTCGACCATGGTCGAGCCATTGACGCAGCGCGTGACAGGCCGGCTCGCTCAGCGGCACCACCCGTTGCTTCGAGCCTTTGCCCCAGACCACGACCCGACGACGGGCAATGTCGAGATCCTCTGGGCGCAGACCGCACAGTTCGGAGACTCGCAATCCGCTCCCGTAGAGCAGTTCGAGAACGGCGTCGTCGCGGGACCGGATTGCCGGAGTGTCATTGGCGGTCGTACCCGGCGGATCGTCGAGGACTGCGATGAGTTCGTCGTCGCGCAGCACTCGCGGCAATCGACCAGAACCACCGGGAGCACTCAGACCCGCCGAAGGATCACTGGTCAGCAGCCCGGTGCGGGTGAGCCAACCGAAGTATCGCCGTAACGCCGACGCCTTTCTGGCGATTGTGCGTCGGGCGTACTGACGAGTTGCCAGCGAGCCGACGTAGCGGCGCAATGTGGTGCGCGTGACTCGTATCGGGGAGTCGAGTTCCGCCCGTTCGCACCAGATGACGAAACTGTCGAGATCGGATCGATACGCCCGCAGCGTGGCCGCCGACACCGAGGTGAGCGAGGAGCAGAACGCATCGAGTGACCAGAGGTCGGAGTCAGATGCCACCGCGGTAACTGTACCCGTGCGCATGTTCGATTCGATCGGATACACGTGCAGCAGACCAACATCTCGTCGTCTGTGAGCGCTCGAGGAGATCATGAACGCGAGCGCCCGATCCGCTCGACCCAACCGGCTCGTTGGGCCACCCAACCCTCTGCTTCGAGAGCGTCGATGTGGAGTGCGAGAACCCCGAGATCGAGCCCGGTGGCGAGCAGAAGTTGTTCCATCGGAGCGGCCTGCCACGCGATGTGCTCAAGTACCGCTGCAGCTTCGGGCGAGGGCGGGCGACGCGATTCAGTCGCTGATCGGCGCGGAACCGAATCGCGCCCCAGTGCGATCAGGACATCGGTTGCATCGCGCGCGGGCACGCAGCCGTCGACGAGCAATTGGTTCGTACCGTCCGAACTCGACGCCGTGACCGGACCGGGCACCGCCATGACGACCCCGCCACGCCGGGTTGCCTCGATGGCCGTTCCCATCGCCCCTCCGGTGTGTTGGGATTCGACCACGATGAGCGCATCAGCAAGCGTCGCGATCAGGCGATTGCGCGCCGGGAATTGCCAGGCCGCCGCTGGTGCGCCCAGCGGATACTCGCTGATGATCACTCCGGCGTCAGCGACTCGGCGCCACAGCGCAGCGTGGGCTCGTGGGTAGATACGGTCGAGCCCGCTGCCCACCACCGCAATGGGCGGCGCGGCGCAGGCCTCGAGTGCACCGCTGTGGGCTGCTCCATCGATGCCGAGGGCAAGGCCCGAAACCACAGCGATACCGGCTGCGGCGAGATCCCGACCCAACTCGAACGCGACATCGCGTCCGTAACGCGACGCTCGTCGGGTGCCGACGAGCGCCGCTCTAACGCCGGCGAGGTGATCGAGATCACCTTTCCAGAACAGGACCATCGGCGGATCATCATCAGCGGCGAACACGGGCGGAAATGACGGGGAACCGAACACCGTGACACCGATGCCGGCATCGAGGTGAGCCTGCCAGAAGGTCGAGACATCAAGGGATCTGGCGGCCCGACCCCACAATTCGATGAGCCCTACCCGTTGCGTTTCCGAAAGCCGATCGAGACCGTCGGCCATCAACTTCCCCACCACTGAACTGCGCTGCGAGGTCGACTCCGAGGGCGACACCCGACAGAGCGACTCCCAGACCTCCGATGGCTCACCGACGCACAGCAGCGAGCGAAGGCGTGCCGGACCGACCTGGGGCAATCGAGCCAGTGCAACAACGAACGCGTCGGAAGGAATGGCCCGCCGACTCATGCGGCCGAGGATCCCAGAAGGAACGCGGGATCCGCACGGAGGTGGAAGGCCGACGCGACGTGTTCGGCACGTAGGGGACCATCGTGCTCGGCGAGATCAGCAATGGTGAGCGCAACACGCCAGATCCGGCGCAGCCCACGCGCCGTGAGCCGACCTGATTCGAGCGCCCGTTGCAGCAGATCGCTCGCCGGCGCCGAAAGTGGGGCGTCGCGCTCAAGTGCCGAACCGCCGAGGCCGGCGTTGCTTGTGACACCGCGGGAGCGTGCTCGTTCACGAACCGCCCGAACTCTGGCGGCTACCACCGCAGTGCTCTCGGCGCCATCGCCGTGGAGGAGTGCGCGGGGATCGGGTCGATGCACATCGAGACGAAGATCGAAGCGGTCCAACAAGGGCCCCGAGACCCGCCGGCGATAACGATCCAGGGCTCGATCCGTGCATCGACATGACGAAGGAATGACTCCTTCACCACATGGGCAGGGGTTCATGGCGGCCACCAAGAGGAAATCTGCTGGAACCTCGACGCGGGTTTCGGCTCGGGCGATCCGGATGACTCCTTCCTCGAGTGGCTGACGCAGTGCATCGAGAACCACTGCGCTGAACTCTCCGAGTTCGTCGAGGAAGAGCACACCACCATGCGCGAGCGAGATCTCGCCGGGCCGTAGGCGTTGACTTCCACCACCGACCATGGCGACCGCGCTTGTTCCGTGGTGCGGCGCCCGCCACGGTGGCCGACGGATCAGCCCACCCGGCGGCAACACGCCCGCCGCGGAATGAACTCGCGTGGCTTCAAGAGCAATTCCGTCATCAAGATCGGGCAATAACCCACTGAGTCGATGGGCGAGCATGGTCTTGCCCGCTCCGGGAGGGCCGACCATCAGCAGATTGTGACCACCCGCCGCGGCGATCTCGAGCGCAGCACGCGCCACCTGATGGCCGCGTACATCGGCGAGTTCGGGCAACGCCGCCACCGTGAGATCGAAGGGCTCATCCGGAGGACGGGGCCACGGAACCTCAGCAGTCAGTGCGTCGACGAGTTCTTTGAGATCAGTCGCACACAGGACGCGACGATCGCCGACCAACGAAGCCTCATGAACAGAACCGGGCGGCACGATGATCTCGGGCGCGCTGATTGCCTCAATGATGGGAAGCACGCCGGGGACATGTCGCAAGGTGCCATCGAGTCCCAGTTCCCCGAGGAATGCCCGGTCCTCGATGGCGGCGGGCGAGAGTTGTTCGCTCGCCACGAGCACGCCGATAGCGATGGCCAGATCGAGGGCGGAACCGATCTTGCGGACCGACGTGGGTGCCAGATTCACCGTGGTTCGCTTATCGGGCCAGGCGAACCCCGAGGTGAGCAGTGCAGCGCGCACGCGATCTCGTGACTCACGACATGAGGTGTCGGGCAGGCCGACCACGGTGAACCCGGGCAGGCCGCGCGCCACATGCACCTCGACGGTGACAGCCACGCCGGCAACGCCGAACAGGGCTGCAGATGGAACAGTGGCGAGCATCGGGCCTCCTAAACACGTGTGGTGGAGGGCGATCGCTCGCCGAGATCGCGAACCTACGGGTGCCGACCCACCTGTGTCATGGGCCAGATGGCCGTCGCTGTCAGTTCATCGACCGCGAACTATGGCGTCGGAGGCGACCGACGCAGGTTTGGTGCGATCAACCGGTGAACTGCGGAACCACGCCCGGGGTGACCGTCGCCGACCGCTCTGGCCGGGACCACTCGGCGCGGCACAGCCGCGCGAACGACAGCGGATCCGGATGCGGGGGCCGACTCCACCGAGGAAGAGCGATACGCTTAACTCCTCGACTGCAGGCGGCGGCACGACCCGGGGGAGGTGACGAGTGGCAGACGACACCCGAGCGAGGATCCTCGACCTCGCCGTCGACGCCATCGATGCCGGAGGTGAGGCGGCGCTGCGCCTTGAGCCGATCCTCAATGCCGTCGGGGTCACGCCGCCCACGATCTCCTACCACTTCGGCAATCGCGACGGTCTGGTCATCGCCGCGCAGATCGAGCGGTACACCCGCCAGACCAGGACCGACACCGCGGCGATCGGTCGCGCTGTCGCCAAGTGCACGACGAGCGACGAACTCCACACCGCGCTGCGCATCACCTGGACCCGGTCGCTGGCGCAGAGATCGGAAAGCCGGTGGCGGAGGATCAGCATCGTCGGCAGCGCCTACGCACGCCCCGAGCTCGCCGAGGCCGTCGCCAAAGCGCAGGACGAGATCGTCGCCACCCTGACCGACATCCTCGAACCGTGCCGCGAACGCGGGTGGCTCCGGCCCGATATCGACCTCGCCAGCACGATCGCATGGCACCACAGCTTGCTCATCGGACGCGTCTTCATGGAGCACGGCCAACGTCACGGCGATCCCACCGTGTGGGATCAGCTCACGCTCGACGCGCTCGACCGGGCGTTCTTCGGCGACTGACTGCTCCGTCGGCGAGTCAGTCGACGGCCAGAAGACCTCTCGGGGGAGCCCACCACCGCGATTCCACGCGAGCCATCACTGGCACTGGTACACACTGGGTGACACTCGGAACGAGAAAGGGGGTCTCGTGTGAGTGACAGCGCGACGACCACAACCACCGGCGACGCTGACAGCGATCGCCTCCATGAGCTCGGCTATGCCCAAGAGCTCCGACGCGGGATGGGATGGTTCTCGAACTTCGCGGTCAGCTTCACAATCATCTCGATCCTCACGGGCGGGATCACAACCTTCTACCTGCCACTGCTGGCCGGCGGGCCCAAGGCCGTCACGTTCAGCTGGATCATCGTCGGCTCATTCACGCTGCTGGTGGGACTCTCGATGGCCGAGATCTGCTCCGCGTACCCCACAGCCGGCGGCCTCTACTACTGGTCCGCCAAGCTGGCCAAGCGGAACGCCCCTGCGTGGAGTTGGTTCACCGGCTGGTTCAACTTTGTCGGTCAGGTGGCGATCACCGCGAGCATCGACTTCGGTCTCGCGACCACGATCAATTTCCTGCTGTCGTCCTACATTGACGCAGATCTTTTGAGCGCAGGGTGGATCCTGTTCACCTATGGCCTTGTCCTACTCCTCCACGGCCTGATGAATACGTTCCGCGTTTCGCTGGTGTCGTTGTTCAACCAGATCAGCGTGTGGTGGCATGTCACGGGCGTCGCGGTGATCGTGGGAGCGCTGGTGTTTCTCCCAGATACGCACCGACCTGTGGACTTCATTTTCTCCTCATCCAACAGCACCGGATGGGACTTTCCCTTCGTCGGGGTCTACGTCTTCTTCATCGGCATCCTGATCGCGCAGTACACGATCACCGGCTTCGACGCTTCGGCGCATATGACCGAAGAAACCAAGCAAGCGAACGTCTCGGCATCCAAAGCCATTGTGCGCGCTATTTACATCTCGGCGATCGCTGGACTTATCTTGAACCTCGCCATGCTTTTCGCCATCCCCGGTGGCGTTGACGGGTACGAGAGCGTTGCCCTGACCGCCCCCTCCCTCATGGCCGGGTTCCAGTTGTTCATCAACGCCATCGGTCCGGCAGGCGGAAAGCTTCTCATCGTCATCTCGATCGTGGCGCAGCTGTTCTGCGGCATGGCCTCGGTGACCGCAAACTCGCGGATGATCTATGCGTTCTCCCGAGACGGGGCGGTTCCCGGCCATCGGCTCTGGCACCGGATCAACCCCAGAACCCGGACGCCAACGAACTCGGTCTGGCTTGCGGTGACCCTTGCGTTCATTCTCGGGCTTCCGTCGCTCTACCAGAACGCCGAATACTCGGTTGCGTTCTTCGCCATCGTCTCGATCGGCACCGTGAGCCTCTTCGTCGCCTACCTCATCCCGGTGTTCCTGCGGCTGCGCAGCGGTGAGTTCCAGCCCGGACCGTGGAACCTCGGCCGTTGGAGCAAGCCGATCGGTTGGATGGCGGTAACCTGGGTGATCTTCATCGCCATCGCGTTCTTCCTCCCGGCGTTCTATCCGTGGATTCCCGGCGAAGAGGTCGACGGCGTGAACGTCGGCCTCAACAACTTCAACTGGTCCGGTCCGCTCTTGGTGACGATCTTCATCGTCATCGGAAGCTGGTGGCTGCTGTCAGCCAGGAAATGGTTCAAAGGTCCGCAGGTCCAAGGAACACGCGAGGAGCTCCTCGCCATCGAGCGCGAACTTGCCGCGATCGAGGCCGGCGCGGACCCGATCGAATTCGAACGCCTCGAGAATCGAATCGATGACGAACTCGACGAGCGACTGCACCAGGAGCCCTGAGGATTCAGGGCCCTCTGACGGTTCGTCCCCGACCTATTCGAGAGGATCGATTTTCAGTTGATCCGGCGTTCGAATCCCGCCCAGTAGGGCTCGCGCAGTTTGAACTTCTGGAGCTTCCCGGTGGCGGTGCGCGCCAATTCGTCTCTGAACTCGACACGTTTCGGGGCCTTGTAATGCGCCAACCGATCACGGGCCCAGGCGATGACTGCCGCCTCGTCGAGGGTTGACCCCGGAACGGTCACCACGAGAGCGAGGACCGCCTCGCCCCACTTCTCGTCGGGGATACCGATGACAGCGACCTCAGCGATTTCAGGATGGGAAAAGATCACATCCTCGACTTCGAGCGATGAGACATTCTCGGCTCCGGAGTTGATGACATCCTTCTTCCGATCCGTGATCACGAGATGGTTGTCGTCGGCGATACGACCGCCATCGCCGGTGCGGAAGAACCCACCGGCGATCACTGTTGCAGTGACTTCGGGCTGCTGCCAGTAACCCTCCATGACCATGTTGCCTCGCACGAGGACCTCGCCATCGTGGGCAACGCGGATGGTGCTCCCGATCACCGGCACCCCCGCCCGGCCGAGGAGCGACGCCCGCTCGCCAACGTCGAGTTCGTCCCATTCCGCATGGGAGCGGTTGAGGGTTGCAACCGGCGTGGTCTCGGTGAGGCCGTAGATCTGCACGAACTCCCATCCCAGCTCGATCTCGCACCGTTCAATGATGCTCGTCGGCGGAGCCGCCCCCGCAACGACGATCCTCGTCATCCCAGTTCCGGGGATCGGACCATCCCAGTCGACAGCGGCATCGAGGATCGACTTGAGAACCGCCGGCGCGCAGCACATCAAGGTGACGCCCTCGCGTTCGACCCGCCGGAGAATTTCGGCGCCATCGATCTTGCGCTGGATCACGTGACGACCGCCCATGCCCGTGACCGCGTACAACATCCCCCAGCCGTTGCAATGGAACTGCGGGAGCGTGTGCAGATACACATCGCGATCGTTCACTCCCAGATGCCAACCGAAGATCGATGCGTTCAGCCACACGTTGCGATGGGTGAGCTGCACTCCCTTTGGTCGCGCCGTGGTGCCCGAGGTGTAGTTGATCGTCGCCGTGGCATCCTCGTCGGCCTCCCACTCGAGGGGTTCGACGTCGAACCGCATCAACTGCGAGTCGCTTTCATCGCCGATCACCCACTTCATCTCGCACGCCACGGATTCGAGGTCATCGCTGAGATCCTCATCGACCATCAGGATTCGAGCACCACAGTGCTGCACGATGTAGTCGACCTCACCTGCGGAGAGGCGAAAGTTGATGGGAACAAGAATGCGGCCCGAACCTGACACTCCGAAGAATGCCGTGAGCAGACGCGCGGAATTGTGCGACACCATCGCAACACGTTCACCCGGAGCGATACCGAGCGCATCGAGACCGGCGGCGATCGCACGAGCACGGCGAGCCATCTCGCCATAGGTGATCGAATCCCATGACGTCGCCGGCTGATCGGGGTCATCGACGATTGCGATTCGATCGGGAAAGACCAACTCCGCTCGACGCAGAAAATCATTGACGGTGAGGGCAACTTTCATACTTCGGAAAACTAGATGTCCCGAAGCGCCTTCGCGTCGTACCGACAAGCAGTCGCCGATCTGACTGATGACCGGTACGGAAGTGCTTGCCCTACTCGACGCCCAGCGACTCGCGTTCGTAGCGCGCCACCGCGTTGATCTCGGCGGCGCTCAGGCGGGATCCGAACTTCGGCATCGAACTACGACCATTGGCAATGACAGCCTCTTGGTCGGCGATGTTCGGGTACTTCTTCTCCACGAGGCCGGCAAGCTTGGTGCCGATTCCGCCGCCGCCCTTCTGTCCGTGACACGACGCGCAGTTCTGTGTGTAGATCTGCTGACCCTGGGCCAGCACCGGATCGCTGGGCACGGCAATCGAGGAACCACCTGATGAGCACGCGGCGAACAGCGTGGCGGCGCCCATGAGCACGCCGCTGGCGAGGAGTACTCGTCCGGAACGAAGCATTGGCATGGCCAAACGCTACCAGCGCGTCATCAGTGCTGGTCCGGCGCCGAGAAGCGGCGATACTTGTTCCGTGGGATTCAATCCGCATCGCCAACATCGCCGCAGCCCGCTCGACTACGTCATGGTCGCTGCCGCGCTCATCACCTGCGTCGGTCTGGTCATCTGGGCATTCTTCGGCTGATCACCGTGGCTCCCGAACACGAACTCGACCCGATGGGTCTGGCCGTCGAGGTCCGCCGCGTGCAGCCCTATGAGGCCACGAAGTCCTACGTGTGTCCGGGCTGCAACCGCGAGATCCGCACCGGCGAAGGGCACCTCGTCGCAGTTCCGATCGACGCCCCGGATCTGCGCCGTCATTGGCACCGCGGATGCTGGGCGGCGCGTGACCGACGACGACCAGGACGCCGCGGCTAGGCGCGCTGCCATCAACCGCGAGCAGGATGGGGACATGGAACTCGTCTTCATCCGCCATGGCCAACCCGAATGGGAACGCGACGGCCGCAGTATCGACAACCCCGTGCTCACCGAGGTTGGCCTGCAGCAGGCCGAACTTCTGGGCCGGGCCTTCGCCGGTCAGCACGCCGATCGCATTCTCGTGTCCCCATTGGTGCGCGCCCAGCAGACCGCCGCTCCGATCATCGAGGCGCTCGGCATCGAACCCGAGACCCACGACTGGCTGGCCGAGATCACGGCGCCGGTCTGGCAGGACACACCCACTGAAGTTGTGGCCAAGGTCTTCGCCGAAAGTCGTGTGCGACCGCTCGAGGAACAATGGTTAGGAATACCGGGAGGCGAGACCTTCCACGACTTCCATGACCGGGTCACCACCGGCCTCATCGATTTCCTGAGCAGCATCGGCTGCTACCGATACAACGGGTTCCCCCCGCTCTGGCAGCTCGAAGACCCCGGCCCGCGCATCATCGTGGTCGCTCACTCGGGTACCGACGCCGTATGTCTCGGTCATCTCCTCGGCATCGACCCAGTGCCCTGGGAGTGGGAGCGGTTCGTGGCGTTCCATGCCTCGGTCAGCGTCGTGCGCCCGATGCATATCGCCGACAAGCATTCCTTCAGCCTGTTCCGGTTCTCCGACCTCAGTCACCTACCCGCCGAGCTGCACACCCGCTGACGTTGACGCGGGAGCGATCAGCGCATTGAGCGATACGCGCGGATCAGTGCATTCGTCGAGCTGTCATGCGCAAGTGACGGCTCCCCCACTGAGGTGAGCTCGGGGATGATCGCTTGGGCCAGTTTCTTGCCCAACTCCACACCCCACTGATCGAAGCTGTCGATGCCCCACACCGCTCCCTGCACGAACGTGCGGTGCTCATAGAGGGCAATGACCTGACCCAGCACCGACGGCGTGAGCTCAGGCACGAGAATCGACGTGCTCGGGTGGTTGCCAGCGAATGTGCGGGCACTCACCTGCTCGGACGCAACACCGTCAGCAACTACCTGCTCGGCCGTTCGACCGAACGCCAGTGCCTCAGGTTGCGCGAAGAAGTTCGCCATGAAGATGTCGTGGTGGCTATCGAGATCGTGGGCGGGCTGGGCCACGGCGATGAAATCAGCCGGGATGAGCTTCGTTCCCTGATGGATGAGTTGGTAGAACGCGTGCTGGCCGTTGGTCCCGGGTTGCCCCCACACGATCTCGCCTGTCTGCACTGCCACGGGTCGACCCCACCGATCGACTGACTTGCCGTTGCTCTCCATGGCCAACTGCTGCAAGTACGGCGTGAGCTGTCCGAGATAGTGGCTGTAGGGAAGAACGGCCAGGGTCTGCGCCCCGAAGAAGTTGTTGTACCAAACGCTGATGAGCCCGAGGATCACGGGCAGGTTGCGTTCGAGCGGTGCGGACCGGAAGTGCTCATCGATGGTGTGGAAGCCCGCGAGGAACTCGCCGAACCGATCGGGCCCGATGGCGATCATGAGTGAGAGCCCTACCGCGGAGCCAACGCTGTAACGACCGCCGACCCAGTCCCAGAACCCGAACATGTTGTCGGTGTCGATACCGAATGCCGCGACTTCGTTGGCATTGGTGGAGACCGCCACGAAATGTCGGGCGATAGCAGCGTCGTCGCCCAGCGAATCGAGCAACCAAGACCTCGCCGAGTGGGCGTTGGTCATGGTCTCGAGCGTGGTGAATGTCTTCGAAGCGACGATGAAGAGGGTTTCGGCGGGATCGAGGTCGTGGGTGAGTTCGAAGAACTCGTTGCCGTCGACGTTCGAAAGGAAGCGAAACTCGAGGGCGGGATCGGAATAGGGCCGGAGCGCATCGTGGGCCATATGCGGGCCGAGGTCACTTCCACCGATCCCGACGTTGATCACGGTGCGGATCTGTCGCCCCGTATGCCCGACCCACTCTCCTGACCGCACCCGACGACTGAACGACGCCATGCGATCAAGCACCTCGTGGACATCGGCGACGACATCATGCCCATCGATATCGATGGCGGTATCGCGCGGCGCTCGAAGAGCTGTGTGAAGCGCCGACCGATCCTCGGTGACATTGATGCGGTCGCCGGCGAACATCGCATCGCGTAACTCCTCGACCCCTGCGGTGCGGGCGAGATCGAACAGCAGCGACAAGGTCGTGTCGTCTATCCGGTGCTTGGCATAGTCGACATGAAGGTCACCGACAGTGAGCGCCATGCGATCGCCACGGGTGGGATCGGACGCGAAAAGTTCACGCAGATGGATATCGGCGATCTCTGCCTGATGCGCCGCCAATGCCCACCACTGCGGCGTGCGATCGATCGATTCGGGGATCTCCGACATTCAGTTCCCTTCCCGGCTGATCGAGATGGTGAAGGTTGCCGGCAGACACCCACCCGGTTCGACGATTGGCGTTCTCCCGCACGAGAGCGCGTCGGTCGCTGCAGTCATCGGTTCGAGAGCCACGAGGTTCGACGCTACCGGCGCATACACCTGGGCGAAGGAATACGTATCGTCGAACGAGACCTCAATCCGATCGATGCCATCGGTGAGCGCCATCGATCGATCATCACCCAGTCGGTAGCCATCATCGAACGCGGTGCCAGTCAGGCTGATCGACTCCGCCGGTTCGAAGTTCTCCCGACCGGTCGGCAGGTGGAACTCGTCAAGTTCCAGATGATGTCGATCCGGTAGTTCGAGGGTCCAGTCACTCCGGGTCGAGCCGGGAAGTGTGAAATAGGGATGCCAACCGAAACTCACGGGAACCGAAAACGACCCTGTGGCAGTCAGGGTCGTGATGACCGTGAGCCGGCCCGGTTCCAGCAAATACTCGACACCGAGCGAATGCGGGAACGGGAACGAGGCCATCACCTCCACGCACTCAGATGCATCGAAGCGGGCCGACATCCGGGCCGAGGTGCTCGTCGTGACCGGCGCGTCCACCACCCAACCGCTGCGTCCGACCATGGTGCCGTGAATCGGCAGACCGGCGTCGTCGACGTGAACTCCGGGAGCGCCAACAACGCCCACCTCGACCCCATCGACGACGTAGTCCGGGCCACGCAGTCGGTTCGCCCAAGGCGCCAGCAACGGAATACCAGAGGTGTGCCCGTCCCGTACGGCTTCGACGCTGCGGAACCGCAGGTACTCCCGACCGGCAACGGTGAGCGAGGAACACACCAGACCGATCTCGGGCCGCACGTCGAGCGCGGTATCGCCAACGCGAAGGGTTACGACATGATTCTCACCGGACGCAGGCATCACCGAACCCGGAGCATCCGGATGGCCACGGTCACGACGCAGCCGGCTTTTCGTCATGCCCGCCGAACTGCTTGCGCATCGCCGAGAGCAACTTGTCGCCGTAGGTCGCTTCGCCGCGTGAACTGAAACGCTCATAGAGCGCTGCGGTGAGTACATGGGCGGGAACGCCCTCGTCAATGGCGGCAAGGCTGGTCCAGCGCCCTTCACCGGAGTCGCTCACCCGACCCCCGAAATCGGAGAGCGCGGGGTCCTCCACGAGAGCTGCGGCGGTGAGATCTAGTAACCACGAAGACACCACACTGCCTCGTCGCCACACCTCTGCGACGGCTGCGGTGTCGATGTCGTACTGGTAATACTTCGGATCCCGCAGCGGCGTGGTTTCGGCGTCGACCTCGTGGGACGCCAGACCGACGTCGGCGTGGTGGAGGATGTTCATCCCCTCGGCGAACGCGGCCATCATCCCGTACTCGATGCCGTTGTGGACCATTTTCACGAAGTGCCCGCTGCCCACCGGGCCGCAGTGGAAATAGCCCTGCTCCTCTGGGGTGATCTCACCAGTGCGACCGGGTGTGCGTTCAGCATCACCCGTTCCCGGCGCCATCGACACGAAGATCGGTTCGAGGCGAGCCACTACGTCGACCTCGCCGCCGATCATCAAACAGAATCCACGCTCGAGGCCGAACACCCCGCCGCTCGTGCCGACATCGACGTAATGCACACCGAGTGGAGCAAGAAGCTCCGCACGGTCGATGTCATCTCGGTAGTAGGTGTTGCCACCGTCGATGACAACATCGCCCGGTGCCATGAGCGCGGCGAGATCATGCACCGTTCCCCCGGCATACGCAGCCGGAACCATGACCCATGCCGAGCGCGGCACCTCGAGCTTGGACACGAAATCGGCCAGATCGGTCGCACCGATGATCGCGTCGCTCTCTTGCGCGAGCTCTTGCACTGCTGTGGCGTTGAGATCGAACACCACGCACGTGTGCCCATCACGAACCAGCCTTCGCACGATGTTGGCGCCCATCCTGCCGAGACCGACCATTCCGAGCTGCATCTGAGGATCCTCCGCTCGCGCATCGCCGATCGGTACGCCCCCCCATCGTGCCAAAGAATCAGGCCGGAGCGATTCACAGGTCCGCAGCGGATCCCCCCGGATATCACCGGGGGTGGGAGCTACATTCCTGAGGCGGGCACAGATCGGTGGCCGTCCAGAGACCTCGGCACGGCGAACATCCAATGCCCGGCAGATGGGCGGCCCTCCGACATCGCAAGCCAGCGATCATGTTCCACCACGTCGGCGAGTGCCGGCAGGGCATGCGGGTCTCGCGATCCAGATACAAAAAAAGTCAGGCGGTGCGTCGGCGCGAACCGCTCGGTGAGAAGTTCCGTGATTCCCGGGACGAAGTCATCGTGGAGTTCACAGACCAGGATCGCCTTCGTGAGTTCTGGCACCCCAATGGGATCGAGAAGTTCGCGTTCGTCTCCCTCGATGTCACAGAAGACCAGCGGCCGATCCCGGGATCCGAGCCACGCAGAGAGATTTGCATGCTCCGCCGCCCCAAGGAACAACTCCAGAGGATTGGTCTCGCCCAGCCGATTCAGTTCCCACGCGCGGGCGGTAGCGGTCAGCGCCACAGGTGCGATATCGATGGCAACCACGTCACAGCCCGGCAACAACCTCCCGAGTCCGGCGGCGTACAGCCCGCTCGCGCAACCGAGATTGACGACCGTGTCCGGATGGAGGTCGAGGCAGATCCGAAGCGCGTCGTGAAGTTCCTGCTCATAGGCGCCGAGGAGCATTGCGGCATAGTCCTCCGCGCCCCACGCCATCGGAGGAGGCAGGACAGTCCCCTCGAAGAGACCCGACTGAACCACGCAGCCCGTTCGTTCGATCATGAGGTCGGCGAGCCGAGCACGTCGCGCGTTCACCGTGTCGGCGATAAGGCGATCCGCTCGGTTGGAAGTACTCAAATAGACACGACCGAAGACACGGATCGGCATCTTTGAAGTCACCCAACTGCGAATCACTTCGTCTCCCTTGTCTCCACCAGTTCCAACGTAATGCATTCGAATCCGGCGAACGATTGCCGAAGTTGACCCCTCCTTCCACACGTTGGGACTCTCCGTCTCGGTCTAGTAACCGCATGCAACTGCGCCCGTATCGACTCTCAGGCTGACGAAGTGGCCGACAACGATCGATTCACCGTTCGCTGATCCGTTCGGTCCAGACCGGGGCGGACATGGATTGATGTGTCACGATTCCGCAAACGATCCCCGAGGTTCGAATGTCTGCTGTTGTCGAGTCACCAGAGCGCCATCAACGGGTTCACTCCCGGCGCCGGAGTCATCTGGCAACCTCGCTCGCGATCATCTTCGCCTTCATGCTCACCCTCGATGGATTCGGATTCTGGGCGCAGGACTCCGTGCTCAGCAGCACGCGTTTCGCCGACAATTCGGTGCGCCTGCTCGAGTCGACCGCCGTTCGCTCGGCACTTGCCGATGCCATCACCGAGAAACTGGTGGAATCGGGCCCTTCGCGGCTGGCCTCGTTCCAAACCGTGCTGCATCCCGCCATCGAACAGCTGCTCAACACCGACGTGTTCCGCTCGATCTTCCGAACGGCGATTGTCCGCGCCCAGGATGCGATCCTCACCGAAGATGGCAATGCGGCAGCGATCAATCTGAGTGCGGCATTGAGCGTGCTGAGCGGAAGCCTCCAGGTCACCAACCCGGATCTCGCCGACTCCATCCCGAGCGGCACCGACGACTTCTTCGTGAATGTCAGCTCGACGTTGCGCAGCGCCCAGCCGTGGAAGGTCGCCAGATCATCGGGCGAGGGAACGCTGCGTTCGCTCGTCGTCCTCATCATCATGGGGACGGCGATCATCCTGCTCGAGGTTGAGCGGCGACGCGGGGTCCTCAAGCTCGGCATCGCGATCGCCGTGGCGGGTTCGGCATTGTTCGCGCTCGCCGTCGCTGCTCCCATCATCGCCGCATCATTCGGATCGACTCCGACGATCAAGCAGGCACTGAATGATGGCGCCGGGATCTTCTTCGAAAGCCTCGTCTCGATCGCGATCCATCTCGCCGCGATCGGGATCATCGTGTGCGCGTTCAGTATCGCAACGCGACCCGACCGCCCCCCGCTCTCCCCCGTCGAAGTGTGGGCATTCACCCGTGCTCGCGCCAGCAGATGGTCACCCACCTCGCCCGCCGGCCACGTGGTGCGGGCACTCGTCATCATGACCCTCGGGTACATCCTCATCGTCGCCCGTGATGTGGTCGCACCTCTGCTCGTATTCCTCGGCGGCGCCTATGTCGTGTACCTCGGGGCGATCGAACTGCTGAGCATCGTGGGTCGGTCCGATCATCGGAGCGTCCGAACGATTGCGTCCGAACATGCCCACGCGCAGGTGGTCAGGATCCGCTCACACCGGATTCTCGGAGCGTCCCTTGCGCTCATTGTTCTCGTCGCCGGGGTCGGGTTCGCAGTGCGCTCGGGAGGTCGTGCGTCGGCCGACGCCCAACAACGGTGCAACGGCTATGTCGAACTGTGTGATCGACACCTCGACGAAGTTGCCTTCGCCGCTTCGCATAACTCGATGTCAGCCCGGCGCGATCCGGGTTGGTTGTTCGCTGAACACGATCAGGGGATCCCGGCCCAACTCTCGTTCGGCATCCGGGCGCTGTTGGTGAAGACGCACTACGGCGTCCCCTCCGGACTCAATGTGACCGGAGCACCGCTCGTGGTCACCGACCAGGGTGCCGAGTTGGCGACCTCCACACCCGAGGCCAGCGCACTGCTCACACCCGAGCAGCAGCGACAGGCCGCCGCTATCGCCGCATCAGCAAAGGTCGACTCTTCATTGCGTGATGTCTACCTCTGCCATGTGAACTGCGAACTCGGTGCCACGAAGTTCACCGATGCGCTTCGCTACGTGCGTCAGTTCCTCGATGCACATCCGGACGAGGTCATCATGCTCGTCGTCGGCAATTACGTCTCCGATGCCGACACGGAGAAGGCGTTCCGTGACGCCAAACTCTTCGATCGCCTCTGGAATGTCGAACCCGGCGCCGGTTGGCCCACGCTTCGCGACATGATCGATTCCCGTCGCAACATCGTCATGTTCGCCGAGTTCGGTTCGGCCCAGCCACCATGGAACTCCTCGGCCTACGGCGCCTTCCAGGACACACCGTTCACCTTCCGCACCCCGGAGGAACTCCTCACCCCCGGAGCGCCCGGCTACACCGGCGACGCCGTGGTCGACGGCCCAGTTCCAGCAACCGTCGCCAACCCCACCCCAACCGACCCCGCCGCGGTGTCGTTCGTACCCCCTTGGGACTGGACCGGTGTTCCCAGTTGCGCCCCGAACCGGGGGACGCCGGATTCGCCGCTGTTCCAGATCAACCATTGGGTCACCCCATCGGGCGAGGCGGCCACTGCAGCACAGGCGAAGATCATCAACGCCTACGACGTCCTGATGCCCCGGGTTCGCAACTGCATGACCCAGCGGGGTCGGTTCCCGAACCTCATCGGGGTCAACTTCTATGACAAGGGCGATCTCCTGCGGGTGGTCAACGAGGTCAACGGAGTCGACGGGACCAGATGATTCGCCGTCGGCAATGGCGCTCAGGCTGACGCTGGCCCGAGACGGCGATAGATTCACCCTTCGCTGATCCGTTCGGTCCAGACCGGGGCGGACACACCGACCCGGGCGCCTGCCCGATCACGAGTCCGAACATCTCGAGACTCACACCACACAAGGGGAACCATGCTTACGTACGACAAGTTCTTCATCGGGGGCGAGTGGGTCGAGCCCGCTGGCAACGAGACCCTCAAGGTCATGTCCCCCACCACCGAAGAGATCATCGGCTCGGTACCGGTGGCCACTCCGGCCGATATGGACCGTGCCGTCGCCGCCGCCAAGGCCGCGCTCACCGGCGAATGGGCCGACTACACCCCGCAGCAGCGCTCCGCTCTGCTCGCCAAGGTGGCTGAGATCCTCACCGCCCGCCAGGAAGAGTTCACCAACCTCATCACCAGCGAGGTCGGCGCTCCCTACTACTTCTCGATGTTCGGCCAGGTGCTTTCATCCACGATGGTGCTGAACTCCTTCGCCCAGCACACCCTGAACTTCCCGTTTGAGGAGCGTCGTGACGGCGCCCTCGGTGGTCAGATCATCGTGCGTCGTGAGCCGGTCGGCGTCTGCGCCGGCATCATTCCCTGGAACGTGCCGCTGTTCATCACCACCCTCAAGGTGGGCCCCACGCTCGCTTCGGGTTCCACGATCGTCATCAAGCCCGCTCCGGAGACCCCGCTCGACGCCAACCTCTTCGCCGAGGTGCTCATCGAGGCCGGCGTCCCCGCCGGTGTCGTCAACATCGTTCCCGCCGACCGTGAGGTTGGCGAGTACCTCGTGCGTCATGCCGATGTCGACAAGGTCAGCTTCACCGGCTCCACCGCCGCTGGTCGCAAGATCGGCGCCATCTGTGGCGAGCAGCTCAAGCGCTGCACCCTGGAGCTCGGTGGCAAGTCGGCCGCCATCATCTGCGAGGACGCGAACCTCGATGAGGCCATCCCCCACATCATCGGTGGCGGTCTCATGAACAACGGTCAGGCCTGTGTGGCTCTCACCCGCGTGCTCGCCCCGGCCAGCCGCTACGACGAGATCCGTGATGCGCTCGCCGCCGCCGTTGGCGCCCAGACCACCGGCGATCCCGCCAACCCCGAGAACCTCTGCGGACCGCTCATCGCCGAGCGTCAGCGTGAGCGCGTCGAGGGCTACATCGCCAAGGGCCGTGAAGAGGGCGCAACCGTCGTCGTCGGCGGCGGTCGTCCCGATGAGGCCAAGGGTCATTTCGTGTCCCCCACCCTCTTCGCCGATGTCACCAACGACATGACCATTGCTCGTGAAGAGATCTTCGGCCCGGTGCTGTCGCTGCTCAAGTACGACACCCTCGAAGAGGCCATCGCCATCGCCAACGACAACGACTACGGCCTGGCCGGCGCCTGCTACACCGCCGACCTCGAGAAGGGCATCAACGTGGCCCGCAAGGTCCGCACCGGAACCTTCGGTGTCAACACCACCCAGGGCATGGACTTCAACGGTCCGTTCGGTGGCTTCAAGAGCTCCGGCGTCGGCCGCGAGCTCGGCCCCGAGGGCATCGATGCGTTCTGCGAGTGCAAGACCATCTCGCTGCCCGGCGGCATCGACCTGCCGATCGGCGGCTAGTTCCACCCAACACCGCTACACCAGTTGTACGAGAGAGGGCCGACCCGCCGGGTCGGCCCTCTTCGCGTCCCGGGAGCACCCGCCACCGGCCATGTACGATCACGGTCCATGGCCGATATCGATACCCCCCGAGCCGACGGGCCCGAGACGACGATCCTTCCGTCGACGTTGCGATATCTGCGCGGATCACTACTGCGTAAGGCCGAAGGACTCAACGACGAGACCGCTCGCTGGTCCCCTGTGGTGAGTGGAACCTCGATCCTGTGGCTTATCGATCACATGGCGTTCGTCGAGAGCATCTGGTTCGTGAACCGATTCCTCGGCGAAGGTGAGATTCCACCCTTCCGCACAAGTGACTCGCTGCAGCAGGCACTCGACAACTACGCGATGGTCGGTCAGCGTGTTGATGACGTGATCGACCGCACAGCGGACTTCGACACCATGAGCATGGGCGACACCGGCAACGAAGCGGTCTCGATGCGTTGGATCCTCACGCATCTCATCGGCGAACTGGCCCGCCACGCGGGACATGCCGACATCATCCGCGAACTGATCGACGAGAGCATCGGACGCTGAACCGCATCCGATTCCCCCGAAACCCGGGTGGATCAGTCGAGAAGCAGTGCCGCCACGCGACGACGGTGCCATCCGGCATCGCCCCACGAAGCAGCGAGCGCCCAAGAGCGCTTGAGCCAGAAGTGAAGATCGTGCTCAGTGGTGTAGC
>CAEMXZ010000009.1_pt1 | contig 33678 bp, 28 predicted proteins | sample 7263481 | NCBI WGS metagenome assembly CAEMXZ01 (sample SAMEA6813769, study PRJEB35770) | uncultured Microthrixaceae bacterium | biome: Freshwater; feature: Freshwater reservoir; material: water | place: Czech Republic | collected 2017-04-14 | depth 0.5m m
ACGGCCCGGGTGAGTTCATGCGGGAGCACCACGGAGTCGGCACCGAGTTCGAGAGCGAGGCGATGCTGGGTGGGGTACTTCGCCACCGCCATGATCGTGCAGGGGCGTCCGAAGCGTCGGAGTGCGGCGATGGTGAGCAGGCCGAGCGCACCTGAACCGAGAACCACCACGAGATCACCGTCGGCTATGTCGGCGGCCAACGCACCATGCACCGCGCACGCGGTGGGTTCCACCATGACGGCGGCTTCGTCGCTGAACGACTCGGGTACGGAATGCAACTGGCTGACATGGGCGATCATCCGGGTGGACCAGCCGCCGCCCGTGTCGCAGCAGAAGCCGCTCTGCAGGCCCGGCTCGATGGCACCGAAGGCAATGCGTTCGCAGTTTCCGAGGTCGCCGCGGGCGCACGCCGTGCACACAGGATCGATGCCACGGGTGACGCAACCGAGCACGGGCTCGATGACAACGCGTCCGGCACCGAGGTGGCCAATGGGCGTTGCTAGATCGGCGACGACCTCGTGCCCGGGCACGAATGGGAACGACACGATCGGTTCGAAATAGCGCGAACTACGGGCGTCGATGGTGGCGAGATCAGAACCGCAGATTCCGGCGAGACGGGGGAGCACCTCGACCCATCCATCGCCGGGAAGGCGGGGCGGATCGATATTGCGCAGGCGTAACGGGCCGACCTTGGCGCCGCCGCCCGGGCTCAGGCGACTGGCGAGGTTGGCTGCCGCGAAACGAGCGATGCTGCGTTCGAAACGGAGCGCCTTCATGCTCGACCTCCCGGCACGAGCGGATTGGCGAGACCACCCGTGCGAGTGCGTCGCGGGCCGATCGGGATGAGCGTGCGGGGCGCACCCGGGGCCTTTTCCCATTGCTCGACGAGCCAACCACGCTTGCGGGCCAGCGTGGCCAGGCGGGTTTCGGGATTCACCGCAACGGGGAATCCGACAGCTTCGAGCATGGGGAGATCAGAGGTGGAGTCGGCGTAGGCAACGCCTTCACTGACATCGAGGCCATGCTTCTCCGCGTAGTCGAACAGCACCTGGGCCCGGCTCTCACCAGTGGGTGGCACCGAACGCAGTTCGCCGTTGTACACACCACGATCGACGGCCATTTCGGCGGCGATGATGTCGTCGAAGAGCGGTTCGAGTGGCTTGACCACGAAGCTGAGGGCACCCGTGATGAGCACCGTGCGATGGCCGGCGGCGCGATGCGCGCGCACCCGGCGAATCGCCGCGGGGAAGGACTTGGCGATGATGAGTCGGCTGAACATCTCTGCGGCGTCTTCATCGATCTGCTCGACCGGGGCGCCGTCGTAACGGCGGTAGAACATGCGGAGGAAGTCGCTGCGGTCCTTGCGATCGAGGGAAAGCAGCGACGGACCCTCGCTGATGAGTGAGGTGGCGAACTTGATCCGCTCGGCGCGGGGAAGGCGTCGGGTGGCGAGGAATGCGTAACTCGTGACCACGTTCGAGGCGATGAGTGTGTTCTCGAGATCGAACGCTGCGAACTGACGCTCGGGAGCGAGCACCTGGGCCCGAAGTCGTTGCTCCCGGGTGGGACCCACCTTGCCGCCGGGGGTGGTGCGCACCCGTGCCTGTTTGACCACCGAGGGGAGATGGATCTCTCGCACGAACGAATCCCACTCGATGACACGGGGATCGAAGCAGAAGTCGCGCTGGTCCTCAGCGCTATGTGAATCCCATAACGCAATGAGTCGATCGAGTCCGTAGATGGCCTCGCATTCGGCATAGGCGCCGTAGATCTCGACGTACCCGAGCGCTCGTTCGGCTTCCTCACGCTTCTCCTCGAGGGAGGTACCGAACTCGGCCTGCTTGCCCCGCAGGGGAAGTGCCCCGAGCACCGACTCGGCTCGGCTGAGCGACTTCGTGGCCCGACGAAGCTGATCCTTCACATCACCGCGACCCGAGAACTTCCACTTGGGGACCATGATCGGCTGGCCCTTGGTGTCATAGAGCGGGTGCTCGCCGAACCAGTCGCTCACGAGATCAACGAGGCGTCGGTAGTGCAGCGGATTGCGCGAACCAGAGGCGACCTGAATGACTTCGGGTGCGGGTTCGGGTCCCTTGGCGGCCACCGCGATGATGGCGGCGGACACGAGATCAACGGGGATCACATCGACGATGCCCTCGGGCACGCCGGGGAACTGCTTGAGCAGGCCTCGGGCGTAACTGATGATGATCGGCTCGGCCATGCGGAAGCCGCGGATCCAGCCCGGCACCGGTTCGGCAAGGGCGGATTCGATAATCGACGGGCGCACGATGCTGACGGGAACGGCGCCACGGTTCTCGATCAATGCACGTTCGCCGAGTGCCTTGGAATAGGCGTAGGCATCGGGCCAACCCAACGAGCCAGCGCGGGCTCGACCGGTTTCGACCATGCGGTCCGATACCCACTTGATACGCAGGGCTTCGGTCTTCTCGGCGAGCAGGGGAGTTCCGGCGGCACCGAGTTCGCGATGGGCGCCGGCCCGGAACTGCTCGAGCTTCTCGGGGGTTCGGCTTTCGGCATCGGCGTCGCGTCGGGCCCGGCGGGCACCTTCGACCTCGCCGCGCCAGTCGACGTCGACGAAGAACGGACTCTCATCGACGAGAATCTCCGGAGCGTTCCCCCGACGGTTGCCCGCCACATAACAGGTGGACACCGCGACGAGATGGGGGGCGACACCGAGCTCGTTGCACAACTGGGCTATGCGGGTCGGGCCCATGAGGTTGACCTCGACCGCCGAGTCGAGAGGGGAGTCGAAGCTCACGGTTGCTGCCGAGTGAATGATGGTGTCGCAGGATGCGAACAGTTCGCGCCCGGTAGCGTCGAGCCCAAGACCGTCGCGTCCGACATCGCCGGCCACGGCCGTGATGCGCCGGGCGGTCATCTCGGCGAAGCCTTCTTTGCCGAGTTCCGCTCGCAGTCGATCGAAGGCGTCGTTCTTGAGGATCTCGCGGGCCAGACGCTGCTCGACGGTGGAGCGGCGACCGGCGCGCACGAGCAGCACCAGTTCGCAGTCGGGAACCGAGCGCAGGAGGCGTTCGAGCAGGTTGGTGCCGAGGAAGCCGGTGGTGCCGGTGATGAAGAGGCGCTTGCCGGCGAGGGAGTCAGCGATCACGGATGAATGTTTACCACTTGGTAAGTGAATCGTCTAGGATGAGGACGTGGCCGCCACCGTGACTGCTCCTGCCAAGCCGGACCGGCTGCCCGGATCCCGGGCCGAACGCACCCGGGACACCGAGAATCGCATCTTGGCGGCCGCGCTCGATTCCTTCGGCACCGCTGGGTACGACGCCACGTCTCTCGATGCGCTGGCCGCCGGGCTGGGCCTGTCGAAGCAGGCGATCCTGTACCACTGGCCTTCCAAGGCAGCACTCCTCGACGCCGTGATCGACCGGGCGTGTTTGGATCTCGTGGTCGAGTTCGACGGGGTGCTGCGCGACGCCGGTGAAGGTTGGGAACGTATCGAGGCCATCGTGCGCTCGGTGTTCCGCGTGACCATCCGCCGACCCGAGTTGTTGGGCTTCGTTCGCGAGGTCAGTCGCCTGGGCGGCGATGCCGCGGCGCGCATCTCCGCCGACCTCGAGCCGTTCGTGGCTCGCGCCCGTGGATTCCTGCAGCGTGAGATGGATGCCGGACGGTTCCGGCGCTGCGACCCGGGCCTGCTGTTCGTCAGCGCGTACTCGGCCGTGCTCGGTGCGGCCACCGAGGTCGAGGTGCTTCGCGCTGTTGGCTTCGAACCTACGGCTCGCTCGACCGTGGTGCGCCGACGCGAACTGCTGTCATTCCTGCGCGCTGCGATCGTCGAGCCCTAACGCTCTGCGACCGGGCCGCGACCCACTCGTTGGGGCCTATGCCCGCCCGGCGCGCTCAAGTGCGAGACCCACGAGCTCGTCGATGAGCGCTCGATAGGTGAGGCCGCTGGCCTGCCACATCTGCGGATACATGGAGATGGGCGTGAAGCCGGGCATGGTGTTGAGTTCGTTGAGCAGCAAGCCTCGGCCGTGTTCCTCATAGAGGAAGTCGACCCGGGCCAGACCCTCCGCTCGGTACTCGCGGAAAACCCGCACAGCGAGGGTCCGAGCTTGTTCGGTGATGTCAGAGGGAAGGTCGGCCGGGATATGTAACTGCGCGACACCGTCGTTGTACTTGTCGTCGTAGTCGTAGAACTCGGCTCCGGGCACGATCTCGCCGGGTACTGAGGCGCGCGCTGAGGTCGTGTGGCCGAGCACCGCGACCTCGATCTCGCGTGCGACAACGCCCTCCTCGAGCACCAGCCATTCGTCGAACTCGAGGGCGCGATCGATGGCGATCTCGAGGGCATCGAGATCATTGGCCTTTGACACGCCGATGGACGAGCCCATGTTCGCCGGCTTCACGAAGATGGGGAACCCGAACTCTTCGACGGCGGAGGCGAGGACAGCCGCGCGCGCATCGCCGCTGACATCGCTGCGGTGCACACCCATCCACCGGGTCTGCGGGAAGCCGACGGCAGCGGCGAGGTGCTTGGCGGCCACCTTGTCCATGGCGAGGGCAGAACCGAGCACGCCCGATCCGACATAGGTGACGCCGGCGACCTCGAACAGGCCCTGCACGGTGCCGTCCTCACCGTTCGGGCCATGCAGCAGGGGCAGCACCACGACGCCCGGCTGGGTGAGCAACGCATACGGATCGACGACCGGACCTTCGACCAGGAGAGCATCGGGCAGGGCGTCGGGTCCGAGGGCGAGTGCCGCGAGAGCGGCGTCGGCACGATGCCAGGCTCCGTCATGGTCGATGCCAAGAGCGTCGATGGCGTAGCGATCCGGATCGATGGCAGCGAGCACATGCCGGGCGGTCACCCGGGAGACGTCGTGTTCGGCGGATCGCCCACCGAACAGCACGATGAGGGGGATGCGAGTCACGGCGACGACCGTAGTCCCCGATACGGTTGCCGAGGTGAGGTTCCGAGCCGCCGAGATCGCCGATGCCGTGGGCGGAACACTTGTTGGCGACGACGTCGACATCGAGGGTGCGGCCATTGATTCGCGGGCCCTTCGCACTGGCCAACTGTTCGTGCCGGTTCGAGGCGAGCGAGATGGCCATGACTTCATTGAGTCAGCGGTCTCTGCGGGGGCAACCGCAACGTTCACCGCCCGAAACCCGGTGGACGGGATCACTTCGATTCTGGTCGAGGATCCCGAGGCCGCGCTGAGCCGGCTCGGTGGTTTCGCCCGCACCCGACTCGGCGACCGAGTGGTGGGCATCACAGGTTCGGTGGGCAAGACCTCGACGAAGGATCTGGTCACCTCGGTACTGGCTCGCAATTTCATGGTGTCGGCCAGCGAGAAGAGTTTCAACAATGAACTCGGTGTGCCGCTCACGCTGGTGAACGCCGCCGATGACGCTGCGGTCACCGTGGTCGAGATGGGAGCGCGCGGAAGCGGTCACATCGCCGCGCTGTGTTCCATAGCGGTGCCCACCATCGGCGTGGTCACTGCGGTCGAGTTGGTGCACTCGGAGTTCATGGGTGGTCTCGACAACATCGCGCGCACCAAGGGCGAATTGATCGAGAGCCTTCCGGCCTCCGGAGTAGCGGTGCTCAACGCTGACGATGAACGGGTCTGGGCCATGCGATCACGTACCGGCGCCCGAAGCATCGGGTTCGGATTCGTCAACGGTGATCTCCGGGCCACGGCGCTATCACTCGATGAACAATTGCGGCCACGGTTCCGTCTGGATTCCGACTGGGGCCGCGCCGACGTGGTGCTGTCAGTTCGCGGTCGCCATCAGGTCAACAATGCACTCGCCGCTGCTGCGGTGGCCCTGGCCTGCGGTGTCGATCTCGACGACGTCGTTGCCGGGCTGGCAGTCGCCGAACTGTCTCCATGGCGGATGGAACTGCGCACCACTGGCGCGGGCGCCCGGGTGCTCAACGATGCGTACAACGCCGGACCGGCCTCGATGGAAGCAGCGCTCCGTTCGCTCGCCCAACTTCCCGCCACTCGCCATACCGCGGTGCTCGGTCTCATGGCGGAACTCGGCGAGGAGAGCGAATCAGAGCATCAGCGGATCGTTGAGGTGGCCGCTGCACTTGGTGTGCGCATCATCAGCTTCGGTGATGCGGAGTACGGGCGGTCAGGAACGGTTCTCGGTCATGCCGCCGATGTCGCGGAGGCCGTGGCGATGCTCGGCGAACTCACCGGAGACGATGCGGTGCTCGTGAAGGGGAGTCGTGTCGCCGGCCTCGAACGGGTGGCCGCAGCGCTATTCGACTGATCAGGCGAACTCGCCGGCATCGGGAACATCGTCGCGCTGGGAGCGCCATTCGTCGAGCAGCGATCGACGTTCTTCAGGTGGTCGGAGATCAGCGAACCAGGCAAGGAAGAGCGCAAACGCTGCTCCGAAGTAGATGACGGTGTTGATGGTGGTGAGTGAGATCACCCAACCGGCAATCAGGCCGCTCACCGGCACCGTGCCACCGAAACACATCATCCAGATCGCGCTGACCCGGCCGCGGATCGTGTGCGAGAGGCGCGATTGGAACACCGTCGACAGGGAGGTCACCGCTGCGAAGTAGAAGAACCCCAACATGAATGCCACCGGGAACGCCGGGAGTCCCGAGTCGAGTGACACGAAGGTCGCAAGACAGAGGCTGAACCCGACCAGGGCGAAACGGACCACAACGGCCAGATTGCGGCCGGACAGGAACGTGCCGATGGAGAGCGCACCGACCACAGCCCCGAAACCGAAAGTGGCGTAGAGGAATCCGTATTGGGTGCTCTTGGCAACGATGTGCAGATCCTGTTCGGCGATGGCGGGGAACACCACCACGAAGGGCATGCAGAACAGCGAAAACATGAACACGGTTCCAACTGCCCGGCGCACCACAGGTTCGTGCCGCACGAACCTGAATCCCTCGGCGATCTTCTGCAACGGCCCGATGTCATTGGTCTTCGGAAACACGGGAACGTTCACGAAGGTGATGCCGACCATGATGAACAGGTAGGTGGCGGCGTTGAGGACGAACACCCAAGATGCTCCGATGGCGACGTAGAGGAGAGCCCCGATCGCCGGCCCGACCACCCGCGAAACATTCATGCTCACGGAGTTGAGTGAGATGGCTCCGGCGAGATCCTTGGGTGGAACCAGCGATGGAGTGACCGAGAGGAACACCGGGCCCGAGAGCGCAGCACCAATGCCGACCGCGGCAACTGCGGCGAGCAGCGCGGGTTCGGAGAAACTTTCGGCTCGGGTGATCCACGCGATGGCAAGCGAACCGAGGAGTTGTTCGAATGACAACCAGAAGATGAGCTTCTTGCGACTGAACATGTCGGCGATGACACCGCCGAGGGTCGCGAACACCAATTGCGGAACAAGGTTGGCGAAGCCGATGAGGCTGACCAGCCACACACTGCGGGTTACCGAATAGACGTAGGCCGCGAGGATGACATTTTGCATCCAAGTGCCGATGCCCGAACCGAGCGCGCTGAGCCACATCGTGCGGAAGTTGCGATTGCGAAGTGCGGATCGAACTGCCGAAACCTCGACCGTGCGATCGCCGTCGAGGGCTGCTTCCTCGGCCTCCTCGAGCACGAATTGTTCCGGCTCGGGGTCGGATCCGTGCCGCGGATCGAGGGGGGCGTCGTCGGGGGGTGTCATCGCGCCACTTACGGTACGACCGTGACCGGCCTTCGGACGAACCGGTGCTAGCGCGCCACTACACGGGCGGTGGCCTCGGCGTGCACCGGCACTGGGTCGGATGCTCCCGGAAGTGCTTTGGCGAAGATGTGCTCCACGCGGCCCTCGAGCCTCACGGTGACCGATCGGTCCGGGTGGATGACGATCGTGGGTGCTGACGTCAGATGATTCAGGACCCCCTTGGCGAAGAGCACGGCGTAGACGGCACCCCGTACTCGCTCGGGATCGAGTCGGTATCCGTCGCCAGACCGGAACGCCTCCTCATCGAGGCCGACAGTGACTGCATCATTCGCTGCATCAGTGGCCGAGCTCAGCAACGATCGTTGTCCCACGCGGACGGCGGTGAGATCGACAGCGATAGCGCCGAGCACGAGCAGGATCATGAATGCCGCCGGCATGATCATGAGCACGCTGCCCCTCTCGCCGCTGGTTCGTTGGCAGCTTTCGGAGCGATTCAACATGCGGCCTCTCCATCCACGCCGTCGCGGAAGGGATCGACAACTTCCGTCTGTCGGGAGACCACGTCGAAGGCATGGCCGAACCCACCGATGTATGGGAGTAGCAACAACGGAACTTCGTGGTGAACGGTCACCATGGCAAGGGAACATCGTTGCCATCCGCGCCCTCCAATGGTTTCGATGTCGACGGTCGTTGAGAATGGCGAGCGGCCGTACCCGACGATGGCTGCCGCTGCGGCGCTGACCGCTCGGTCGCGTGCGTCGGACGCGGATGGCGATTCCACATACGCCCGAACTCCCTCCCGGGCAGCCGTGGTCGTGGCCAGTTGGGCATCGACGACTCCCCACGCATTGGCCACGAGCAACATGCCGACGATGAACATGAGGATGCCGAAGGGCAGTACCTCGATGCCCGCAACCTGACCTCGATCACCGGTGCCTCGGCGTGGTGCGGTTCGGTGGGGAGATGTGGTCATCGTGGTCGCTCCACCCGGACCCGCACGGTGCGACTGATCGGTTCGGGGCCGGCACCGCGAAGTGCGTCCCAGAGGAAACCCGGTGGTTGGGCATGCACCGTGAGAGTGATTGTGTCGGTCGACGACCCCGACCAATCGAGACTCACCCCGTCTCCGAAGCGGCCGAGATGACCTCGAACAGTTCGTTCGGCTTGCTGGCGGGCCAGGACCACCGAGGTGAAGTCGTCGTGCCCGACTCTTGCCCCGGCGACCTGGCGGGCGCCTTCGTACGCTGCATCGGTGACCGCCGATCGGGCGAAGAGCGCGAACAGCGACTGCACGGCGAACAGCAGCAGGGCGAGCAGGACGAGGAGCCCGGCAATCGATCCGATGAGCCCCCCGCCCCGATCGTCCACTTACTTGCCGATCTGCGTGATCTTGGTGTTGGTGGTGGTCTGTGTGGTCTTCCACATCTGGTTGAACCCCACCCACATCGCGGCCCCGAGGAAGGCCATGATCAGGATCGCGATCGCTGCAGAGATGACTCCTTCGCCCCGATCGCCAGTGAATCGCGAGCGCATGGCATTGCGGATGAAGGCCTGCAGTGTGCGGTTGGTGATGTGCATCGTTGCTCCTTGGTTCGGTTGTGTTGGGTGGTTACTGCAAGTGTGAAGAGGTCGTTCAGGAGGTCGTGAAGAGGCGAATGGCTTCGAGGAATGGCACGGCGAGGAACAGCACGCCCGGAATGAGCGTGGCCACGGTGACCGGAATCCAGACCTGCTGTGCGCGGCGCTCCAACTGCTCGATGAGTTCGCGGTGCACCTCTGATCGTGCCGAGCGAGCCTCCTCGGTGATGAGCGCTCCGAGATCAGTTGCTTCACGGTTGAGTGCGAGAACGCCGAGCAGTCGATCGAGTGCGGGCACACAGGCGAGATCGGCCCATTCCCGCAGGGCCCGAGATTCGTCGACGCCCTGTTGGAGCCTTCCGACAACGACGCTGAGGTCGACAGCGATTGCAGCATCGCTGCGGTTGGCGATCCGGGTCAGGGCCTGGCCGAGCGAGTACCCAGCCGAAAGCAGCATCCCGAGTTGCTCGCTCACCACTGGCAATTCAAGGAAGATCCGTCGTTTCCACTGCTCGGATCGGTGAGCGAGTTGCTGCTCGATGATGAGGAAGCCGACGAGCGATGCTGCCGTGCTGGCAAGTGCTACGACGAGGGCGGGAAGCCCCGCGACAACGGCGAGCATCAAGATGACAGCCCCGGCGGTGATGGAGCGAGCAACCTGACGACTCCGGAACTCAGCGGCACCCACGTTCGCGTGGACGCGCAGGAGTCGGTTGCCGAGCGGCTCGGCCACACCGAACATCGCGGCGACCCGATCTCCGTATCGCTCGCTGGTAGGGGAGAACCATGAACGTAGGAAGCGGAGCAATTGGCGCGCGTCGCTGCCGATACTGGTGTCGGAGTTCGTCGCCGATGTTGTGCCCGTGCGACCAGCGGCAGCGCCGGCGATGTGGGGACGCAGACGGTTCGAGAGTGAGGGGCGCCGGAACCAGCGGAGCTCCCCGAGGATGAGCGCGGCGCCGCTCCAGACCAGCAGGAGGAAGGGGACAATGATCCGGATCATGTGCGGAACACCCGTTCCTCAGTTGGAAGCCGCAGCATGCGCCCGGCCCAGATCCAACAGCCAGCAGTGACTGCGATCGCCACAAGGACCGCCGATTGGCCAATGGGGGTCTGATAGGCGGAGCGGCCTGTGCCAACAGCAAGACCGGCTGCAGCCATACCGAGTGGTACGAGCAGGACGAACCTGCGGGCGAATCGGACCCCGGCCTGACGCGCCCGCGCCTCGCGGCGATGGCGAGTGTCGATCCGTCGATCCTCAGCGAGAGCGATGAGCCGTCGATCGAGATCCGTCCCGCCGAGTTCGGCGGCGATGAGAAGTGTCTCGCACACGCTGTCGCAGGTGGGATCAGCCAGCGCCGAGCGCAGAACCGTGAGCATCCGTTCGAGGTCAGTGTTGAGCATCCACTCCCGCGATGCGTCGGCGAATGCAGGCTTGAGTTGGATAGGGGCAGACGCACCGATCTCGAGAAGCGCCTGCGGGATCGACCGACCTGCGGCGGCCGTGAGCACTCGAAGCTCATCGATCATCCGGGGCCAGGATTCCTGGGCTGCCGCAAGCTGCTGCTGGCGACGCTGGCGCGCCGCGGAGATTGGGAACGTGGCCGCGAACACCCCTCCGGCGATGGCGGGGAGCAATGATCCGAAGATGGTCAGGCAAAGTGCTGAGCCGAACGCGAACGAGCAGACTGTCGACAGCAACAAATGTTGCGTCGAACGCTGATCGAGGAGTCGGCGGATGCGCTCAACGGTTGGTAGTCGCCATGGGGGCGCCGGGACCGGTTCGCCCGAGTCGCCGCGGCGTGGAAACACGATCAGCGCAACCCCGGCCGCAGTGATGAGTGCAGAGGTGATTGCGATCATCGGACGACCTCCGTCGAGCACCGCAGGAGGTCCGGCAGGTCGATCCCCTGTGAGGCGAGCAGGTGAGAAAGTCGGGCTGGTACAGCGCCGGTCCATCGGAGCGAATTCTCCGATGACGTCCGGAACAGTTCGGTGACTGTGAACGCCGCGCTGTCTGGCCCCGTGGTGAGTTCTTCGACCGCCAGGATCTCGCGAACTCTTGGGCCCGAGGACGTGCGTTCGCTGAAGACCACGAGGTCGATGCACTCCGACACCAGGGTCGTGAGAGCGGAATGCGGGAGATTGCGGGCGGAGTCCGAAAGTTCGGCGAGGAAGCGGAGTCGGGAGAGCGCGCCGCGGGCATTCGCTGCATGCACCGTGGTGAACCCGGTGACCCCGGATGAGAGCGTGAGCAGGAGTGGAAGGGCTTCTCGGTCGCGAACTTCGCCGACCACGGCTACGTCGGGTGCCATGCGCAGGAAGCCGCTCACCAGACGCCGGAGGTCGATACCCGGACGATCGGATCGTGCAGCCCGGGTCTGCATGCTCGCGACGTTGGCCAGTGGGGCATCGATCTCGAACACCTCTTCTGCAGTGACCACACGGAGGGATGGGTCGAGCTCGCCGAGGCAGCAGGACAGCAGTGTGGTCTTCCCGGATCCGGGAGCACCGGCGAATACAACCGATGCTCCGCCGCGTACTGCTGCGGCGAGGCAGCGCGCAGCGGCAGGAGAGAGTGTTCCGCCGGAGACCAATTGCTGAAGCCGGGTGAACGGAACGCCGGTGAAGCGTCGGATATTGACCATGCAGTGCCCGCCCCGAGCGATGTCGCCGTGCACAATGTGGAGGCGTGATCCATCGTCGAGCTGCGCGTCCTGGAGTCCCTCGGTGGGGTCGAGCTTGCGGTGACTCCCTGATGAATCGTCGAGCAGTTTGGTAAGCGTGCGCAGCACATGGTCGTCATCGTGGAACGTCTCATGGTGGTAGCCACTCGCTCCGCGGTGGCGCTTGACGAAGATGTCCGAGGGAGTGTTGATCTCGATCTCCCAGACATCGGGATCGAGCAGGAGCTCGGTGAGCGGCCCGTACTCGGCCAGATTGCGCCAAGCCCGACGGGCGACCGCGTCGGGATCGGCGATTGGTGTCGGGCGCACACCGAGGGCCGCCTCCGACTGCCATGTTTCTATTGCGTCATCGATAAGGGTGCGGAGCGCGTGACGGCCATCGTCGGTTGCCATATCCACCGCGATGGTTCGTGCGTCGCGCTGGACGGTGCGCTCGATCTCGATAAGTGGTTTCGATGTCGTCATGATGCGATTCCCAATGAACCCGGAGCGATCGGAATGGGGTCGGAGGTGGCGGGGGTGGGCCACTCCGACCCGAGAACCGAGTCCACGATCGATCGGAGCGAATTGACGAAGAGCTCCGGGAGAGGGCGGGCATCGAGCAGCATGCTGTCGAGACCCTTCGGGAAATCCAGGAATGCCGTCGGCGGAGGATTATGAGAAGGCTGCAACTCCCGGAGTAATTGCTCGATTGCGCGCCTGGTTTCCCCGGTTCCGAGCGCTCTGCGCCCGCCTCCGAGCATCACGATCCGGATCCGGCCGGCACCGACACCGAGTTCGATCAGATCGCTGATGATCCGGACGAGCCGACTTACGCCAACGAGGTCCGGTCTGCCGGTGACGAGAATCGCATCGGCGGATCGGGTGATGATCCGACTCAGCGAATTTCTGTCTCCGATGTCGAATGATCCGGTCTCAGATTCACCCTCGAAGTCCGGGTCGATGTCGGCGATGAGGAGTTGGCAGGTTCGACGTAACGAGACGACTGAGGCTCCGACGGCATGCGTGCCGAGCGATGTCCAGTCTCGATGACGACGCAGACCGGGCACGAGGAAGAAGTGATGGTGCGGACATGGGTGGAGGAAGCTCACGAGATCCTCCGGTGCAGGCGTTGCCAGGCGGTGGGCCTCGACCAACTGCTGCAGCGACGGTGTGAGGTTGGTGCTGCCGAGCATGAGAGCGAGTGAGCCGTCGAGGGCTGCATCGACCAGCGTGACGGCGAGCGTGGCGCTGAATCCTTGTGCGAGAGCGGCAGCAGCTGTGGAGGTACCGGTCCCGCCGGCGCCGACAACAGCGACGAGCGGAGCGAGCGGTGCAGTTGGCGCGTCGATGGTGTCAGTGGTCAGGACTTCGGTCGGGCGATGAAGATCATGACGGTCAGTCGGCTCAGCCCAGCAGCGGAGCGCGTGCAGGAGGTCCTCGGGGCCGAAGGGGTCGGTGATCGTTCCGCTACCGCCAAGTGATTCCCAGTCGTGCCGGGCAATGCCCTTGGTGATGACGATCGTGGCGCAGCCGGTCTCGCGGGCGAGCATGAGGAGATCACGATCGAGTCCGATCATGGACTCGTCGATGATCGCCGCCGAGAATCGCTGGATCGAGCCGATACGAGCCCGCAACTCCTCGAGCGAAATGCAGCGGATGACCTCAACGCCGAGCGATCCTTCGTTCGACCATGCTGTGAGACGAGTGATCCAGTCGGTGCGTGGGGGAGCGACCGTCACGAGCGAGAAGGTGGCCGCTCTCATTGCAGGCCCCATGGGAGGCCAGTGGTTTCGGCGCCTGAGGGAATAGCGCCGGGACTCATCACCAGTGTTCGCCCGCTTTCGGGTGCATTCGAACCGGTCGTGCGAACCAACGTGAGTGCGGCGACCTGCGCCGCGTGTGCGACATCGAGCACCTTGTCCGTATCGGCGAAGCTCGCGGTGACAACCAACCTGCCGGCACCGGCCACCGAGGAGGAGTCGGTCGTTGTGACCTGGGTGAGACGCACGGATCTTGCGAGAAGCGCGGTGTGCGCATCCAGTCCTGATCCGAAGGTGGCGAGCACGTCCACGGTGTCACCTGCCCGCAACTCCCCATCGATCGCATGTTCACGATCGATGGGAAAGGAGAAGCCCACGCCGCTGCTGGGGGCGGCGGACACGCGGACGGCGCTGCGCTGGAGCAGTTCGCCCGCTCCGATTGGTGCGAGTGTGACGGAGTGCAGCAATTCGTCGGGGTCGCTGAATCCATGGTCGAAGAGCTCATTGGAGATGGCAACGGTGCGGATCTCGATATCCGCTGAGCTGAGTTGCGTGCCCGGAGCGATGACCCTCCGGGCGACGACGACGGTGTGGTTCGCAGTGCCGTGGTCGGTACTCGCAGCGACGAAGGCGAGGCACGCAGCCAGTGCGATGAGGACTCCCCCCACGACCGCGCGGTGTCGGGGGATGAGGCCCGCTGTGGGCCGGGGGACCGTTCGCTGGGCATTGGTCGGGTTCTTCCCGGCGTTCAATCGGGGGATCGCCAGCTGCATCGTCGCCTGCCTCCATCGGGTGAGTGGGGAGCGCAACGTAGGGATGGCGAATGGTTTCCGGAAGAGGCCATTGGGCCCATTCCCTTCTTCGATCTCGTCCGTACCCTTCGGGCATGGACGATCAACGGCCCAGTACCGCGCCTGCTGTGCAGACCGTTGCGTGGATGAGCACCGGTGAGGCGGCAGACATCCTCGGTCTTCGCACCCGCACCCTCTACCGACTCATTGATGAAGGACAGCTCCCTGCCTATCGATTCGGCCGCGTCATCCGCCTCAAACGACATGAGGTCGACGCGTTCGTCGAAAGTTGCCGGATCACGCCGGGATCACTTGAACATCTGTATCCCGATGGCAGTGACCTTCAGGTCAGGCGCGAGCCGATCACCTCGTCGACTCCGGCCAGCGACACGTAGCGAACTCCTGTTGGGCTCGCCACAACCGCGAGGTCGGTGCTGAGTGATCGGAGCTCTCCGCTGGTCATGAGCGAGCCGGACCACATGGTGACCTGCTCGCCGGGGTCGACGAAGGACTCGATGATCAGCCGGGTGGATGCCTCAGTTGCCGCGAGAGATGAGGGTTCGCCGAGCACGGGTGTAGCGGGCGACTCTTGGTTTGGAGCCGGGCTCTGCGGTATCCGATCGCCGAACGACCGAAGTCGTTCGGTGGAGTCGAGACCGAGAATCGACCGGAGGCGAACCCCGATCAGTCGATCGCCCGATGTGGCGAGGACTGTCCATGTGTCGGTGACGGCGACCACCCTGCCCCGGTGTCGCCGGCCACTCGAGAGTGTTGCCAGTACCTCGCATCGGCGGTCCATGAAGTCGGCCAGAACCCCTTCCAATGAAGCGTCCTCACACCCGTGCTGGTTCCAGGCAGTGACGCGTCGTCGCCGACGCGCCGCCTCTGCGACTCGGGCGTCGGCCGCCCACTCCTGGAAGCCCGGTTCGCCGAAGTGGTCCATGATTCGCTCCCTGTCGTCGTTCATTGGCCGGTCTGTGTGGTTCCGGAGGTGCACTCGGTTCCGACGTCATGGTGCCCGCACTCGGGTCCTCTGGGTCAGGGCCGTATGGCCCGCCTCTAGGCTGTGGGCAACATGTCGAGCTCAACCGTCACCGTCCATGTCCCCGGCAACCACCTGATGCCCGGTCTGCTGGGTTCCCGAGACGAACTACTGCGTCTCGTCGAGGACTCGTTCCCCGAGGTCATCGTGCATGTGCGGGGCAACGAGATCACCGCATCGGGAGCCAAGGCCGAGCAGGTCGGGCGGCTGTTCGAAGAGCTCGTGGTGCTGCTCCAGCAGGGTCAGGTGCTCGAACCTGTGGCCGTGCGCCGCAGTATCGACATGGTGAAGGCCGATGAACGACCTTCGGAGATTCTCACCACTGATGTGCTGCGCAGTTCTCGTGGTCGCATGGTGCGCCCCAAGACCAGTGGCCAGAAGCGTTACATCGAAGCCATCTCCCACAACATCGTCACCTTCGGTGTCGGCCCTGCCGGTACGGGCAAGAGTTGGCTGGCGGTCGCCATGGCGGTGCAGGCCCTGCAGAACAAACAGGTCGACCGGATCATCCTCACCCGTCCCGCGGTCGAGGCGGGCGAACGACTCGGTTTCCTCCCCGGCGACATGATGGCCAAGGTCGATCCCTATCTACGTCCGCTGTACGACGCGCTCTACGACATGCTCGAAGCAGAAGGTGCACAGCGCATGCTTGAGCGCGGCACTGTCGAGGTCGCACCACTTGCGTTCATGCGCGGCCGTACCCTCAACAATTCGTTCATCATCCTTGACGAGGCGCAGAACACCACGCCCGAGCAGATGAAGATGTTTCTCACCCGCATCGGCTTCGGTTCAAAAGTTGTCGTCACTGGCGACACCACGCAGGTCGACATCCAGGGTGGTCGTAGCGGACTACTCGGTCTCGAACCGATACTCAGTCATATCGATGGCCTGGCATGGGTGAAACTCACAGCCGCCGATGTGGTTCGTCATCGCATCGTGCAGGACATCGTCACTGCCTATGAAGCGGCGGCTGGTCTCTCGTGACCGAACCTCCCCGCAGTCATCGCGCCCGCCGTCACGGCCCCTCCGATGGTGAGGTCACGGTCTTCGTGTCCGATGAGCAGCGGCATGTCGAGATCGACCTCGATCGATGGCAGCGACTCGCGCTTGCGGTGCTTGCCGATGAAGGTGTGCAGGGTGAATGCGAACTCTCGGTCATGTTCGTCGACGAAGCCACGATCACCGATCTGAACACGCGGTTCATGGATTCCGATGGGCCCACCGATGTTCTGTCGTTCCCCATCGACGGCGATGGCGACCCACCGGGCCGCTGGCCCGACGCCGGCGGCCCTGGTCCTGATCGCACCGACGACATCGAGGATGAACTGCCACTGTTGCTCGGCGACGTGGTGGTTTGTCCATCAGTGGCCGATCGCAATGCCCCGACCCACGCCGGTTCGTTCGATGACGAAGTTGCGCTGCTGGTGGTCCACGGGATTCTGCACCTGCTCGGGATGGATCACGCCGATGACGCCGGACAAGCTGCGATGCAGGGTCGCGAACGCGAACTGTTGGCTGCGCATCACGGCTCGCTCGCTGCGGACCCATGGGCGGCACTTGCTCGCGAACAGACAGATGAGAGTTGACTGACATGACGTCGATCACCTCGTTCTTCGGGAGCTCGGAGTTCGTGGTCGCCGTGGTCGTGACATTGCTCGTTGCGGTGTCGGCGTATCTGTCGATCGCCGAGACCGCACTGCTGCGAATTACCCGTTCGCGGGCGCAATCCATGATCGACGATGGTCGTTGGGGGAGTCGTCATCTCCTGCAACTTGCCTCGCACCCCGACCGTTTCATGAATCCACTCAAGTTGATCGTGTTGTCACTCCTTCTCACTGAAGCAGCGGTCATCGGCGCAGTGTTCGAGCATCACCATGGCGTCAAGGGGTTCGTGGTCTCGGGCGTTGTCAACGTGTTCGTGGTCTATGTCCTTGCTGACGCCGCTCCGCGGCTCTGGGCACTCGAGCACCTCGAGCGGGCCGCGCAGCTGACGGCCTCTCCGGTCTTTCGCCTCGTGAGTTTCTGGCCGGTGCGATTGCTCTCAGCTGCTTCCATTGGCGTCGCGAATGTGCTTCTGCCGGGTCGGGCGTCGAAGGAGAGCCAGTACGTCTCAGAAGACGAGATCCTCGCTCTGGCTGATGCTGCGGTCGAGGAGGACGTGATCCAGGAGGAGGAACGCGTCCTCATCGAACAGATCATCGAGTTCGGAGACACGATCTGCAGGGAGATCATGGCTCCGCGTCCCGACATGATCACCGTCGATGCCGATGTCAGTGTGTCCGATGCGCTGGAGGTGGCGCTGGGTGCTGGACGAAGTCGCGTCCCCGTATGTGGCGAGGGGATCGATGACATCATCGGCGTTGCGTATGCGAAGGACCTCATGCGTGCCGAACGAAGTGGTCGGGGAGACGAGGTCATCACTCGGGGGATGCGGCGTGCACATTTCGTGCCCGAGACAAAGCGCATTGCTGAACTGTTGCCGGAGATGCAGGCACGGAAGTTCCATCTCGCGGTCGTCATTGACGAGTACGGCGGCACCGCAGGCATCGTCACCCTCGAGGATGTACTCGAGGAACTTGTGGGCGAGATCGTCGACGAGTTCGACCGTGAGGACCCGATGGTGGTCCACCTGCCCGGAGGAGCGCTGCGCGTGAACGCGCGCATGCCGCTGGACGAGGTGGTCGAACTCCTGGGCTCTGAACTGCCAGAGGGTGATTGGGACACGATCGGTGGCCTGATGTTCCACCTGCTGGGTCGCGTTCCCGTCTCCGGCGAGAGCGCGGACTGTGACGGACACCGGCTTCGCGCCGAGAATGTCGTTGGCCGACGTATCGGCGCAGTGCACATCGAACCTATCGATGATCCAGAACAGGCACAGGAGAGCTCGACATGAGATCCGGATTCGTCTCCATCGTGGGACGACCGAATGTGGGCAAGTCGACGCTGCTCAACCAGATTCTCGGTACCAAGGTGGCGATCACCTCGGACAAGCCGCAGACCACCCGATCGCAGATCCGGGGCGTGCTTAATCGTCCCGACGTGCAGGTTGTCTTCGTTGACACGCCGGGCATTCATCGTCCGCGCACGTTGCTCGGTGAACGTCTCAATGCCACTGCTGCCGATGCTGCGAACGGCGTCGATGTCGTGTGCATGGTGGTCGATGCCACCGGACCGATCGGTCCCGGAGATCGTTTCGTGGCGGGGCAGATGCCTGCTGATGCGATCGTCATCGTCAACAAGACCGACATCGCGTCTGCCGAACAGGTCATCGCCCAGTTGGCCCGGGCCGCCGATCAACTCGATCGTTCGGCGTACTTTCCGGTCTCGGCAATGACCGGCAAGGGGATCGACGCTCTGCTCGACGAGATCATCTCCCGTCTCCCCGAAGGACCAGCGTGGTACCCCGATGACACTGTCACTGATGTCCCCGAGGCATTCTGGGTCGCTGAGCTGGTACGCGAGCAACTGCTGGCGGTCACGCATGATGAGCTTCCGCATTCCATCGCCACCCGGGTGGTCGAATGGGAATGGCCACGAGTCCGCGTCGAGATCTTGGTCGAGCGTGATTCGCAGAAGGGCATCGTGATCGGTCGCAAGGGTTCGGTGCTCAAGCAGGTCGGTATCAACGTGCGCGAGCAGTTACCTCCGGGTGCCTTCGTGGAACTCTTCGTGAAGGTCGACAAGGATTGGCAGCGTCAGGCCAACGCGCTCGACCGCCTGGGATTCTGAGCGCCGAGGGCGACTACTGCGAGGCGGGTCCGGGGGGCGGGTTCGTCGGAAGTAGAAGGGGCTCCCGGGGTGCCTGGGTGAAGTCGAACGATTCGGCGAGGTCTCCGAGAATCGCGACGTTCTCCCGGACGGTCGGACGCGAGTCCGGACGACCATCGGTGGCGGGGTCGAGTCGCTGACCGCCGAGGAACACATCCTCGATGAACTTCAGATACGCATCGTGACTCAGGATCTGATGATCGATGAAACCCCGTTTGGCATAGGGCGAGATCACGAGTCCCGGAACACGGAGGCCGTAACCGTCCTGATCGACCCGCGGGGGCACCACGTGGTCATAGAAGCCTCCCCAGTCATCCCAGGACAGGAAGATCGCCGTCGTATCCCAGTCGGGACCCTTCATGATCGTGTTGATGATCGCGGTCACGTACGCCTGTCCGCCGGTGATCGAGGCCGGAGGGTGTTCCGAATGAGCCTGATCGGGGATGACCCAGGACACGGACGGAAGCGTTCCGGCCTTCGCCTGCGTGAGGAAGTTGGTGTGGGGCTGGACGTTGCCAACCTGATTGTTGTCTCGGACCGTCCAGAAGTACGGGAGGGGATTCCAGATGCCGGGGGTGCGGTGATTCTGCCTGTGGGGCAGGCAGTCGGCTGCGTCGTCGCGACAGTCGGGTTCGTCCCCCTCCGCGACGTAGTACCCCCATGACACCTTGTTCTTCTGCAGCAGATAGGTGATGTCAGTCCATGCGGCATTCGGGTCAGGAGCTTTGGGGGTGTTTCCTCTGATCCAGCCGGTGAGCAGCCCGGAGTTGCCGATACTCGTGGCATTGCCGAGTTCGGAGACGCAACTGTTCGGGTCGCGCCGGATCGAACACTTCGCGGACCAACCCGAGACCATGGCGAGATGCTGGGGGAGGCTCCAGCTGGAGACTGATTCGAACATGTTGTCCTGCAGTACGAAGTTCTCGGCGTACTTCCAGTAGTTCGGGATTTCACGGGCATCGTGCCAGCCCATGACATCGGTGGCGTCGAATCGGTCGCAAGGGAGTCGCCCGGGCTTTGCGCAGTTGGCGAACGCGGTGTTCGCCTGGTTCATGAAACCGTTCATCCGACCACCGTTGATGTCGTAGACCGTGTCGAGGGGGCCGTGGGGTCCGCTGGTCTCGAAGATCTTCGAACTGTGGAATGGCTTCACGCACCTGCCGGTCTTCGCGTCTGGGGAGCACACAGTCGGAACTCCGTCGACCATCGGTATTCCATTAGCTCCCGGGTAGGTGCCGAAGTAGGTGTCGAACGAGCGGTTCTCCTGCATGATGATGACGATGTGTTCGATCTTGTCGAGTCCATCGTGGCTCGAAACCATCGGCAGAGCGATCGCCGTTACGGCTTTCGAGGGTTCGGAGTTGGTGCTCTGGCCGATGGCGTTCGACGCTCGCACGACGAAGGTGTAGGAGCGACCATTGGTGAGTCCGCGAACCGTGCATGAACGCGCTGTCGAAGTGGTGCAGCTCTTCGCTGGGTCCTGCAGTGAGCTCACCCTGTACAGAGTGACCGGACTTCCACCGTCATCGACTGGGGCCGACCACGCGACCACGACGGATCCGTCTCCTGACGAACCTCGCACGCTCCGCGGTGGACTGGGACGGGAGTTCCGGGCGACCGATGGACTGGCGGACTCGCTGCGTGAGTTCGCCTGTGCGTCATCGACCGGCAGTAGCCCCGACAGGGCTCCGAACATGATCGTTGCGGTGACCGCCACGATCATGATGCGTTGCAGGTGGGGCCGATGGTCTGACATGGCCAAGCAATGTAGATCGGCTCGATGCAACGGGTGGGTTGATTCCGCACAAGCGGCGTGTCAGCGCAGAGAACGCAGGAATTCCTCGGCCTCGCTGCGAACCTTCGTGCGCGGCATGGGGGGAAGCGCATTGATGACGTCCCACCGATAACGCGCGTTCGTCGCCATTCGCGGATCGAATACGGCGATGACGCCACGGTCGGTTGTGGTGCGAATGAGGCGCCCTGCTCCCTGTGCCAGCAGTGTGGTTGCTCTTGGGAGGTCCACCAATCGGAATGCGTCAGCGCGCGCCCGCTCGCGGCGTGCCTGCAGCAACGGGTCGTCTGGGCGGGGGAACGGCAATCGGTCGATTGTGACGAGGCTCAGCGTTGCTCCGGGCACATCAACCCCCTGCCAGAACCCCATCGTGGCGAACAGGCAGGTTTCGGGCTCTGCGGTGAATCGTTCGATGAGTAACTGCTTCGGGAGTTCGTCCTGGGCGAGGATCGGAACCTCGAGTCGGTCCCGAAGCGCTTCGACTGCGGCGCTGAGCGCCCGATAGGACGTGAACAGCGCCATGGTGCGCCCACCGGCAGCTTCGATGAGCGCAGCCAACTCGTCGTGCATCGCCGGGTCGAAGGCTTCGCTGCGGGGGTCGGGCATATGGGCGGCGCAGTAGAGCAGTGACTGATTCGGATAATCGAATGGACTTTCGACGGTGAGTCGTTCGAATGCATCGGGTTCGAGGCCGAGTTGATCGGGCAGCGCTGCGGGAAGAGTGGCACTGGTGAGCACAGCGGTTGCGGTCGGCCACATGACATCGGCGAGCAGGCCACCGACGTCGATCGGTGCGACGCGTAGAACGGGGTTTTCCTCGGTTCCCTCGATCCAAGCAACTTCACCGGAACGGACCTCGGAGATCCTGTCGATGTCGTCAATGAGCGAGGTGGTCGCCTTGATGGCGCGCAGTTTGCGCGCACCGACATCGCCGGTGCTGTCATCGGGTATGGCCCGGAGCGCGGCCATCGCCGGTTCGAGCCTGTTGCGAGCGAGGCTGAGCACACGGGCCGCGTCGCCATCGACAGCACCGCGCAGCCGACGCCCGCGTTCATCGGCGATGGCGGCTCGCCACTGGGATCCGAGATCGTCAATGCCGGTGACGATGGAGGGGTCGGCGAGGATCGAACCGATGGTGCGGGCCAGCGCAGTGAAGCGCCCGCCGGTGAGATCGACCCCAGAGGTGGCGGCGATGGTGTCCTCGAGTTGATGCGCCTCATCGATCACCACGATCTCGTGCTCGGGAAGAAGCGCCCCGCCGGTGGCGAGGTGCATCCCGTACAGATGGGTGTTCACGATGATGACGTCAGCTTCCATTGCGGCAGCCCGGGCTCGCTCGGCGAAGCATTCATCGCCTTTCGGGCATCGGGTGGCGCCGGGGCATTCGCGAGGGCCAACGCTCACCGCAGCCCAGGCCCGATGTGACGGTTCGACGCTGAGTTCGGCGCGATCTCCGGTTTCTGTGCCGGCCGCCCAGCGAGCGATGGCTGCGATTTCCTCGGTGGGAGGTCGAGGACCGGTATCGAGATCGAGACGGTCTTCGCCGTCGTCGAGTTCATGGATCCGTTGCATGCAGACGTAATTCGAGCGGCCCTTGAGCACGGCGAACTCGATCGGCCGGTCGAGATGCTCGACCAGATGAGGCAGGTCCTTGTTGGCCAGCTGATCCTGGAGGGTCTTGGTGGCAGTAGCCACCACGGTGCGGCGGCCGGAGACGATCGCTGGAACGAGGTAGGCGAACGTCTTTCCCGTGCCGGTGCCCGCTTCGACGACGAGATGCCTCCCGTCGGAGATCGCCCTGGCGACGGCCTGTGCCATCTCGATCTGTCCGCTTCGCGCTTCACCCGTGGGGAGTGTCGCGGTGATCGCTTCGAGAGCGGCTGTTGTGTTTGCGACGAGCCGATCGGAGGATGCCATGGGAAAGACGATGGTACCGGCGGTGTCCGATGACGGCGGTAACCTCAGCCGGTGGACGTCCCCGGCATTGATCCGACCAGAATCCCCGTGCATATCGCCGCGGTCATGGATGGGAACGGTCGTTGGGCACAGCGGCGTGGCCTCAAGCGCACCGAGGGACATGCCGCTGGTGAGGAAGCGTTGATGGACGCGGTGGATGGGGCCCTTGATCTGGGTGCCAAGTGGCTCACCGTCTACGCATTCTCCACGGAGAACTGGCGTCGACCTGTCGACGAAGTGCGCTATCTCATGGGTTTCAACGAGTCGCTGCTGATGCGCCGACGCGATGAACTCAACGAGAAGGGCGTGCGCATCCGGTTCATCGGCCGTCGTGATTGGCGGGTCCCGAAACGACTGCTCCGGCGAATCGACGAGTCCGTCGAACTCACGCAGGGGAATCGCACGCTCACCCTCACGATCGCGTTCAATTACGGCGGCAAGGCCGAGCTCGTCGACGCCGTTCGTCAGATCGTGCGTGAGGGCATCCCGGCCGACAAGATCGACGAGAAGACCATCGCCAAGCGTCTGTACGCACCCGACATGCCTGACCCCGAACTCCTGGTGCGCACCTCCGGTGAGTACCGCCTGTCGAACTACCTCATGTGGGAGGCGGCCTACAGCGAGCTCGTCTTCACCGATGTCTTGTGGCCCGATTTCCGACGCGAGCACCTCTTCGATGCGGTTCGTGAGTATCAGGCACGTGATCGTCGATTCGGCGGTCTGAGCGACGAATGATTCTCCGTGGCGATCGACCGATCCGGGCGGCCTTCGTCGTCATGAGTAGGTCCGTCATGAGAAGGTCCGTCGTGAGTGGGTTCGTCGTGAGTGGGTCGTCGTCATGAGTAAAGGAACGATCCATCGCGACGAAGGCATCGTGCTGCGCACTTACAAGTTGGGTGAGGCCGATCGCATCATCGTGTTCCTCACCCGCCGTCGGGGCAAAGTGCGAGCCGTGGCGAAAGGGGTCCGCAAAACCCGATCTAAGTTCGGGTCACGGCTCGAACCGATGAGTCATGTTGCCTTGCAGCTCTACGAGGGACGTGAGCTCGACCTGGTGACTCAGGTGGACAGCATCGATCATTTCCGGGGGTTGCGTGATGACCTGGATCAGATCGCGCGGGCTTCGGCGATGCTCGAGACCGCCGACCAACTCGCGCAGGAAGGGGCGGCGAACCCCCGGCTCTACGAGATGCTGCTCGGAGCGTTGCGCACTCTCGACCTCTCGCATTCGCCGCTCGTGGTGCCGGCGTTCTTCTGGAAGGTGCTGGCTCTCGAGGGGTACCGACCTGAAGTCGATCATTGTGTGATGTGCGGTGAGGGCGGACCGACCGACGCATTGGTGGCACTCGTGGCGTTCGATCTCGAGAGCGGTGGGCTCCTGTGTCACGGCTGCCGTCGCGGAACAGCGGTATCGGCCGAAGCTGTGGAGTTGCTGCAGCAGATCTTGGGTGGACGACTCAACGAAGCGCTTTCTGCTCCACCATCGCCGGCGAGTCGTGAGGTCGATCATCTCGCCACCCGGGCCGTCGAACATCACCTCGAACGACGCCTCCGATCGGTCACGGTGCTTGATCGCTGAAGTGATTCCTTCTCGGGGTCGAAAGGGCCGGGAAAATAGGGCGAATAGCCTTGCATATCGAACAGGTGTTCGATAGAATCAGGACATGGATCGCTATCGATTCACCGCCGACAACTCGCAGTTCTCCAAGCTTGCCGAGGCAATCGCTGAGGTCGTGATCCCGGTCGATGGCGCTTGTCTGGTTGAGGCACGGGCGCTGCTCGATGCACTTGCCGCTCGCGTCGCCCGTGCCGAAGCTGAATTCGCGGCGGCAGGGCTTCCCGAACTGGATGGCACCGGCTCGATAGCTGCATGGCTTCGCCATCATGTCGGCCTCACCGAACCCGAGTCACGGCGGGCGGGTCTGCGGGCCGAGCGGCTCGCCGCATGGCGGGGTTTCGCCGATGCATGGGAGCACGGTGTGCTCACCGGCGCACAGGTCGATCTCGCCGTGGCACTCATCCCCACACACCACGTCGATCGCTTTTCGCGCACTGATGCCGATACCGCCCGAGCGTTGCGGCAACTCAACCCGCAGCAGACCCGCATCGTTCTGCGGCATTGGGTGCAGCGGGCTGATGCGGCTGCCGATGTCGAAGCGGCGATACTGGCGGCCGAGTCAGGTGCCGGCGAGGCAGAGCCCGCTCCACCAGATCGCTCGCTGTTCTGTTCTCGTACTCTCGATGACGTCGCGATCATCGATGGTCGTCTGCATCCTGATGGCGCCGCTGTCGTCGAGGCAGCGCTGCGGGTGGCTGAACGCCCCGACGAACCCGAAGAGTCACGCTCCGCGGCTGCTCGGCGCGCCGACGCGCTCATCTCCATCTGCGGCTTCTACCTCGACAATCACGCCGGGGTCGACGAACTGGGCCGCCAGCGACCCCATCTCACCGTGGTGGTCGACCTACCCCAACTCTTCGCCTCCACTCTGCGATCGTCGGGCGTTCGATCCGATGCCGACCTCGAACGTTTCCTGCGCACGCATCGGGTCGCTCCCGGCGATCGAGCTCAGTTCATCGAAGCGTTCGCCCGTTTGTTCTCCGGCCCCGGGTTCTCCGGCACCGGGTTCTCCGGCCCATCGCGTGCAGGTGTGGGTACTGGCACCGAAGCTTCAGACTCAAGATTGCCCGGAGTTCCGATGGCGAACGGTTCGTTCTCCGGAGCTCCGATGCTCAATGGTGGACGCACCCTCGACGGTCGGCCCATCAGTGCACTCGCGCTTTCGGCGCTCACCTGCGACAGCATCCTCGAGCGTCTCCTCGTGGCCGATCAACGGGTCATCGATCACGGTCGTTCCGTGCGGGAGTTCTCCTCCTCGCAGCGACGGGCCGTATTCGCTCGCGACATGGGCTGTCGGTTTCCCGGCTGTTCGCTCGGTCCGCGTCACTGTCAGGTTCATCACATCGAGCCATGGCAGACCGGTGGGCGAACCGATCTCAGCAATGCCGTCGCCTTGTGCTCGTTCCATCATCACGCGGTGCACCGACCGCAATGGCGGGCTTCGCTCGGCTCCCGTGGCGAGTTCATCGTCCACCGGGCCGATGGTTCAACGCTCCAAGGCCGTGGATTCAGCGGCTCGCCAATGTTGGCTCCGGTCGCATCCGCGCTGCCCGTCCAACTGATTTCCGCCATACGCGAGAACATCGATGAACCGACGGAAGATGCCGACGTCGAGTCCTGGTCCGAGATTGACGAACTCGTTCGACTCGCCCGAGAGCGCGCCCACGGACTCGTGACAGCGGCCTGAACTCGCCAGCCCAACCGCGCTCGTCGTGGCGGCTCGAACGAGCGATCACTGCTTGATCACTGCTTGATCACTGCTTGATCTCGCGATCACGGCCGGAGCGACGTCAGGCGGCAGCCGGTTTCTGGTCGCCTGTTGGCTGGTACCGTCAGGCGGTTGAACGTTCCAGAGGGGGAAATATGACTGCATCGAGAGCACTGCCGCTCGAGGGGATTCGAGTACTCGATCTCACCGTTGAGAACGGGGAGCTGGCGTCGCGGCTGCTGGCCGATCTTGGGGCCGATGTCATCAAGGTCGAACCACCGTCGGGTTCGCCGGCCCGGTCGTTGGCGCCAGTGCGCAAGGGCGTCTCGCTGTCATGGGCGGTGAACAACGCCGGAAAGCGCAGCGTTGTGCTCGATCTCCAGCAGGAGGCCGAGGTCGGGCGTCTGCTCGAACTCGTGCGCCATGCCGATGTCATCGTGTGCCCGTCGGGTGTTGTGGCACCGGGCCTCACAGTGCACGACCTCGCCGCCGGGAATCCTCATCTGATCGTCGCCGCACTCACCCCCTATGGCCTCACCGGTCCTTGGTCCGACTGGCAGCTCACCGATCAGGTGCTCTCCGCAACCGGGGGCATGACCTTCAAGGCCGGCACCCTTGCTCGTGAACCCATTCCGGCGCCCGGACAGTTCAGCAACGATGTCGCGGCATCAAGCGCAGCATGGGCGATGCTGTGTGCGCTCTGGCAGCGTCAGCACACCGGCGCCGGCCAACTCCTCGACATCTCGATCAATGAATGTCTCGCCCAGACCGCCGATTGGTCGCTGCCCAACTATACGGCTCGTGTTGCTGCCGGCTCCACCTTCCCCGAACTGCGCATGGGTTCCGGTCCCGTGTACCCGATCTTCAAATGCCGCGACGGCTATGTGCGTCTTATCGTGCTGAGCCCGGCCCAGTGGCGCGAGATGCGCGCCTGGTTGGGCGAGCCCGAGTACCTCCAGGACGAGGAGTACGACTCCTTCCCGGGGCGCTTCGCCATCGCAGAGGCCATTCTCAATCCGCTCTATGAGGAACTGTTCGCCGATCTCACCATCGAGGAGGTCTCGGCCCACGCACAGGATCGCGGCATCGTATGCACGCCGGTGTACGACGCCCCGCGCGCTCTCAAGAACGAGCACTTCGATTCCCGTGGAACGTTCCAGTCCATGGAGATCGCTCCAGGTGTTGTTGCCCAGATGCCCTCCGGCTTCTTCGAACTCGATGGCGAGCGGGTCGGTCCGCAGAGTCCGCCGCCGGCGATCGGGGAGCACACCGCCGAGGTCTTTGCTTCGTTGGGCGACCAGCGCGTTGGCACCTCCGCTCCCGCCCCGAGTCTTCCGCTGGTCGGCCTTCGGGTGATGGACTTTGGTCAGGGAGCGGTTGGTGTCGAGGCCGGAAAACTCTTCGCTGAGTACGGCGCCGAGGTCATCAAAATCGAAAGCCGCTCGCATTACGACTTCATCCGGGTCGTCACCGGTACCGAGATGGGTCCGTCGTTCGCCTCGTCGAGTCGGTCGAAGAAGGCAATGGGCGTCAACGCCAAGTTCGCCGAGGGCCGTCAGGTGCTTCTTGACCTCGTCAAGCACTCCGATGTCGTCATCGAGAACACCACCACTGGTGCGATGGCCGCACTCGGCATCGGTTACGAGGACCTCTCCGCGGCCAATCCGCGCATCGCCATGGTGGCGAGCCAACTCATGGGCTCCCGGGGCGTGTGGGCGCATTGGCGCGGGTACGGCCCCAGCACCCAGGCCCCCGGCGGGCTGTCGTATCTCTGGAGCTACGAAGGCAGCACCGAACCGGCCGGCACCGCCTCGATCTTCCCGGACCACTTCGTGGGTCGACTCTCGGCCTGTGGCGCACTCGCCACGCTCATCGGCCGCGAGCGCGGAACCCTCGAGGGCGGCCTCATCGAGCTCGCCCAGTGCGAAGCCGTTGTCGGCTCCATCGCCGATCTGCTCGCCGCCGAGTCGATCGAGCCGGGTTCGGTGCTCCCCATGGGTGTGCATTCCGAGCGCGGCACCCCGGGTGCGAACTACCGCTGTGCCCCCGATGCCGACAGTGGTGCCGGTGCTGAGGAATGGGTCGCGATCACCTGTCGCAATGATGCGGAATGGCAGGCGCTGGCAGAGCTGATGGGTCACGCAGAACTCGGCAGCGATCCGCGGTTCACCACCCTTGAATCTCGGAGGGCCAACGTGGCCGAACTCGATGCGCTCATCGGAGCATGGACCATCGAACACAACCGCTTCGACGTTGCCGATCGTTGTCAGGCGGCGGGAATTCCTGCTGGCCCGATGGTCACCTCGCTCGACATGATGAACCATCCGCATTTCGTCGAGCGCGGATTCCCCGTGCATATCGAGCAACCCGGTGTTGTCGGCCCCGTCATCTTCGAGGGCCCGGCATTCCATGCGACAGGGATGACTGATCCGTTTGAGGGGCCAGCACCATGGCTGGGGGAGCACACCATTGCCATCGCCACCGAGGTTCTCGGCATGAGCGCTGATGAGGTCGATGAACTCATTGCGAAGGGCGTTCTGGAGATCACCCCACCGCAGGGTTGAGCTTCCCCGACCACCCGACGCTTCGACGCTTCGACACCTCGCCGCCTTGAATCCTCGACGCTTCGACACGTCGCCGCCTTGAATCCTCGACGCTTCGACACGTCGCCGCCTTGAATCCTCGACGATGCCAAGATGTAGGTCTCAGTTCAACCCTCAGTCAGAACGATCCACTGCTGTGACGAGGCATCGAAGATGAGCCAGCGATCATTCGCTTCGTCCCACAGCACATAGGCCTGTCGCGACGGGTCCCACAGGGGCCCGGGTGGCCGGGGTGGGGCTTGCGCCGCAACCGTTGGTGGTCGCAGCGGAAGTTGTTCATGAACCCCGACCCGCTGCCCGGTCTCGGGTGTAGACGGCTCGGTCCCGGAGCCGTTCGCGGAACTGCTCTTGTTCCGACGGACGTCGACCACGATGCTTCCTGCTGCCAGGTCTCCCACGCGTTGTCGTGATGGTGTCGCGGCGATGGTGACAACTCCGACGATGGGTATGCAGCAGGGTAGATAGTCAATCCCTCCAGCAAGGCTGCGCAGCGCTGCCCGCCCCACGCCGATGGGTCGGAGATCCTCACCGACCACCTCGAACATGAACAGCATCGATCCGACTGTTCGCCCGGTGAGCCCGCGTTGCACGATGAACACGCCCACCAGATAGGCCGCGCTCAACGCGAGCAGGATCACTAACGGCCAGCCATGTGCAAATGAGTCGTTGGCTCGGAAACAGGTGCTGTCCCCGCTGCAGGGACTGATCCCGAGGACGTCGTAGACACGTGGTGTGGGTTCGGCGATCAGCGACCAACCGCCCCACACGAACACCAAGAGCAGGCCGATGTCGATGGCGGCGCCGCCGAATCGGCGCAGTGTGAGTCGTGTCGAAGTGGTTATCCCGTCATTGTGACAGAGCCGCCCCCACTAGGCTCACCGCTCATGTCTGATGTTTCGGTCCCCAACGATGTCACGCTCATGGAGAAGGTGGTCAACCTCTCGAAGCGTCGTGGCTTCGTGTTCCCGTCGGCCGAGATTTACGGCGGGTTCCGGTCCACCTACGACTACGGCCCCATCGGCGTGCAGCTGCTGCGCAACGTCAAGGATGCTTGGTGGCGTTCCATGGTGCAGATGCGCGACGACGTCGTGGGTCTTGATGCCGCCATTCTCTCGCCGCCGGCCATCTGGGAAGCATCTGGACATCTGAAGAACTTCACCGATCCTCTCGTTGACTGCCGTCAGTGTCGTGAGCGATTCCGTGAGGACCAGCTCGAGGATCTCACCACCTGCCCCGGCTGTGGTGGCAAGAACACGTTCACCGAGGCCCGCAACTTCAACCTCATGTTCAAGACCCACGCCGGCCCGGTGGAGTCCGACGCGGCTGTGGCCTATTTGCGCCCCGAGACCGCGCAGGGCATGTTCATCAACTTCTCGAATGTGCTTCAGTCCAGCCGCAAGAAGCCACCGTTCGGTATTGCCCAGATCGGCAAGTCGTTTCGCAACGAGATCACTCCGGGCAACTTCGTGTTCCGCACTCGTGAGTTCGAGCAGATGGAACTCGAGTTCTTCGTGCCGCCCGAAGAGGCGCTCCAGTGGTACGAGTACTGGTGCGCCACCCGCTACCAGTGGTACATCGATCTCGGAATTCCTGCGTCGAAACTGCGCATGCGTCCGCATGATGCCGACGAACTCAGTCACTACTCATCAGGCACCTCCGATGTGGAGTTCCTGTTCCCATGGGGTTGGGGCGAGCTCGAGGGCATCGCCAATCGCGGCGACTACGACCTCACCCAACACGCCACCCATTCAGGGGAGAAGCTCGACTACTTCGACCAGGCCACCAACAGTCGCTATGTGCCCCATGTGATCGAACCGGCTGCCGGCGCCACCCGCACGATGATGGCGTTCCTGCTCGCCGCATACGACGAGGAAGAGGTTCGGGGAGAGACCCGCACGGTGCTTCGTCTCCATCCGCGTCTGGCGCCGTACAAGGTCGCAGTGCTGCCCCTGTCCAAGAAGGACGACCTCATGCCGATGGCGCGTGAGGTCCTCGCTCTTCTGCAGCCCCATCTCATGTGCGATTTCGACGAAACTCAGGCCATCGGACGTCGGTACCGCCGCCAGGACGAACTCGGCACCCCGTTCTGCGTCACGGTCGACTTCGACTCCCTCGAGGATCAGTCCGTCACCATTCGCGAGCGCGACTCCATGGAGCAGGTCCGGGTTCCCGTCGCCGAACTGCTCTCGCACCTGCTCCCACGACTGGTCTGATCCAGCTCCTTCAGCTTCTCGTCACATGCCGGCGGGAGCTGGTGGGTCCCCGGTCGGAATCGCTCCTCAACCGTCTAGCCTTCCGGTTCGGAGGAGGGGTCTGTGGGCATTCTTGACGACGACATCGTCGCGGTACGCGAGGGAACCGACATCGTCGCGGTCATTTCCGAACATGTTGGCCTCAAGCGCACCGGGCGTCGATGGGTCGGCCTGTGCCCCTTCCATAACGAGAAGTCCGGATCGTTCTCCGTCAATGCCGAACAGAAGCTCTATTACTGCTTCGGTTGTGGGGCAAAAGGAGACGCCATCAGCTTCGTGCGCGAGGTCGAGCATCTCGATTTTGTCGCGGCGGTCGAGAAACTGGCGGGCAAAGCCGGCATCACCCTGCGCTACAGCGATGAGGGACAGAGCGAGGGGCGCAAGCGGCGGACGCGTCTGTTGGCGGCGGTGGAGAAAGCCACTGAGTGGTACCACCAGCGCCTGCTGGCTTCCCCGGATGCCGCGGCTGCTCGGGCGTATCTGCGCAGTCGTGGACTCACGGGTGACGATGTCCGGGCGTATCGGATCGGCTGGGCCCCCGAGGGTTGGGACGAATTGGCCAGAGCGCTCCGATTGCCCGATGACGACTTCGTCGCGGCCGGCCTCGGCTTCATCAACAGTCGGAGTCGACCCACCGATGCATTCCGTGGTCGGGTGCTGTTCCCGATCTTTGATGTCAAGGGTGACCCAGTCGGGTTCGGCGGGCGCATCATGCCCGGTGCCGAAGGGGCGAAGTACAAGAACTCGGTCGACAGTCCGATCTACAACAAGTCCAGCCTCCTCTATGGCCTGAACTTCGCGAAGGCCGACATCGTCCGCGCCGATGAGGCGATTGTGTGCGAGGGGTATACCGATGTGATCGGTTTCGCCAAGGCCGGGGTGCCGCGTGCTGTGGCCACCTGCGGGACTGCGCTTACCGAAGAGCACTTCAAACTGTTGCGCAGTTTCGCCCGCCGCCTTGTGCTGGCCTTCGACGCAGATGCCGCCGGACAGAACGCGGCCGAGCGCGTGTACGCATGGGAAAAGAAGTACGACCTCGATGTGGCTGTGGCGTCGTTCCCCGGTGGTGTCGATCCTGCCGAACTCGCCCAGTCGGATCCGGCTGCTCTTGCCGTTGCCATCGCCGATGCGAAACCGTTCCTGAAGTTCCGTCTCGATCGGGTTCTCGACGGCGCAACACTCGATACCCCCGAGCACCGGGTGCGGGCCGCCGAATCAGCAATGGCTGTCGTCCAGGAGCACCCGAGTGAGATGGTGCGCGATCAGTACCTGCTCGAGGTCGCGGCCCGCTGCCGGATCGATCCGCAGCAGCTGCGTGGTCGGCGGTTCGAGGCTCCAGCGGTCCCGGGGGCGAAGCGAGAGGCCGCCCCCCGTCGTTCCGGATCCGATGATGAGCCGCCGCCGTATGGCGAACCGTCCCCGCAACGACGACGGCGAGCCGTACCGCGGGATTCCTCAGCCACAGAAGCGCTGCGTCTGCTGATCTGGAATCACGACGAGATCGCTCCTTGGTTGGCCGAGGTGCTGTTCCCCGATCCGGTCACTGCCACCGCGTACCGATCAGTCATCGCGACGCAGTCCCTCGCCGATGCGATCATGATGGCGGAGGCAGAGGAGCCGGTCTCAGGCGAACTTCTGCAGAGACTCGCCGTCGAGGAGCCCACAGCCGAAGCCGCTGATGTTCTGGCCCGACTCGTGGATGAGGCCGCAGGTGCAGCAATGGCCGCATTGCGGGCCGAAGCACAGGTCGCGCAGGACCCATTGGCGATCGGCAACACCATTGGTTGGCTCAATCTGCGCATCATGGAACTGCGGGAACCGCTCACGCGGCAGGTGGCGCTCGACGAACTCCTCGACTGGCTCATCGACGATGAACCGGCTCTTCCCGATGATGAACCTGCTCTTCTCGACGAAGACTCCGTTCTTCCCGACGAAGACTCGTCAGTTCGTGAGAGTGTGGGGGAGTGACCATGCTGTTCGACGAACTCGAGTTCCAGCGTCTCGTGCATCGTGGCTTGGCCCGGGTCCCAGCCCTTGTCACGCACGACGAAGCGGTTCCTGCTCTCGGCGACCTCGAGCCCGACCCTGAGGTCATCGCAGCACTGCGGTCCCGGCTCGCAGTGCATGCAGTTGAACTCGAATCGGAGGAGAGCGACGTTGCCGCACTTCTCGACGATGCCTCCGATCTCATGAGGCGTCGTCATCAGGACAGGCAGCAGGCGCTGGCCCGGGAATCGGCGCGGGGCCAGTCGGCTGGAGCGGGTACCTCCGATCCCGTGCGGATGTATCTGCGCGAGATCGGTCGCGTTCCGCTGCTCACGGGGCCGGAGGAGCGTGAGCTCTCGGCGCTCATCAAGGCGGGGGCGGCAGCAGAGGAGCAACTCGAGCAGTTTCATGCAGCCGAAAGACCGGTTGATGGTTCTGGTGCCGCTGAGGGTGGTACCGATACCGAACGGGCATTCTTTGATCCGGGTCAGCGTCGATCGCT
>CAEMXZ010000010.1_pt1 | contig 32359 bp, 38 predicted proteins | sample 7263481 | NCBI WGS metagenome assembly CAEMXZ01 (sample SAMEA6813769, study PRJEB35770) | uncultured Microthrixaceae bacterium | biome: Freshwater; feature: Freshwater reservoir; material: water | place: Czech Republic | collected 2017-04-14 | depth 0.5m m
CCGCGCGCCAGACGCGGATTCTGTGTTGCGACTCCCGTAGGGCATCGATCGGTATGGCAGCGTTGCGACTGGATGCACCCGATGGAGAGAAGAGCAGTGCGCCCGACGTTGACCATGTCGCAGCCCATCGCCATTGCCGCCAGCGCATTTTCCGGAAGGCCGAGTCGCCCCGAGCCGATGAACACGATGTCGTCGACGAGTTCACGTTGTGCGAACTCGCGGTAGACCCGGGTGAAACCCCATCGGAATGGCAGAGCAACGTGGTCGCTGAACGAGAGCGGAGCAGCGCCGGTTCCACCCTCGCCACCATCAATGGTGATGAAGTCCGGTCCGCCCCCGGTCACCACCATGCGCTCCGCGAGATCCACCCAGAACCCCTGTTCCCCAACCGCCGATTTGATGCCGACCGGTAGTCCGGTGGCGGCGGCGATCGACTCGACGAACTCGATGAGGGAGTCCGCGTCGTGGAATGCACTGTGCGCCGCCGGGCTTCGACAGATCTCACCGACGGGGACCCCTCTGATGGCGGCGATCTCCGGGGTGACCTTCACCGCCGGCAGCACGCCTCCGAGTCCGGGTTTCGCACCCTGACTCAACTTGATCTCGATTGCCCGGACCGGAGCTGACGCCGCCGCATCGATCAGTCGGGGAAGGTCGAACCGCCCTTCGGCATCGCGACAACCGAAATACCCTGTGCCGACCTGCCAGATGAGCTCACCGCCATGACGATGGTGATCAGTGATGCCACCCTCACCAGTGGACTGCAGCGCTCCGGCCTGTGCGCAACCCCGGTTGAGGGCCTCGACCGCGCTCGCACTGAGCGAGCCGAAACTCATTCCCGACACGTTGATCACGGAATCAGGTCGGAAGGCGCCGACTCTGCCATGCGACTCGCCAAGAACCTTCCCAGCAGGAACCGTGACCGAGACATCGGGATGATCCGGTTCGCCGACGCGAGGAGAAGCCGGGAAGGCAGCGTGCTTGATGATGATGTAATCCGAGGCGTGATCGAGGTCGTTGTCGGTGCCGAAACCGACGCTGGTGTTCTCGCCCTTCGACGATGCGTACACCCACGATCGTTCGTCGCGGCTGAACGGTCGCTCCTCGTTATTGTCGGTCACGATGTACTGGCGCAGTTCTGGCCCGACACGTTCGAGGATGAACCGGAAGTGTCCGATCACCGGGAAGTTCCGAAGAATGGAGTGCCGGCGCTGGAGAAGATCGAACACGATCACCGCAACGAGCAGCGCACCCACGACCGCCAAGATCACCACGAGGACCATGGCGGGAGCCTACGGGGAACCCCAGGGATCAGCTCAGATCAGATCAGCGCAAGAACGAGGCCCATCTGACCGAGGTGGTAGGTGACCATCACCAACTGACGGCTGCGGGAGAACTGACTCACGAAGCGGGTCCAGCCAAGCACGGCATCACTGATGAAGAACAGCAACGCCCCGACGATGGCGAAGAACACAGCAGTGCCGAAAGCAAACGTGACCATCGCGGAGATCGCACCCATATATGCGATGACCGGTATTCGCAGCGCCCGGTCGGCCGCAGCGGCTCCATCAACGATGCGACGCCCGACGACGAGTGCAGCAACAACGGCAACAACCAAGCCCATGACAACCCCGCCGAGACTGACGCCGAGCGCGGCGAGTGCAACCACGTAGAGGATGTGCGCGAGCAGGAACGACGCCAGGCCGGGGACGAAGAGGTCCGATGGAAGCATCAGAAAGATGTCACCGGCCATGGAGAGCAACAGCCCGATCAGCATGAGCCAGCGCGCACTTTCCGATGATGGGTCGATGCTCATGGCGACGCACACCAGAGCCACCATGGTGAGCGGCTTGAAGATGTACTCCATGAAACGGTTGCCGATGGAGACCGCCAGCCAGTCGAGCACGGCAATGACAACCGCAATCGACAGGAAAAGGAACGCTCCGGCGTTCATGACACCGAGATCACGGGGCGTCGAGACGAGGAAGCACCAGAGCGATGCTGTCCGGACACACGGGGCGACCATCGAGCCATTCGCGAAGTTGGGAGATCGGCACCCAGGCCGCTTCGGCCACTTCACCGTCGTCAAAACTGAAGGGACCCTCGGAGCGGGCCATGTAGACCCGTGCGAACTCCCGGACATGGTCATCGACGTACACACCCTCGCCGAGATAGCTCAGTTCGGCACTGATGCCGACCTCCTCGACAAGCTCACGTGCAGCGGCGATCTCCCAGGCCTCTCCAGCGCCGACAACACCACCCACCGCAATATCCCAGGCATCGGGCCAGACGTCCTTCCAGTCGGCCCGGCGATGCACGAGGATCTGATCAGCATCGTTGATCACGGCGATGAATACCGACCGATGCATGAGATTCGCGGCACGCATCTCTGCACGCGTGACCGTTGCGATCACGGCTCCGGCGTCATCGACATGATCGATGATCTCCGCACTTTCGTCGGGTCCTGGATTCACATCGACTCCGCTCTGGCACAAGCGTCGTCAAAGGACGCGCCTTCCTCGATGAGACCGCGCAACTGAATGACATGGCGGGGCCGGTTCATGCCGAGCACGCCGACGAGGCGGCCCTCGCGTCCGTACATCGTCACAAACCGGAACTCATCCACGCTGCCGTGGACGACGCGTGCGATGTCGGTCGCTTCGGGCCGTCCCGAGAGTTGGATCTTCCTGTCGTACTGATCGCTCCAGAACCACGGGACAGGATCGAAGACTGTGGGTGCCTCGCCACGCTGTTCGGCCAGAAGACGACGAGCGGCGGCCTCGCCCCCGGCGATCGCGTGTTCCCAATGTTCGATGCGGAACGAACGGTCGAACCGGCGGCTGTGATACCGAGCGATGTCGCCGGCGGCTACGACCCCGGGGGCGGCGAGCAGTGTGTCGTCGCACACGATGCCGTCATCGAGCGTGAGCCCGGAACCTTCCAGCCAACCGGTGTTGACAGTGACGCCGATACCGACGACAACGACGTCAGCCTCGACGAACGTTCCATCGGTGAGATGGACGCCTACCACGCGCTCATGTCCATCGGCGTGCGTGGTCTCGAGTCGCTCGACCCCGGTGCCGAGCCTGACGTCGACACCGTGGTCGATGTGCACCCGGGCACACACTTCACCCATGGCCGCGCCGAGTGCGCGCTCGAGTGGCACGGGCATCGCTTCGACGAGAGTGACTTCGAGGCCGCGACCGCGACAGGTAGCCGCGACTTCGCCACCGATGAATCCGGCACCGATGACCACGACGCGCCGAGGGCCGGCTTCGAGGTCTGCTCGCAGGGAAAGGGAGTCGTCAACTGTACGAACCACGTGCACCCCGGCCACGCCGGCGGTGTCGGGAAGACGACGCGCCGATGCGCCAGTGGCGATCACCAAGCAGTCGTAGTGCAGAAACTCCAGCGTTCCGTCGAGGTGCTGCGTGGAAAGTCGGCGCTCGATCAGATCCAGTGCGGTAGCCCTCGTGCCGAGACGGACATCGAGCCCGAGATCCTCCTTGGCCGCCTGCAACATGATCCGTTCGGGATCAAGGTTCCCGGCGAGAAACTCCTTCGACAACGGCGGTCGGTCGTACTGCGCGCGCAGATCGGGATCGAGCACGATGATCTCGCCCTCGTGTCCTTCGAGACGGAGGGTCCGCGCCGCGTTCGTACCGGCGAGTGACGCGCCGACGACGACTGCCGTGGAAGTCATAGTTCGAGCAAATTTGGACCGACACCCCCGAAGGGGCTCAGTCCTCCGCGATCGAGATGGCCTGCTTCGGGCAGCGCTGCACCGACTCTTCGAGTTTGGCGCGCAGCGACTCCGAAGGGTTCTCATCGAGAATGTAGAGGAAGTCGTCATCACGGACCTCGAAGATCTCCGGAGCGATGCCCATGCACACCGCATTGCTCTCGCACAGGTCAAAGTCGACGACAACTCGCATTTCGGTCCCCTTCTCGGATTCGGCCTGCCGGAATCAGGCAGGCGCAACAACTCCCCAATCATGCCCCATCACGGGCGGGCCCGACGACTGAAGAGTCTCGGGAGGTGACGCATCCCCTGACGGCGTGTCAGATTAGGGATATGACAACCATCTCTCCTCTCGCCGGAATCCGGATCATCGAGGCATCGATGCTCGGTCCTGCATCAATCACCACCAACCTCGTCGACCTCGGCGCCGATGTCATCAAGGTCGAAGCACCCGGTGGCGACTATGGCCGACAGATGACCTGGCCCATCATCGAGGACACCTCGCTTCTCTTCCTGCACGCCAACCGGGGAAAGCGCAGCATCGTGCTTGATCTGCGCACCGACGAGGGCGTCGAAGCATTCAAGGAACTCGTCGCCGGAGCTGACGCAGTCGTCGAAGCCATGCGGCCGGGCGCGCTCGCCCGACGCGGCCTCGGTTTCGACGATCTCCGCAAGATCAACCCGAAGATCTGTTTCATGACCATCAGTGGCTACGGCATGACCGGCCCGTACCGCGACCTCCCCAGCCACGGCATCGCCTACGACACCTGGGCCGGAATCGTCCCGCCGGCGTACGACGAGGAAGGCTTCTGCTACATCCCTGAGCATGTCTCGGTCGGCATCAACGCCGGTCCCCTGCTCGGAGCGATCGGGATCCTCTCGGCCATCCTCCACGCCCGCTCGACCGGCGAAGGTCTCTACATGGAGATCGCCCAGTCAGACGCCGCGGCTTCCGTCGACTGGCTGCGCAGTGAGACCTACCGGGCCTATGAGCGCCCCGAGTCCGAGGTCACAGGCAACGCCGCTGACAACTTCGAGCGTCGGGCACCGGGCACCGCCGGCATGAAGGAGGGCGTGCGGTACCAGATGTACGAGACCTCTGACGGCCACATCTTGTTCATGGCGTCGGAGCAGGAGTTCTGGAAGAACTTCTGCAACGGCATCGGCCGTGCGGATCTGTTCGAGAAGTGGCCCGGCTCGAAGTATGCCGATCACGCCCGCGGCAACCGCGAACTGCTCGCCATCCTCACCGAGATCTTCAAGTCGAAGACCTGTGATGAATGGATGGCCTTCGGCGGCGAGCACAACACCCCCCTCGCGCCAGTCAACACACCGAAGACCCTTGCCGACGATCCCCAGTTCCAGGACCGACTCCCCTGGCTCTCGAAAGAAACTCACGGCGCAGACATGCTGCCGAGTCCGATCAAGGTCGTCGGCGCGCAGCTCCCCGATCCGGGCATCGCCCCCACGGCCGGCCAACACAGCGAGGCCATCCTTGCTGAGGTCCTCGGCTATGACGACGCTCGCATCGCTGAACTTCGCGAAAAGGGCGTCCTCGGCTGAATCCCAGTCCCGGCCCCGGCCCCGAACTCGCGCCGCCGGGCGGCGAGGGTCAGACCTCGCGACTCCCGTCGGCGGGGAGGGTCATCGCGCGGCTGCTTCTGCTCGCTGTCGCCGCGTTCGCCCTCTACGGCCTGGCACCGCAACTTCTCGACATGTGGGACACCGTGCCCCGGCTCCGCAGCCTGAGCATTGTTTGGTTCGCAGTGATGATCACCCTCGAGGGCGGCTCATATGTCTGCGCATGGGCACTCACCCGTGTGGCGCTGCCGCAGGTTCCATGGTTCGTGGCCGGAACCGCACAGCTCGTTTCCAATGCGGTCGCAAAGGTTCTGCCGGGCGGCGCTGCGGTCGGAGGAGCCACGGGATTTCGAATGTTGTCCGTCTCCGGCATCGAACCCGGCACTGCCGGTGCGGCACTCACCGCGAACGCGATCATCTCCAACGGCGTGCTGTTCTGCCTGCCGATGGTCGCACTTCTCGGATCGATCGTCGGCGCACCGGTTCCCAACGGTCTCGACCGAGTGGCGTGGGGCGGCGCGCTCCTGTTCATCGTGCTGTTCACCTTCGGGTACGTGCTCGTGCGCCACGACCGTCCGCTGCGACTTTTCGGCAATGCGCTTGAGCGCATCTCCCGACCCATTCTGCGGCGTCTGCACCGTGCCGGGGGCCCCACGGCAGCAGGCCTCGTACGCCAACGTGACGAGATGGTCGCCGGCCTCGGAGCCCGGTGGAAAGCAGCCCTTCTGGCGTCGGTCGGCAACTGGCTCCTCGACTACTTCGCGCTCGTCGCCGCCCTCATGGCTGTCGGGGTTCGCCCTCGACTCAGTCTCGTGCTGATCGCATACGGAGCCACCGCACTTCTCGGCATGATCCCGCTCACCCCGGGTGGACTGGGCTTCGTCGAGGCCGGGCTCACCGCCATGCTCGTCGTGTCGGGAGTGCAATCGGCTGAAGCCCTCCTCGCCACGCTGGCGTATCGGGTGGTGTCGTATTGGCTCCCATTGCCCGCCGGTCTCGTCGCCCATCTCCTGTTCCGTCACCGCTACGGACGCGGCTCCGACGCGCTCGTCGCCTCCTGATCCGCCCAACTACTCCCCCACGCGGGCGAATCCTTCTAAGCCCCAACTCGCAGAACATCCCGGGAATTCGCGCAGCATCGCTCAACATCACAGCGATGGTGCCGATACATCGTGAGTGATCGGAATGGATCGTCGATCACCGATGTTGGACCAAGTGCCACGAAAGGGAGCAAACCATGCGACTCACCGGGAACCACACCACGAAGCACCCACGCACCATCTCCTCGAACCGGACCCTCGCTGCAGGGTTCGACCTCGATTCCATGATTGACCAAAAGATGGTCGCCGAGGCCCAGCAACTACGAGAGCGGGCACTCGGTCTTCGCGAGCAGGCCGACCACCTCGACTCGTTCCTCGCCACTTCCTATCGCCGCCGGGCCAGCGAACTGCAGCTTGAGGCATGGCTTCTCGAGGTTCGCTCGGGGCTCCCCGAATCGCTCATACACACCGCTGCCTGAACCCACGCTTCTGGAGCAGCTCGCTGTGTCCTAGATTCGGCATCTCCGCCGAAGTGAAAGGCCAGCGCAGCCATGGGATTCCCCACTGACATCAAGATCATCGAGACATTCGTGGGCATGCCCAGTCGAAACCGTAAGGAGATCTACAAGTTCCTCGCGCCGCATCTGCGTGATCAGGAATCCAAGGATTTCCGGTTCCCGGCCCAGTACATGTTCAAAGACGTCCCCCCGGACATCGAGGAGAGCATCGATCCTGTTGCGTTCCTCATGGACAATCTCGATCGCCACAACATTGAGAAGGCCATGCTCGGGTACCGACCGGAGAACGAGGACTGCGTGCGTGCGCTCGAGATGCATCCCGATCGCTTTCTCACATGTCTCGAGTTCGACCCGAACGACGTGATGTCCGAAATCCGCAAGATCACCGCAGCCCATGAGAAGGTCGGACTCAGCGCGCTCAGTACCTTCCCGGCGGGCTACCGCACCCCGATCAACGACAAGCGGATGTACCCGTTCTACGCAACGGCCGTCGAGATGGATCTTCCGGTGTTCGTCTGTGCCGGCATCCCCGGTCCACGAGTCCCATTCGCCCCGCAGCATGTCGAACTCATCGATGAGGTCATGTACGACTTCCCCGATCTCACCTTCGTCATGCGTCACGGTGCCGAGCCCTGGACCGAGCTGGCCATGAAGCTCATGCTCAAGTGGCCGAACCTCTACTACTCCACCTCGGCCTTCGCCCCGAAGCATTACCCGAAGAACATCATCGACTACGCGAACTCCCGCGGCGCCGACAAGATCATCTATGCGGGGTATTTCCCGGCCGGGCTGAGCTACGACCGGATCTTCGCCGAACTCCCGAACGTTCCGTTCAAGGACGAGGTGTGGCCGAAGTTCCTCCGAGACAACGCCCGCAAGGTGCTCAAGCTCGACTGAGCTCGGACCAATCTCGCGGTTACACGCACGAGCGGCGCCCATGGGCGCCGCTCGTTTCATTCTTCGTTGCCACACCCGGGCGTCGCACCCGGGTGACGTTCTAGGCCTTGAGGATGTCCTTCCACGGCAGATCCTTATCGGGCTGCGAATCACGGGGAAGCCCGAGGCCCCCTTCGGCGATCATGTTGCGATGCACCTCGTTGGTGCCGCCACCGATGCGGGAGGCGAACTGCGAGAGCACGGCGTTCTGCCAGAATCCGGAGTCCGGTGCGTCGGCCCGATCGAGCATGCCGGAGGCACCTTCGATCTCAAGGGCCAGAGTGGTCTTGATCTCAGCCGACTGGGTCATGAAGTTCTTCATGACTGACGGATGTGGCGGACGACCGGTTCCATGCATGATGAAGGTCTGCATCCGGAGGCCCATGAGCGACAACATGCGCTCTCTTGCGTAGATGTCGGCGAGTCCCTGACGAACAACCGGATCATCCGTACGACCGAATCGGCGAGCGGTTTCGAGCAATGTGCTGAATCCAGCGACACCGCCGCCGCCTCCACCGATCAGCCCTGCCTCGCTGGTGAGAACCGTGCGGGTGACCGGCCATCCGTTGTCGATCTCCCCGATGACGTTCTCGACAGGAACGGCGACGTCGTTGAAGAACACCTCGTTGAAATGCGACTGACCATTCGCCTGCCGCAGTGGCCGAACCTCGATCCCGGGCGAGTGCATGTCGACAATGAAGAACGTGATCCCTCGGTGCTTGGGGGCATCGGGATTCGATCGGGTGATCAGGATGCCGTAATCGGCATGCTGGGCCTCGGAGTTCCAGACCTTCTGACCATTGATGATGAACTGATCGCCATCGCGAACCGCTCGGGTCCCGAGGGCAGCCAGATCAGAGCCGGCGCCGGGCTCGCTGAACAGTTGGCACCACAGCTCATCGCCACGCAGGAGCGGCTTGAGGTAGCGCTCCTGCTGGGCGGCATTGCCATGACGCATGATCGGCGGGCCGACCAGCGAAAGCGCGGCATTCAGGAAACCGGCGGTGACGTCATAGGCCGCGACCTCTTGACCGAAGATGATGGAATCGGAGGCGGTGCCTCCCCGCCCGCCGAACTCCTTCGGCCAGGTGATGCCCGCCCAACCGTTGTCATACAGGGTGCGCTGCCACTGCTGACATCTGGCCATATAGGCCTCGGCCGCCTCGTGGCTGTCGTCGACCGGACCCCGGGACCAGTCGGCATCCGTGCCCGTCTTCAATGACGCATTGGCGTCGAGGAAGGCACGGATCTCCGTGCGCAGGGCGGTCTCTTCCGGCGATTCGTCAAAGTTCACAGTTTCGGACTCTAGATGCCTCCTGCGGGTGTTCCGTAACCGGCGGCGGTGGCTCTTGGTCCGCTCCGGGAATCATCCGGACAAGGCCGGGGATGGCTCGGGCTGAGGCCGAAACCAGCACGGAGCGCCGGCGAGCCGACGACATAGTCTGCCGAGGTGCCCGCGTTCCCCATCCTTCGCCGAGAAAGACTCTCCATCGCTGCGGGCGTCGCTGTGCTCATCTGCGTCGCTCTCTCGCTCGGCTCCTGCGGAGCAGCAGGTTCGGGATCGAATTCGTCGACAACCGAGAGCACCGAGGTCACTGAGGTCACCACCGCCGACGTCACGACGGTCGATCCGCTTGCCCCGAGCCGATTCACCGATCCGACCCAACCGGTTCCAGTGAACCTCAGTGGTCGATTCGAACTGCTCCTGCCCGCCGACCCCACCCGGGGTTGGCGCTGGGTGCTCGAACCGGTGGACACAGCGGTCGTTGTGCCACTTTCGAGCGAATTCCTCGACGATCCGAACCTGCTGTCCTCGACATCATCGACGACCAGCAGTACGAGCAGCACGACCGAACCGACGGTGACGTGGGTACCCACGACGACCACAACGATCGATCCCGACTCCCCGGAGGTCGCTCCACTGGTCCAGGTGATCTCGTTTGCCGCCCGATCGGTCGCCACCACCGAGATCCGCCTCCGCTACGAGCGAATCGGCGGTTCCGATCGTTCCCCTCGGGCCACCACCTTCACTGTTGTGGTGCGCCCAATTCCTTCCTGAGTCAGTCGCCGACCCCACCGTTGGATCGTTCGATCCTGAGGCGTTCGAGATCCTCGGAAAGTTCGAATCCTGGCGCAACACCGTCGTTGAAGCCGAGTGGGGTCATGACAAGATCGATCGCAACCCAGATCGTGCGGGAGAACGGGAAGAACAACACCGGGACCACAAGCGCGCTCACGCCCGTGAGGATCCCGATAGCCACAATCGGTGGGTCGGGCCAGGTAACACCCACACCAACGGCGAGGATCAGGATGACGACGGCCTGAACGAGACATACGTTGAGGAACCAGGAGCCGAGCCACTGCCCGGGTTCACGCCGGAAGTTGAGTCCGCAGCCAGGACAGGAGTCGGTCATCACCACCCAGCGGCGGAAAAGGTGCCCATGCGCGCAGAGCGGACAGAGACGCATTGCGCCACGGCGCAGAAGTTTTGAGGCCGGAACGCTCACGGAACAAGTGTGGTCCGACTCCGCCCCGCCGACTCCCCTCGGAGGGCCGATATCCTCGGAGGGGTGAGCGCGGCCACCCGGATCGAGGAACTGCAGGCGATGTTCCTGGTGTTGGCCGATCAGGATCTTGCCGGCTATTGCCCGATCTATGAGCGCATCGCCCGATCCATCGCTGAGGACGACGAGATCCTCTCGCTGATCACCGAGCATCGACCGGGTTCCACCAGGACCGCCGTGCTCGCGCTCGGCGCCACCCACGACCTTGTGCTCCGCGATCCCGACAGCGAACTCGCTGCCATCTATCGAGGCGAGAACAATGATGACCCGTGGCCGTTGTTCCGGGCTCTCATCATTGACAACGCCCCGGCCATCGCAGCCACGATGCGCACTCGCACAACCCAGACCAACGAGGTCGGTCGCAGCGCGAACCTGCTCGCTGTCTACGCATCGATCTCACGCCGTCTCACGCGGCACGGAGATGACCGCCCGCTCGCGATCATCGAGATCGGACCAAGTGCAGGACTCAACCTGCTCGCCGATCGATTCCATGTGGAGTACTTCGCTGGCGACACCGTCATCGGCTCTGGCGGCGACCCGGCCTCGCGCGTGCAGCTTCGATGTGAACTGCGCGGCACGACATCGTTCCCGGGCCTCGCCGGAATGCACCCCATCGCCGACCGCTCCGGGCTCGACCCGGCTCCCATTGACATCACCGACCCCGACGACGCCCGTTGGTTGCGGGCTTGTGTGTGGCCGGGGGTTCCTGATCGACCCGAACGCCTCGCCGCTGCGATCGAAATCGCCCGTCACGACCCACCCGTGCTGCATCACGGTGACGCCGTGCAAGACCTCGGCGCGCTGCTGGATTCGATTCCGGACCACGTTTTCCCGATCGTGACCTCGACCTGGGTGCTCGCGTATCTGAGCCGTGACGCCCGCCTTCAGGTCTGCGAAATCATCGACAGGTTCGGCGAGGGCCGCGACATCGCATTCGTCACCGGCGAAGCGCCGAGTTCCGCTCCGTGGGTGCCGGAGCTTTCGACCGACCAACTCGCACTCGGCACCGACGACGGCACCCCGACCGTGTTCGGTCTCCGAATGTGGCTCGACGGTCGATGCCACACTTCGGCTGCCGCCCTGTGCCACCCTCACGGTCGCTGGATGGCATGGTTCGACAACGATTCCGAAATGGAGCAGCGACATGGCTGATTGGGTGCTCAAACGAACAGCGGCGCGAGTTGTCGTTCTCGACCAATACGGCCACACCCTGCTGCTGCGGGCCAAGGACCCCGCCGATTCTTCGAAGGGCCACTGGTGGGAGATCCCCGGTGGGGGTATCGAGCATGGCGAAACCAGTGCCGAAGCAGCACGGCGCGAACTGTTCGAGGAGACCGGCATCGTCGATGCCGAGATCGGACCGTGTGTTTGGACCCAGCATTCCAAGTTCACGTTCGCCGGATGGAAATTCGATCAGCACGAGCACGTGCACGTTGCGTGGACCGACCGCATCGATCTCGACACGATTAAACCCGGTGGTCTCGAGATGTTCGAAGCGATGGCATTCGGCGGCCACAACTGGTGGCAGATCGACGACCTTCTCGCATCAGAGGATGCAGTCCTGCCCCGTCGGCTGCGTGAATTCCTCCCCGACCTCGTGGCCGGTCGGCTTCCCGGCACGCCGCTCGACATCACCCATATCGACCCGTCGATCGACTTCTGAGCGCGAATCCGTTGACCACCGCGAATAGCGAGTCCACCTCTCAGCCAGAACCGTTCGATATCGGTGGACACAAGGTGGTCGCGTTCCTACGTGGTTGTCGCAAGCACTGTGCGGTGTGCAACCAAGGCCACCTGTTCACCCGGTGGTTCACGTTCAAGCAGCGATGTCCGCAATGTGATCTCAGATTCGAACGGATCGAGGGTCACTGGACCGGCGACCTCGGGATCAACACCATCGTGAGCTTCGGCACACTGCTCATCGCCTTGATCGTCGGCTTCCTCCTGAGTTGGCCCGATCCGCCCGGCATCACCCTGTTCATCGTGGCCATCTCTATTGCCGGATTCGTACCGCTGGTGTTCTTTCCGTTCTCCAAGACCATCTGGCTCGCAATCGATCTCATCTTCCGGCCACTTGAGCCCGGGGAGGTCGCCCGCGGATACGGCCCCCAACGGGGCGAGAGCGCAGAACGACCCGTAACCTGAGTCCCTCATGACTCTTCTGGATCGCGATCGCCAAGACACCGGAGCCGCACCGACCCGCGTCGTCGACGTGCTCGTTGTCGGTGCCGGACCCGCTGGAATCGCCGCTGCCATCACTGCTCATCGCGCTGGTCACAGCGTGCTGGTGGTGGATCGGGCCACGTTCCCCCGGGACAAGATCTGCGGCGACGGACTCACCACCGCGGCATTGCGCGAGCTCGATGCCCTTGGACTCGATCCGACCACCGTGCCCTCATGGATCGATGTCGATGAGGCACTGGTGCGCTCCCCCAGCGGGCGCGAAGTCGTGTTCCCGTTCCCCGATGGAGCCGGGCTCTACGGAGCAGTGTGCCGCCGTCGTGATCTCGACCTCGCCCTCGTCCAGCACGCTCGCTCCCTCGGCATCGAGATCATCGAAGGTGTCGCCTTCACCAGTCTCACCGAGACCCCCGACCACAACCTGGTGGCAGTCGAGGGCGTCGGAACCGTACAGAGCGATTGGGTCATCGCCGCCGACGGCATGTGGTCGGCGGTACGCAAAGCAGTCGGTGCGGCACAGCCCGGGTACCGCGGCGAGTGGCACGCATTCCGGCAGTACTTCCACTCGGTGTCACCGCAGGCCGCTTCGCAACTGGTCGTGTGGTTCGAACCCGATCTGCTGCCGGGCTACGCATGGTCGTTCCCACTCGGTGACGGCTCGGCGAATGTCGGCTTTGGCATCCTGCGCGGTGGGTCGTACTCGGTACCCGCAATGGCTGCGGTGTGGCGAGATCTGCTGCAGCGTCCCCATGTGCGAGCGTTCCTCGGTCCGGACGCCGAGGCCGAGGGGCCTCATCGGGCGTGGCCGATCCCGGCAAGGGTCGATGCAATCACGCTCACCCATCACCGCACGCTGTTCGTCGGCGATGCGGCCGCCGCCACCGACCCCATGACCGGCGAGGGCATCGGACAAGCGCTGGCCACTGGTCGCTGGGCCGCCGAGGCAATCGCGTTGAACCCGGAGAATCCGATTCGGGTCTGCGGGGAATACGAGCACGTCGTGCACGACGAGTTGGCCGTGGACCATCGGTTCGCGGAACAACTCACATCGATCCTTCGCCGCCCTTGGGGAGCACGCGGTGCCGTGCGCGTGGCCGGCCTAACCGCCTGGACCCGTCGAAACTTCGCTCGGTGGTTGTTCGAGGATTACCCGCGGGCGCTCATCCTCACACCCCGGCGATGGAAACGGCGCATGTTCACCGGTGCGGGCGCCTACCGTGGGCGTCGTGAAAACACGACTGACTGACATCCTCGAGGTTGAGCATCCCGTGATGCTCGCCGGAATGGGCGGCGTGAGCTACAGCGCTCTCGTCGCCGCCGTGAGTGAGGCCGGTGGCTTCGGCTGCATGGGCGCCTCCACGATGAGCATGGAACGCATGGAAGCCGAGATGGCTGCCGTGCGGGCCGCCACAAGCAAACCCTTCGGCGTCGATCTGCTCACCGCCATGCCCGGCGATATGCCGGCGCAGGTGCAATCGATCATTGACCACGGAGGTCGAGTGTTCGTGGCCGGTCTCGGCGTGCCGCGAGACGTCGTCAATCTGTGCCATGACAACAACGTGCTCGTGGCCAGCATGTGCGGCAAGGTCCGCCATGCCGTCGCTGCGGTGGCCGCTGGCTGCGATCTCGTCATCGCCCAGGGCACTGAAGCAGGCGGCCACACCGGCACCGTGGCCACCATGGCACTCGTGCCCCAGATCGTCGATGTAGTCGAGGGCAAGGTGCCCGTCGTGGCCGCCGGCGGCCTGTTCGATGGTCGTGGCCTCGCCGCTGCGCTCACGCTCGGCGCCGATGGCATCTGGGTCGGCACCCGCTTCATCGCCACTCCTGAGGCCTACGGCACGCCCGGCTACAAGGATCGCCTGTTGTCGATGGCTGAGGACGACACCGTCATCACCAAGGGCTTCACAGGAAAGACCTGTCGTGTAGCGCGCAACGACTACACCCAGTACTGGGACGAGCACCTCGACGAGATCCAGCCCTTCCCCGCGCAGTTCGTTCGCTCCATGAACGATGGCGCCAACCATCTCGGTGCCGGACCGGACACCGAGGTCGATGCTGCTCGCGAGTTCTGGCCCGCTGGTCAGGGCGTGGGCGCGATCGACGAGCTCGTTCCCGCAGGTGAGCTCGTCCGCCGATTCATGGCTGAGGCCGAAGCGGTGCTCGACCGGGTCAGCTCATTGCGCTGACCATGCTGCGTGGAGGCTGACCCGTCCGCCGACGGGTCAGCCGATGCACCACGAGTTCAGCTGGTCCAGTCCTTGAGCTTCTCAAGGGTCTCGATCGGGCTGCCACCCACCGGCACGATGTTGAGCACGCTGATACCGGATTCGGCGAAGGCCGCGATGCGCTCCTTGACCCATCCCTCGGGACCACACAGATTGGTGAGTTTGAGGAACTCAGCCGGCACCGCAGCGGCAGCTTCGTCCTTCTTTCCTTCGAGATAGAGATCCTGGATGAGCTTGGCCTCGGCCTCGTAGCCGTACCGGCACATGAGGTCGTTGTAGAAGTTGCGGCCACGGGCACCCATGCCACCGACGTACAGCGCCACCATCGGACGGGCGTACTCAGCGTAACGAGCGGCATCCGCACCGATGGCCACGAGGCCGCCGGCGGTGATTTCGAGGGGGCCGAGATCGGCGGAACGCTTTGCGGCACCAGCTGCGAGATCGGCACCCCACACGTCGGATGCGCGCTCGGGCATGTAGAGGATGGGCATCCAGCCATCGGCGACCTCAGCGGTCAGCTCGACGTTCTTGGGACCCAGCGACGCGATCCAGACCGGGATGTTCGGACGCAGCGGCTTGGCGATGATCTTGAGCGGCTTGCCGAGTCCGGTGCCCTGATCGGCGGGCAACGGGAGGGTGTAGTACTTGCCCTCGTAGGTGACCGGCTCGCGCAGCCAGACCTTGCGGCAGATCTCGATCATTTCGCGGGTGCGGCCCAGCGGGGCGTCGTACTTCACGCCATGGAAACCCTCGATGACCTGCGGACCAGAAGCGCCCAGGCCAAGGATGAAACGACCGTCGGTGAGCGAATCCATCGAGGCCGCAGTCATCGCCATGAGCGTGGGCGTGCGGGTGAAGATGGGCAGGATCCCCGCACCGATGGTGATGGTCTCCGTGCAGGCTGCAAGAAAACCCATGAAGGTGGGAGCATCGAAGCCATAGGCCTCGGCGACCCAAGCAATGTCGAGGCCAGCCTTCTCGAAGTCCTTGACCTTCTGCGCGGACTCCTTGAAGCCCCCCGCGTAATCGATCTGCATTCCGAGTTTCATGGTGTTCCGTCCGTTCCTGTACGAGTGATGGAGATCAGTGACCGACGGGACCGTCGGCCAGATTGGCAAGGGCCTCGGCCCGCATGGCTTCACGCTGAGCGGCACGGGAGGCCTGGAGTTCGGTCTCCTGAGCAGCCTTCTGCTCGGCGAGCCAACTCTTGCGATCGCGCAACTGCGCGGCATCAAGATTGGCAAGCTCGCCACCGTTTTCGAAGGCCACGTGATAGCGGATCCAGGTGACGCCCGAAACGATCCAGATCTTCCCGGGGGTTCCGGCCGGTACGCCCGGGAGGTCAACTGCAGCGACAACCTTCTGGCGACGCTTGAAGACCTTGGTGGTACTGATCGTGGCTCTCATGAGTTGCGATGCTACCCAACGGTAACCTCGCCCGTGGATTCCTCGTCCGGACGACGAGGGCCCCGGTCAGATTCGGTCGCCATACCCCTGCGATGGCTACGCTTCGCCGGTTCCATCACTCTCATCCCGGCGCAGAAGTGCGCGAGGAGGCCCCCCATGACTGACATTGGATTCGACGGCAAGGTTGCCATCATCACCGGAGCCGGCGGCGGCTTGGGCCGTGAGCATGCGCTCGAACTCGCCCGACGCGGCGCCCGCCTCGTGATCAATGATCTCGGTGGCTCCGTCGGTGGCGAGGGCGGCGACGCCGGACCGGCCCAGCGTGTCGCCCAGGAGATCATCGACCTCGGTGGCGAAGCTGTTGCCGACACCAATTCGGTGGCCACCGCCGAGGGCGGCAAGGCCGTGGTGCAGACCGCCGTCGACGCGTTCGGCACTGTCGACATCGTTGTGAACAACGCAGGCATCCTCCGTGACAAGTCGTTCCACAACCTCACCCCCGAGATGATCGAGGCCGTCATCGACGTGCACCTTCTCGGTGCCTTCTATGTCACCCAGCCGGCGTACCTGATCATGAAGGAGAAGGGTTACGGACGCATCGTGTCCACCTCATCGAACTCGGGTGTGCTCGGCAACTTCGGTCAGGCCAACTACGGCGCCGCCAAGATGGGCCTCGTCGGATTCACCCGTGTCATCGCAATCGAGGGTCGTAAGAACGGCATCAAGGCCAACGCCATTGCTCCGGTGGCTCTCACCCGCATGACCGAGGAGATGTTCGGATCCGTCGGCGAGTCGCTCGACCCGAAACTCGTCAGCCCGCTCGTTGCCTACTTGGCATCTGAGGCCTGCGATGTCAGCGGCGAGGTTTACTCGGCCGCCGGAGGCATCATCTCGCGCTTCTTCATCGGTCTGACCCCGGGTTACTACAACCCCAACCTCACGGCTGAGGACATCGCCACGAACTGGGACATCATCCGCGACGAAGAGGGCTACATCGTGCCCGATGACTCCAGCGGCGAGATCTCCAAGATCGTCAAGACCGTCCTGGGTGGCGGCGAGAACTGATCGAAATCGCTCAGGCCTCGGTCCCGACATCGGGATCGAGGCCGTGCGAAGCCATCACGGGGGCACCATGGTGGGCCAGCATGCGCCACCTGTTTTCATGACGCTCGAAGATATTGAGCGCGGCGATTGTCGCGCTGCCATCATCGGCGAGCAGGTTTTCGACACATGTCACCCACGCGAGGTCCCCTGCGACGACGACCTCGGCCTCGGTCACGATGAACTGCAACTGCTGCGGGCCGTTGAACATCCCCGCCCACGATGACGCGACTGCGGCCCAGCCGCGCAGCGCCGTCCAGCCGGGATGTACACAGGACACCCGATCATCATGGGCCCAGAGGTCGGACATGCGATCCAGGTCCCTGCTTTCGAAGGCCTCATAGAACTCGCGATTCGCGTCGAGCACCTCGTAGCGAGTCGGTTCGTAACTGGGAAGACGGTCATCGTGCGACATCGACCGCACCGTAGCGCCATGATTGAGCCATGCGAGTCCGCTCCAGTAACCGCGTCAACCTCAAGGTCCACGAACTCGGCGGCGACGGACCCCCACTGCTGTTCGCCCACGCAACCGGCTTCCACGGGCGGGTGTGGGAACCGTTGGCTGCGTATCTCCCGCAGTTCTCGAAGTGGTCGCTCGATATGCGGGCCCACGGCGATTCCACCGAACCCATCGATCGCCCGCTCGAGTGGGAGGGATTCGCCGATGATGTGCTCGCTGTTGTCGATGCACTCGGCCTCGAACACCCCTATGGCGTCGGGCATTCGAAGGGCGGCGCGGCGCTTCTGCTCGCCGAGCAGCGCCGACCAGGAACCTTCCGGGCGCTGTACCTCTACGAACCGGTGGTGATGCCCCCCGAGTATGCACTCGGACATAACCCCGACAATCCGCTGTCCAACGGGGCGCGTCGGCGGCGGGACACCTTCGCCAGCGTCGAGGAAGCAATCACCAACTACGCCGCAAAACTTCCGTTCTCCACGCTGCACCCCGATGCATTGCGGGCCTACGTCGAGCATGGGTTCGCACCGACCGACGAAGGTCTCGTCACGTTGAAATGCCGTCCGGAGAACGAAGCTGATGTGTACGCCCACGGTTCGGCTCATCAGGCCTTCCTCGAACTCGGATCTGTGCGCTGTCCGGTCACTATCGCCCTCGGTATCGAGGAGACGGTGCCGGCGGTGTTCGGACGAGCGATCGCCGAGAACCTCGCCGATGCCGTCGTTGAGTCCATCCCCTCCCTCGCCCACTTCGGGCCCCTCGAGGATCCCGAGTTCGTGGCCCGATCCATCGCGACGGCGTTCGCGTAGCAGCACGCAGACCCCGGAGATCCGCTGCGCCTGTCGCAACCTCCACGTAGCGTTGCCCTATGGCTCTCCCGCTCCCGTCCTCACTGTCGCCGTCAAAGATCTCCTCGTTCACCGATTGCCCCTTGGCGTTCAGGTTCGAAGCCATCGAGCGCATGCCCTCCAAGCCCACAGTGCCCACCGTGAAGGGCACGCTCGTCCACTCGGCACTCGAACGGCTGATGACACTCGACGCGGCGTCTCGCGACCGCTCAGCTGCGAAGGAATGCCTCGCTGCGGCCAGCGCTGAATTACCCGCCGATCCCGAGTGGATCGAGCTCGCGCTACCTGCCGATGAACACGCCCAGTTCTTCGCCGATGCCGAACGACTTGTCGACGCATACTTCAACGTCGAAGATCCCACGAACGTGGAACCCACCGGCCTCGAACTGCACCTCGAGTACACCGATCCCGCAAGCGGCATGTTGTTGCGGGGCATCATCGATCGCCTCGAGACCGAGTCCGACGGTGGTCTGGTGGTCACCGATTACAAGACCGGCAAGTCGCCCAATCCGAAATACGCGCAGGCCCGGATGGTCGGCGTTCATGTGTACTCCTATCTCGTCGAGAAGAACTACGGCCATCGCCCCAAGCGAGTGCAGTTGCTCTACCTCGGCGATCAGAAGGTCGTGGCCGATCTCCCCACCGACCAGTCCACCCGGGGCATCGAGCGCAAGGTCGGCGCAATCTGGGACGCCATCACCACGGCGTGTGAACGCGAGAACTTCCAGGCTCGGGTCTCGCCGCTGTGCAAATGGTGCGACTACCGCGAGTTCTGCCCCGAGCAAGGCGGGTCGATCGAACTGGGCGTCAAGACCGCTGCGAAATTGCGGGCCTCACGGGCGGACTGAGCCCGGCCCGTGCTCCACCCGACCACCCTCCCCGTGCTCCACCCGACCACCCTCCCCTAGAGTCCCTTGCCGTGACTCCCCCCGAGACTGAAGCGCCGCTCGACCAACCGGTCGTCAACCACTCCGCCGTCGATCGCTTCGACGCAGTGGTCGACGGATGGTTCGATCGCCTCCGGGGCACCGAACCCGCCGACCGGGTCCTCTACGCATTGACCGAACTCGGCGACTTCGGACTCATCTGGGTACTGCTGGCGTTCGTACGCGGGCTGCGATCCGAAGAGGACGAACGAGCAGCATGGCGATTCGCCGCGGCACTGGCCGCCGAGTCCGTGCTCATCAACGGAATCATCAAGACCCAATTCAAGCGTGAACGGCCGGTCGTGCAGGAACCGCGTCCGCACAAGATGCGCATCCCGCTCACCACCAGTTTCCCGAGCGGTCATTCCAGCACGGCGATGGTCGCCGGGATTCTCCTCAGCCAACGCTCGAGCAAGCCCACCAAGGTCGCACTGTTCGGCCTCGGCGGACTCGTGGCGGTCAGTCGGATCCATGTACGCATCCACCATGCCTCTGACGTCGTCGGCGGCGTAGCTGTGGGCCTTACCCTCGGCGCCGTGGCCCGCAAGCTCTGGCCGCTCTACCGCAATCGCTGAACACACCCCACTGCGGCACCGGAACAATTCCGCTCTCTGACAGGTTGACCACACCATGACTCTTCACTTCGGCATCACCTGGGATTACCGCTGCCCGTTCGCCCGAATCGTGCATAAGCACATCGTCGACGGGTTGCTCGACGGAGCCGATTGGAAGGTCGACTTCGTGCCGTTCTCGCTGGGGCAGGTTCACGTCGAGGAGGGCGAGGCCCCCATCTGGGAACGCCCCCAGGACGACACCGGTATTCTCGCTCTTCAGGCTGCCGTCGTGGTGCGTGACACCATGCCCGATCAGTTCCCCGTGGTGCACCGCGCACTGTTCGAAGCCCGCCACGCCGAAGGCGCCCAACTACGTGATGAGCCCGTGCTCCGGGCGCTGCTCGAGGCAAACGGGATCGATCCCGATCCGGTGTTCGCCGAGGTCGCCTCCGGACGACCACTGGAAATCATCCGTGACGAACACACAAGAGTGGCTACCGACCTCGACGTCTGGGGTGTTCCCACATTCATGGCTTCTGGCCGGGCGGCGTTCGTGCGTCTCATGGATCTTCCCGCCGACGGTACCGATGCCCGGCAATCGATCGAGCGGATCGTTGACATGGTCACCAACTGGTCGGCACTCAACGAGTTCAAGCACACAAGCCTCGACCGCTGAGCTGCAGCAGCTGCCAACTCGGCGTGTCGCCGGACGTGACCATCGACAGGCCGGATTATCGACGGACCGGATCACCGGGGACCCGAAACGACAAGAGGTTCCGTGTCCCCGGACGTGACGAGGGCGCGGCGCTTAGCCGCGCCCTCGATCGGACTTCAGGTTGCGAGCCAAGCCCGCTCAGAATCAGTTCGAGGTCAGAACCGAGGAGTCGTGCTTGAGGATGGTTCGCACATCGAGCAGGAGGTCAGCGACCTCGCTGGTACTCACGAGCTCCCGGTTGAGCATCTCCCCGAGGGCACCGTCGATGATGGACAGCGCCTCAGCGATGGTTGCATCGAGCTCTTGAGTGTCGGTCATTGTGTCTCCTGTCGTGGCCTGAGCCGCTCGCAGACGATGGGTAGGAACTTCTGAACGCATCGTAGGGCCAATGGTGTGACAAGCGTGTTTCAGAGAGGTCATTTCTTTCGCGAATTCTCGGTGGTCGCTGAACGCTTTCCGAGGACAGGTCGCGCTCTGGCACAGTGATTCCCGCCGATCGGTCCGCCGCCGCTGTCACTCACCGGTTGTAGCGTCGGCGCCCATGAGCGACACCAAGTCATCCATGAGCGACGGCAAGTCATCGACGACCCCTATCGGCGTCACTTTCGCCAGCTTCTCCGCACTCGGTCCTCAGGCGGGTCTGCGCGCAGCGGCTCGAGCCGTCGAACTCGGATACTCATCGTTCTGGGTCGCCGAAACCGTCGGCATGGAGGCCTTCGCAACTCTGGCCGCGATCGGGGCGGCGCAGCCTTCGCTCTCACTCGGCACCGGCGTTCTGGCCCTCCAGTTGCGCACGCCGGCAGTCACGGCCATGGGCGCCGCCACACTTCAAGCGCTTCACCCCGACCGCGACATCCTTCTCGGTTTCGGTATCTCCTCTCCCGCAGTTGTGTCGCGTTGGCACGGCGCCGAGTACACCGACCGGCCGTTGGCCCAGACCCGTGAATACCTCACACTTCTTCGTGAATGTCTCAGCGGCGAGAAGGTCACCTTTCAGGGCGACTATTACCAGGTCAAAGGGTTCCGCCTCGGGGTCGATCCCGGCGAACGGCGTCCTCAGATCATCTTGGCGGCGCTGAACCCCCGAATGCTCGAACTCGCCGGCGAACTCGCCGATGGCGTCCTGCTGAATTACCTCCCAGCCTCACATATCGGCTGGTCGGTCGAGCAGGTCCGAAAGGGTGGCGACGCCACGGTCTACGCCTATGTGCACGTCGGCGTCACCGAACGCGAACCCAACCTCGACCGTGGTCGCCGCGACATCTTCTCCTACGCCGTCGTCGACTCCTATGCGAACAACTTCATCCGGGCCGGATTCGCCGATGAGGTCGCCGAGATCCGTGAGCGTCATGCCGCCGGCGATCGCGATGGTGCCGTCGCCGCAGTCTCCGACCGCATGGTCGATGCCATCGATGTCCTCGGCGATGCCGACCATGTGCGAGCCACCGTTCGGGCCTACATCGATGCCGGAGTCGAGGTTCCGGTCATCATGCCAATGCCATGGGGAGCCGACCGCCAACAGGTCATCGACGACACCATGCAAGCTGCAGCTGCAGCACTCTGAGATGCCACCAGCGCGTCGACCCCTCTCCAAGCCAACCCCGACCGAACCGTTGCCCGTCGGGCTCACCGATACTGCCCTCTCCGAGCTCGGCGTGAGCGTCGGCGACGCGGTTCGTTTCCGTCGCCGTGACACCGAGCGTTGGAAGGAAGCCACCGTTGCCAAGCGGGAGACTGACGGCAGCATCAGCGTTCGCGACTCACGAGGCGGCCTGCGCGCCCTTCCCATCGATTCCATCGAGGTGCGCACCGTTGGTCCTCGGGGCGGCATTGTCTGGGAGCCGCTTTCTGAGCGCGCCAGTCGTACCGAACAGATGCGACTGATCTGAGTCGGAGCGAACTACCGGGGCACCAGTTCCAGCGAGGCGGTGCGAACATCGACACCGGCCATGCCGAGCACGGCGAGCGCCGGCGTCGTCACACCGTTGTCGACGTAGCGCTGGATATGGGCCCGGCACTGTTCCGGGGATCCATGCACAATGAGCGCGTCGACGACCTCATCGGGGATGAGTTCGAGCGCCTTCGCCCGGTCGCCCGCGGCCCACGCATCCCACATTCCCTGCAGTTGCGGACCACGCCCGAGCCATTCATGGAACGCCCGATACACAGGCACATTGAGATACGCGGCGATCGCGAATCGACCCTGGGCCCGCACGGTTTCAGCGTCCTCGGAGGGCACCACGAAGATTCGGGCCACGATCTCCTTGTCGTCGCCATGGGCTTGAACGATGGGAGCAACACGGGCGACATCGTCGGCTGACAGCCAGTTGATGATCGCTCCATCGCCCTCCCGACCGGCAAGGTTGAGCATCCCTTCACGCAGAGCAGCGACAAGGATCGGCACCGGCTCCGAGGGAACTGCTGTGAGCCGGAACCCACGGATCGAAAAGGTGTCGTAGGTCTCGGTGACCTTTTCGCCGGTGAGCGCGGCGCGCACGAAGCGCAGGGTGTCACGCATGCGCTTGTAGGGCTCATCAAAGGCGATGCCGTTCCAGCGCGAAACGATCACATCGGAGGAGGTGCCCAGACCGAGCACGAAGCGTCCCGGTGCCGCCGAAGCCAGCGATGCTGCACTTTGGGCGATGAGTGCCGGGCCGCGGGTGAAGGCCGGAACGATTGCGGTGCCGAGGCGGAGCGAGGGCGCCCATTGCGAGGTGAGCGCCAGAGGCGTGAACGCGTCGGTGCCGTCGGTCTCGGCGGACCATGCGTCGGTGTACCCCGCCGCGGCGAGGTCTTCGATCCATGACCGCTGCTCGTGCAATGGCACGCGATCAAGGGGGATGGTGATGCCATAACCGCGGTATGCGTTCATCGGTTGCCCTTCCAGGGTCGGATCATGACGGACTGGCTGGCGGTGCCCATGAGGGTGCCGTCCTGCGCCCAGAGATAGAGGTGCCCGTGGCCGAAACCACGGGAGACCGCTTCGATACGGACATCAAGCAGCACCCATTCGGACTGCACGATGTTGATGATGCGGATGGTGTTGTCAAGACTGTTCGAATTGATCTCGGTGGTGACTGCCTGACCCAGACCCATCGGCACGAAGTCGCCGAGCACAGCGAGCGAGGCCGCCGAGACCTCGAGCAGTTCGGGCATGCGTGTCCAGAACGCAGTGCGACCGGAGCCGGGATCCTCGATGGCAATGCGTTGTTCGAGACGACTCGAAATGGTTGCTCCGGGATCGAAACGCAGTTCCCGACGGGGACAGTCCTCAGGCAGAGGAACCACTGGTGCGGTGATCCACTGCCCCTCCTCGGCCATGTCCCGGCTGCCCAGCGAGGCGTTCACCGAGAAGATCGGGGTATCGCCGACCTGACCGGTCACACGAGCCTGGGTAGTGGTGCGACCCTCGGCGAGGATGTGCACATCGAGGTCGACCACTGAAGGCGGCTTCGTAAAGTTGAGGTACTGGGCGCAGGCCCACACCACGGGCCGCCCGGTGGTCTGTTCGAGTACATCGATGGCAGCACCCAGACCACAACCACCGAACAGCGTGCCCAGGCCACTGCAGATGCCATCAGTGACCGGCAGATACCAGCGCATGGGGTTGTGTGTGGGCCTGATGCCCAGCCATTGACGAGAATCCACCCAGTGATCGTAAACCCCAACGGGGAACGGCCCGATCCCCGCAGTTCAGTGGCTGTCACACCCGGTCGGCACACTTGGCCCATGGAGACACAACTGCAACTGGTCGACCATCACGACACCACCCCGGTCGAGCCCCCGAAAACGGGAACCACCGCCGCAACCCCCGGCACTGCCGACACAGCTCCGGGCACGTCAGCGTCCGGCACTTCAGCAGTCGGGAGCAGACCTGACTGGCGCATCGACGATGCCTCGAAGGCCCGCGGGCGCGCGGGCATCGCTCTGGCACGGGCGGCACTGGCCCAAGCCCGTCTGGCCCGACCCATCTCGAGCGACCAACGGGTCGACCACACCACTGCGGCCTGACCGGTCCACGGTTACTGGGTGCGCAGGCACCCGCCGCGCCTACGATAGGAACATGCGTGATGTCGTGATTGTTGATGCCGTTCGCACCCCAGTGGGGCGCCGGAACGGGGGCCTGTCCACCATGCACTCTGCCGATCTCCTCGGCGAGTCCTTCACCGCTCTGTTCGAGCGCACTGGCGTCGACCCTGCTGTGGTCGGCCAGGTTGTCGGCGGATGTGTGAGCCAGATCGGGCAGCAGGCGTTCAATGTCGCCCGCACTGCATGGCTCAGCGCCGGACTCCCGCTCGAGGTTGCTGCGAGCACCGTCGATGCTCAGTGCGGATCCAGCCAACAGGCCGCCGATATCGCCTACGCCCTCGTGGCTTCCGGCGTGGTTGATGTAGCTGTCGCCGGTGGCGTTGAGGTCATGAGCAAGGTTCCGATCGGCTCCAACGTCGCCCGACCACTCGATCTCGGGGTGCCGGTGCCGAAGACCTACTTCGCCCAGTACGAATACACGAGCCAGTTCGAAGGTGCCGAGCGGATCGCCAAGAAGTGGGGAATCACCCGGGCCGACACCGACGCTTTCGGTCTGCGTTCGCAGGAACTGGCAGCTCAAGCGTGGGCTGAGGATCGTTTCGCCACGCAGCTGGTCGAGGTCGATGCACCAAATCTCGGTGAGGACGGCAAGCCCGATGGCACCACCCACCATGTGGCACGCGACGAGGGCCTGCGCGACACCACCCTCGAAACCCTGGCCGGCCTCAAGTCCGTCGTCGGTGAGGATGGCGTGCACACTGCTGGGTCCTCTTCCCAGATCTCTGATGGGTCCTCCGCTGTGCTCATGATGACCGCCGAGCGCGCTGCCGAGCTGGGCCTCACCCCCATTGCCCGTATCGTCGACACCTGCCTCGTGGGTGTCGATCCCGTACTCATGCTCACTGGTCCGATCGACGCCACCCGCACGCTGCTCGAGCGCAATGACCTCACCCTTGATGACATTGACCTGTTTGAGATCAATGAGGCATTTGCCTCGGTGGTGTTGGCCTGGCAGCGCGAGCTCAACGGCGACATCGACAAGGTGAACCCCAACGGCGGCGCCATTGCCCTCGGCCACCCATTGGGCGGCACCGGAACCGTGTTGCTCACCAAGGCGGTACACGAACTCCAGCGCACCGGCGGAAACCGGGCCATCATCACCATGTGCTGTGGTGGCGGTCTGGGCACCGGCACACTGATCGAACGCATCTGATCCACCGTCGGCACCGCAGTGTCGGTGTCGGTCGGTAGGTTCCATCCATCGCTGCTTCGGCGGCCTCCAACTGCCCGTTCCGCATGTCACACCGCGGACCGATTCACCGGAGTCCGCTATGCGCATCACACGACAAGAGCGTCGCGTACAACTGAGCCGTCGAGTCGTCATTGCCAGTGCCGTCATTTTCGCAGTCGTCTTTGTGCTGCTCGGGCTGCGATGGTGCTACCTCGCAATCCTGAATCGCCCGGCCGAGCCCTTCGCAGCACAACCAACCGTGGTCAACGTCATCGACGGCGACACGATCGATGTGCGAGTCGGGAGGAGCACCACGCGAATCCGTCTGCTCGGCATCGATACCCCTGAGACCAAGGATCCCCGAAAACCGGTGCAGTGCTTCGGCCCCGAAGCCTCCCGACGCACAGCGGAACTCCTGCCGAAGGGCACGATCGTGCATCTCGAGTCCGACCGCGAAACTCACGATGTCTTCGGCCGCACCCTGGCGTACGTCCATCGTTCCGACGGCCTCTTCGTCAACCTCTCCCTCGTAACCGACGGGTACGCAGACGTGCTCACCATCGCCCCCAACGGATCGCACAGCGCCGAGTTCGGTGCCGCAGCAGCAGCGGCCAAGGCCGCTGCAAAGGGGCTGTGGGCCGCGTGCGGAGGGCCGGGTCGACCAGCAGCAACAGTCGGTTCGGGCGCTGGGCGGTAGCGTTGCGCCGTGAGATCACTCGCAGAACGCCTGGGCCACGACGCCGACTCCCGTCTGGTCATCATCAATGCCGACGACCTCGGGCTGTGTCAGGCCGCCAACTCCGGGGTGTATGAAGCATTGCGTCTTGGCGTCGCCACGAGTGCCACCCTGATGGTCCCGTGCCCATGGGCCAGGGCAGCCGCGGCCGAGCACAGCGGCGAGGACATCGGCGTGCACCTCACACTCAACGCCGAACACGACCGTTACCGCTGGGGACCGATCACCCACGCTCCATCCCTGCTCGACGGCGATGGTGGATTCCCCCGCACCATCTCCGATCTCTGGGACCATGCCGACCTCGACGAAGTTCGCCGCGAATGTCGCGCCCAGATTGAACGGGCGATTCTCTGGGGATTCGATGTCACCCATCTCGACTCCCATATGGGAGCGCTGCAGCTACGTCCCGAGTTCTTCGACGTCTACCTCGATCTCGCCGTCGAGTTCGCCCTCCCGATCCGACTCTCGGGTGCCTCGACCGAGAAAGCAATCGGTTTTCCGTTCCGACAGTTGGCGGCCGCAGAGGGCGTGCTCTTCACCGATCACTTCGTGCATGTGGGCGGGGTCGGCAGCCGACGAGCCATCGAGTCTGCGCTGTTCAACCTCCCGACAGGCGTCACCGAGCTCTATGTGCACCCCGCCACCGACACACCCGAGCTCCGGTCCCTCGATACCGAGTGGTCCTCACGGGTCGATGATCTCCATCTCATGTGCCACGACTCCCGGTTACAGGCCATGCTGCAGCGCAGTGGCGCGACTCTCATCAGCTATCGCCAACTCCGCGATCTCCAGCGCAGCGAAACTCCTGCGAGCTGAGCCAACGAACCCTTCCGTCGGGGTCAGCTGTTGAGGTTGAGGACGATTCGCCGGTACTCGCGCACCGGCTGGGCGCCAGCCGCAACAACGAACGCCTCGATCGAGGGTTCCGAAACCTCGGGAACCTCGGCGATCGGGAACTCAGCAATCATGAGATCGCGGCAGATCTGCCCCAGAAGCGCATGCCCGATGCCGCGTCGACGGTGCCCCGCAACCACTGCGAACGGGCCCACCCACGTTGCTCGGGTGACCGAATGACACCCGATGCCGAGAACCCGCTCACCAGATTCAGGGTCGACCTCGGTGGCCATATGGCAGGTGCCGTGCTCCAGCGCTCGAGCGACTTCATCGGAGAACCCGGGCCAGTTCGCCGATACTGCGATCGTGACGGCGACGAGTTCTTCATCGGTGCGGGCCCTTCGAATGTCAACGCCATCGGGTGGCGCAGCGCGGAACGTATTGGGCACACCAAACGCCCGGAACTCACGATGCTTGACATAGCCGCGTGATTCGGCGACGCGAAGCACCGGACTATCGGCATCCACGCCGGGCCATAACGGGAACGGGAGAGCTCCCCCGAGTTCGAGACGCACTCCGCCGCGCTCCGCGGCCCAACTCTCGGCCACCTCGAGGAGGCGATGAGCAGTCTCGTCATCGTCAGGCTCGGTGCACAGCAGTCGCACCGTGGCCACCAGCATTCCATCATCAGCGCGTCCGACGCCGAGGGCAACCACACCACGGTCATCTCCGAATACAACGCCGGGTTGATCGAAACACGCCGTGAACACCTCATCGGCAGTGAGATCGTCAGCGGGCATCGACACGGAGAGGCGGGCGACGAGTTCGTCGATGCGTTCCGGTCCCCAATCCAGCACTGTCATCTGCTCACACGATCCCCGATTGGGAAGCGTTCCGACGCTCGGACCTTACGGTGAGCATCCCGCCGACCACCACCGCCATCACCCCCAGCAGCGCGCACGAAAGAAGCAGCGGACGAAGTCCGGCGGTGACATGATCGACCACGGCGTCAGCAGCCGCCCGATCAAGTACCCCGCCCATGAGTTGGAGGGCGGCGCGTGTGCGACCCACAGTGGCCACGATCAGGACGGCAGCAACGCCAACGAGTATTCCGGCTCCCCCGCTCAGCACCGCGATCGCCCGCCGCCGGGCGAGGCACAGCCCTGCGATGAGCAGGACGGCGCCGATCACGAGGAAGGCCACCGATGACGCCTTCAGGATTCCGACAGCCGATCGGACCTTCTCGAGTCCGGGGGCGTCGACAAGAAGCACGCGTACCGTGACTCCCGAGAGATCGAGTTGGTCGAGCACCGTGATTCCGCGTTGATCGAGAGCTGTACGCACGCTCTCGAGCACCGCACGAAGGTCAAGGGAGAGACCGCGCTCGTCGATCGACGTGAATCGACCTTCACCTTCGAGATCGGCGATGAACTCCGCGTGAGTGACCCGAACGGCGGCCTCCCAGACAGTGACGAATGCGTCAGTTCGCACCACCTGGAGCACGGCCTGCTCCACGATGGAGGTGGCACCGTCCGTGAGCGGGCCCGCGAGTTGACCCAGCGGCCCCGGGAGGGCACTGGAGATCGCGGCCTCGACATCAGAGGAAGCGACGATCTCCACGGCGATGGCATGAGCGACGTCGGCCTGGACATTCGGATCGGTCGCGATGGCGGTGCTCGTCGCGGTCCATGTATCGGTGTCGAGCAGTTGGTTCCTGGTCCAGATCGCCGAGGAACCGGCGACCACGCTGACCCCGGCGAGGAAGAGCAGGACCATCGCTATGACGGTTCGACCGCTCAGGAGAGGATGTTCGGCGAGCACGAATCCGGATCGGGGCATCACCGAGGGCGCTTCACCGGTGGCGGGACCGAGATGGAGCGCCTCGGTAGGAGGCCCCTCGGGGAACTGCGTCGGCGGCGAGTCCGGGAAGGTCATTGATCAGGAGATCCCTGCGAACAGGTCGTCCTCGGGAAGCGCGACCTCGACCCGACTGTGACCGAGGATGAAGTCTTCGTAGGGGTGTACCGCTCGTGCAACTTCTGGCGGTAGCCCGAACCAGAACGGGGACTCCGGATCGACCTGCGTGGCGTGGGCCCGCAATGCTTCGAGTCGAACCTCGTAATGCTCCGCGATGTCAATGGAAGTCGTGACCCGGTCGTCCTGATCTGGACGTTCGAACCACTCCGCCGAGTAAGGCGATTCGAGTCCGAGTTCGAGGAACTTCTCATGTGTCGCGCGGATTCGCTTCATCGACCACACCGAGTAATACAGCTTCGATGGGGCGAAGGGCTCGCCCAGTTCGGGCCGGTACTCAGCATCTGCGGCCAAGTTGAACGCAGGTACCGAGATCTCATGCACGCGGAGGTGGTCGGGATGCGGGTAGCCCTGCTGATTATCGCCATAGGTCAGGATCACCTGGGGTCGGGTGCGCCGGATGATCGCTACCAGCGCGGCAACGGCCTCATCGAGCTCGACGTTGGCGAAGGCTTCTGGGTGGGCGTTGGCCTCACTGTCAGGCATCCCGGAGTCGCGGTATCCGAGCAGTACGACCTCGTCGTAGCCGATGATCTCAGCCGCCCGACGCAACTCGTCGAGACGAACGGCATGGAGGTTCTCGCGAACCTCCGGGCGGTCCATGGCCGGATTGAGGATGTCGCCCTCCTCGCCTCCGGTGCAGGTGACCAGAACCGAGCGAACCCCACTGGCACCGTAACGAGCAACTGTAGGTGCCCCCTTCGACGCCTCATCATCGGGATGGGCATGGACCGAGAGGATGCAGCGATCGAGCATTTCAGAACGCTATCGGCCCGACCACCCTGCCGGCACCGCGAGATCCCTCTCTCGCTCTAGCCTCAAGCACGATGCTGCTGCCCCCGAACGCCCCGAACTCATCTCCACCACCGATGGTGGGGACCCACGTGCGCCGACGCACCCGCCGGCTCGCTCCGGTCGCACTCGGGCTCATCGCCTGCGTGCTGCTCGGAATCGGGAGTGCTGCCTGCGGAACCAGCGGGCGCGAACTGCGCGAACCCGCCCCCGGAGCAACCGCCCCACCCCGGCGCAGCAGCACCACCGTCTCCAACAACAACCGGGTTGCGCCCGACGACTCGAACGTCGTCCTGCGACCCACCGGGTTCTCGCTCAGCTCGCCGGCGTGGCCTGCGGATGGTGCGATCCCGATGGACTTCGGATGCGCCGGGAGCGACACTGCGCCGCCGCTCACCATCGCCGGCGTGCCCGATGGCGCCGCCGAACTTCTCCTCATCGCCTCCGATGTCGATGTCCGTTCGGACACGCGCTGGATCGTGGCGGGAATCCCGATCACCACCACTGCGATCGGGCAGGGAGCGCTTCCCCCGGGGGCCGTAGCCATCGTCAACTCCACAGGAAGTACCTCCTGGGTGGGTCCATGCCCGGATGCGGGTTCTTCGGTCACCTTCCAACTTCGCCTGTACGCGCTGCGCGAACCCTCGGGACTCACCGATAGCTCGGACTCCGCCGCCGTGACCCAGGCCATCACCAAAGCCACACAGGCCGCCGTAGTGCGCGGCACCTACTCAATCCCCGCCTGAGAACGACAGCGCCGAGAGAGCCGATTGAATCGGAAGCTTCCGTGTTCAGCGCACTGAGATGATCGCGGCAAGTTGACGGGACTGGGCCAGGAGTTGCCCATCGCGGGTCCATATCTCGCCGTCCTCCTCGCAGAATCCATCGGCGCTCATGACCGAACGGAAATGCACGAGGCACCAGTCGTCATATCCCGGCGGAGGGGTCGAGCGGAGATGAACAGTGAGGTCCACGGTGGTGATCCCCCATGCTCCAGCAACCCTGCTGAACATCGCTGGCATCCATGCGTCGGTGTACGCCGCAAGCAACGCGTCGTCGACGGGCCGCATCTCAGCGAGGCGGATCCAACCTCCGATATGGCCGACCTCACCGCCACTGAACGGACGATGCCCGACCGCCCAGCGCTGGTCATAGCGATGCACCATGGCCGGAATCGCGGTGGGAGGCAGGGACGAATCAAACACCGGAAGTTCGAGTTCCTCTGGTGGGGCGACCTCCGGCATCACCGCGTCCAGGAACTCCGGGCCCGGTCGGCTGGTGGAGAACGCTGCGAGCACCGTTGCGATGGTTCGCTCCGCCTGGACGAGACGGGCTGAGAGCGAGGTCATCGAACGACCGGAACGCTCCACCACCACCTCGACAATCACCGGGCCGGCGACAGCCCGAGAGAGGTAATGCACCGTGAAGGACCGACAGGTGCGAGCGGCATCGTCGACGGCGTGGGTGAGTGCATTCATGAGTACTGCGGCGAGATAGCCACCATTCGGACCGGAGGTGATCCACCAGCCCTCATCGAGCACCGCGGAGTAACGGCCCGGTTCGATCATGGTCACAGCCGTATCAGTGTCGAAACGCGTCATTTCCGCACCGTAGGCGACCTGACGCTGCCCGCACGAAGGCGGATCATGCCGATCGACAATCCCATCTGCACTAAAAAGGGAATGGGCTCGTCGATGGGTCCATCACGCTCAGGGGGAATCATGAAGGCGTTCCAGCTTCTCGGTGGATCGATCGATGTCGACGCAACAACGGCACTGAATCAGGTGCCCCAGCCCGATCCCGGACCGGGTCAGGTGTTGGTGCGCATCGGTGGTGCCGGTGCCTGCCATAGCGATGTCAGTCTCATGGAGTTCTCCGCCGGTGCACGTCGTGATATGCCAATGA